>Ga0213858_10000031_pt1 | contig 61694 bp, 64 predicted proteins | sample PICome_FD_160122 | JGI IMG/M metagenome (GOLD analysis project Ga0213858, IMG submission 160122) | Coastal seawater microbial communities near Pivers Island, North Carolina, United States - PICO245 | ecosystem: Environmental > Aquatic > Marine > Coastal | place: USA: North Carolina | collected... | reverse complement strand
CCTTCAGCCGGGAGTTCGCGTGTCCGGCCATCCGTGCCAATGCGCTCTATGAGGGGCGCTATCCCCTCTCCACCGCCCTGGCCCGTCCCTTGATCGCCCGCCGGTTGGTGGAGGTGGCTCGGGAGGTGGGTGCCGATGCGGTGGCCCATGGCTGCACCGGGAAGGGCAACGATCAGGTGCGGTTTGATGTGGCGATCGCCGCCCTGGCTCCAGACCTCAAAGTGCTGACTCCGGCGCGTGAGTGGGGCATGAGCCGTGAGGAAACGATCGCCTATGGCGAGCGCTGTGGCATCCCGGCACCGGTCAGCAAAAAGTCGCCCTACTCGATCGATCTCAACCTGCTGGGCCGCAGCGTTGAGGCCGGTCCTCTTGAGGATCCGATGGTGGCACCTCCGGAGGAGGTGTTCGCGATGACGCGTCCTGTGGCCGAGACCCCCGATGCCGCTGAGGAGATTGAGATCAGTTTTGAGGCCGGCAACCCAGTGGCCATCAATGGCCAGCGTCTCGATCCGGTGGCGCTGATCCGGGAGGCGAATCGCCTTGCCGGCCTTCACGGCATCGGCCGTCTCGACATGATCGAGAACCGGGTCGTGGGGATCAAGAGCCGCGAGATCTATGAGACTCCGGGGCTGTTGTTGTTGATCCAGGCCCATCAGGAGCTGGAAAGCCTCACCCTGGCGGCGGATGTGTTGCGCACCAAGCGTCAGCTAGAAATGCAGTGGGCGGATCTGGTGTATCAGGGGCTCTGGTTCGGACCGCTGAAGGAAGCGCTGGATGGCTTCATGGATCGCACCCAGGAGCATGTGCACGGAGTGGTGCGGCTGCGACTGCACAAGGGCTCGGCCATGGTCACCGGTCGTGCCTCCTCAACCAGCAGCCTCTACGTGCCGGCGATGGCGTCGTACGGCAGCGAGGACCAGTTCGACCACCGTGCTGCCGAGGGGTTTATCTACGTGTGGGGCCTGCCGATCCGGCTCTGGGCCGCAGCGCGTCGGCGTTGATCGGCGTTCAGGCCGCGTCTTGTTGTGAGGCCGCATCCGGGGTGCGGCGGCGCCACCGCATCGCCGCTTTGAGCAGGGGTGGGGTGGAACTGTGCAGCAGGGTCTGGGTTCTCGCTAACAGTCGATAGCGTTCCAGCAGCGGTTCTAACCGTTGCTGGAACTTGCGTTCAAACAGCTCTGGAAGTTCAGCCAGCAGGGCTTCGTAGTCGTCGAGTTGCGCTTCCAGCTCTCGCAAGCGCTGCCGGAGCTGGATCACTTCAGCGCTGGAGGAAGGCGCTATGACTTGATCGTCGCTGGTTGTGCCTTGCAGCAAGATGGGTGCAGAGGCCTGTTTGGGGTTGGAGAGCTCATCCATGGCCGGACACTATCGCCAGGCCATGGTGGGCACAATCCCTGATCCGGGACTGGATCAGGCCGGGGCAGCGGCTTCGCTCTGAGCAACGGCGGCTTCGCTGCCGGGCATGACGCGCGGTGCAGGCAGCGGACCGTCCTGCTTGACAGTGAGATAACGGATCACGTCTTCGCTCAGCCGCATCGCTTTTTCAAGCACGGCCACCTGTTGCCCGTCACCGTTGTGGCTGAGCTGCACGTAGATGCCTTCTTTGTGCTTGGCGATCGGATAGGCCAGGCGACGCTTGCCGCGCATCTGGTTGTCGAGCACCTCGGCACCAGCATCCACAAGGATGTCGCGATATTTGGTGAGGTGCGACTCCACCTCCTCCTCCGGGATATCCGGGCGGAGGATGTACATGGTCTCGTAATACGGCTGAATGGTCATGGAATCCGATCCGACGAGGACTGAAGGCTCACCAGGGTGAGCGACGGATTCACCACCCTATCGTCCGGGGGTTTGACCGCTCAGTAAAGCTGCATCCGCACCGCCTGGCTCAATCCGGGCAGATCCGGTTCCCGACCGCGCACGCATTCGATCACCGCAAAGATCACCACCGCCAGCACGGCGATCATCACCGTGCTGGACAGCGTGCGCAGGATCAGACCGCCCCCCAGTGGTTCCAGCAGGATCGCGAAGGCATAGCCCAGCAACACCACGATGATGTCCACCAGCAGGGCCTGCAGGGTGTTGAAGCGGATGAAATAGGGGACGTTGGGATTGCGGACCACCGCAAGAAAGAGCAGGAAGAAGACCAGCAGATTGCCGAAGGGAATCCCCCGTTCCAGGAGCACCAGCGGCAAGGCAGGCAACGTCAGCCATTGCAGCCAGGGGAACTGGCCCATCAGGTGACCGCCGAAGGGGATCGCATCACTCCAGGGCAACAGGTAGACCAGCAGCCCGAGAAGCCGCTGCCAGACGGGGGTCGTCATCGAGGGTTGGTGGTTGAGGTGACGCTAGGCGGTCAGCCCCGATCAGCCAGGGCCGCTTCGGCGGCGTGGCGCATCACGGCAACGGGCACGTCGCTTCGCTCGGACCAGAGCCTCAGGGCAGCAGCCCCCTGTTGCACCAGCATCTCCAGTCCATCGAGCGTGCGGCAACCATGGGCGGCCGCATCGGTGAGCAGTCGGGTCGGCCGCGGCGTGTAGATGATGTCGTAAACCCAGCACTCGGGCTTCAGTCGCTGGATGTCGCCGGGGGTGAGGGGGCTGGCGAGAACAGCGTCGGACTTGTGGGGTGAGGCCATGCCCAGCGGCGTGGTGTTCACCACTAGATCGGCCGCTTCCAGAGCCTGCTCCATTGCCGCTTGATGGCTCCAGTCCAGGCCGGTGAGGCTCGGTGCCCAGGCGCCGCAATCCTGTTGGAATTCCAACAAGGCGTCTGGACGCCGTCCGGCGATCTGGATCTGCTCACAACCCAGTGTGGTGATGGCGGCCACGATCGCCCTGGCGCTGCCGCCACAGCCGAGCACCAGAGCCCTGCGACCTTGCCAATCGGATCGGGCCTCCTGCAGCGGTGCGATGAATCCCTCTACATCCGTGTTGGTGCCAAACCAGCCACCGTCGGCGCGCGGCACCAGGGCATTGACCGCGCCGAGGCGCTGAGCCAGGGGGCTGAGCTCGGCGCAGAGGGGCACCACGCGGTGTTTGTGCGGGATGGTCACGTTGAGGCCGCGGCAGCCCACGGCACGCAGGCCCCGCACCACGGTCTCCAGGTCGTTGGCCGGGGTGGGGAGCGCCAGAAAGATCCAGTCGAGCCCCATCGCCTCCAGGGCGGCGTTGTGCATCACCGGTGAGAAGGAGTGGTGCACTGGATCACCGAGCAGACCCACCAGGGCTGTTTGAGAGTTGGCTGTCGTTGGGTTGGTCATGGGGTCAGTGTCCAGGATCGACCGGCCTGTCTGTTCGGGAACCACACCTCGCCTGCAGGGCTCGCCACTGATGAGGATGCAGAGGTTCAAGACGGATTGTTTTAGGAGGTGAGCATCGATGGGCAAGGTTGTCGGCATTGACCTTGGAACCACGAATAGCTGCGTGGCCGTGATGGAGGGTGGCAAGCCCACCGTGATCGCCAATGCGGAAGGGTTCCGCACCACACCGTCGGTGGTGGCCTACACGAAGAACCAGGATCAGCTGGTGGGGCAGATCGCCAAGCGTCAGGCGGTGATGAACCCGGACAACACTTTTTACTCCGTTAAGCGGTTCATTGGTCGTCGTGTCGATGAAGTGAATGAGGAGTCGAAGGAGGTCAGTTATTCCGTTGAGAAAGCTGGCTCCAACGTCAAGGTCAAGTGCCCGGTGCTCGACAAGCAATTCGCCCCTGAGGAGGTGAGTGCCCAGGTGCTGCGCAAGTTGGCTGAGGATGCCGGCAAATACCTGGGAGAAACGGTGACCCAGGCGGTGATCACCGTTCCCGCCTATTTCAACGATTCCCAGCGCCAGGCCACCAAGGATGCCGGCAAGATCGCCGGCCTTGAGGTGCTGCGCATCATCAACGAGCCCACCGCCGCTGCTCTCGCCTACGGCCTCGACAAGAAGAGCAATGAGCGCATCCTGGTCTTCGACCTCGGTGGCGGCACATTCGATGTGTCCGTGCTCGAAGTGGGTGATGGTGTGTTCGAAGTTTTGTCGACTTCCGGTGACACCCACCTCGGTGGCGACGACTTCGACAAGGTGATCGTTGATCACCTGGCTGACAGCTTCAAATCCAATGAAGGCATTGACCTGCGTCAAGACAAGCAGGCCCTGCAGCGCCTCACGGAAGCGGCCGAAAAAGCCAAGATCGAACTCTCCAGCGCCACGCAGAGTGAGATCAATCTGCCCTTCATCACCGCGACCCCTGAGGGTCCGAAGCATCTCGATCTCACCCTCACCCGCGCCAAGTTCGAGGAGCTGGCCTCCAAGTTGATCGATCGTTGCCGCGTGCCTGTGGAGCAGGCGCTCAAGGACGCCAAGCTTTCCGCTGGTGAACTCGATGAGATCGTGATGGTGGGTGGATCCACCCGGATCCCCGCCGTGCTGGAGCTGGTGAAGCGGATCACCGGCAAGGACCCCAACCAGACCGTGAACCCCGATGAAGTGGTGGCCGTGGGCGCCGCCATTCAGGGCGGTGTGCTCGCGGGTGAGGTCAAGGACATCCTGCTGCTTGATGTCACCCCCCTGTCTCTCGGTGTGGAGACCCTGGGTGGTGTGATGACCAAGATGATCCCGCGCAACACAACCGTTCCCACCAAGAAGTCGGAGACCTATTCCACAGCGGTGGATGGTCAGACCAATGTGGAAATTCATGTGCTCCAGGGTGAGCGCGAGATGGCCAGCGACAACAAGTCGCTTGGAACCTTCCGACTCGACGGCATCCCCCCCGCTCCCCGTGGCGTGCCTCAGATCGAAGTGACCTTCGACATCGATGCCAACGGCATCCTGAGCGTGAACGCCAAGGACAAGGGCAGCGGCAAGGAGCAGAGCATCTCGATCACCGGTGCCTCCACACTCTCCGAACAGGAGGTGGAGAACATGGTGAAGGATGCTGAGGCCAATGCCAGTGCCGACAAGGAGAAACGTGAGCGGATCGACCTGAAGAATCAGGCGGAAACGCTTGTGTATCAGGCTGAAAAACAGCTGGGCGAACTGGGAGACAAGGTGGACGCCGAGGCCAAGGCCAAGGTGGAGGAGAAGCGCACCCAGCTGAAGGAAGCCACGGAGAAGGAAGATTTCGACACCATGAAGTCTCTGCTGGAGCAGTTGCAGCAAGAGCTCTACGCCCTGGGTGCTTCGGTGTATCAGCAGGCCGGCGCTGATGGCGCTGCAGCCCCCGGCGCCGATGGTGCCGCCGGATCCGGCAACGATGCTGGTGATGATGTGATCGACGCCGAATTCACCGAATCGAAGTGATTCACCCCTGAGTGTTGGATCGTGCCAACACCCGCATGAAGAAAGGGGGCCTTAGGGCCCTCCTTTTTGTTGTCTGACGCATCAGACGAATCGGGTTCAGAGGATCACTTGCTGATCTGGGCCACAGCGGCTTTCGACTTTTCCACCACACCGGCGGGAAGCGACACATAGCCCAGTTCCGGAGCCTGGCTCTGGGACTTCTCGGAGAGCATGAAATCGAACGCTTTCTTCAGCAGCTCGGTCTTCTCACCGTTGCCTTCCTTGTAGGCCAGGATCCAGGTGAAGGTGACGATCGGATAGCCCTTGGGGGGATTGGGGTTACCACCGATCAGCTCGGGGCCGAGGTCGATCGAATCGAGGGCGGTGCTTTCGGATTCGTTGGTGGGCTTCACCTGCTCACCGGACGCGTTGGCCAGGGCAGCAGCCTGGAGATTGCCCTTCACGTAAGCGACTTCCACGTAGCCCAGACCACCCTCGATCTGATTCAGCTGGGCTGCCACACCCTCATTGCCCTTGGCACCGACGCCGGTGGGCCAGGCGACTGTCTTGGCTGCACCAGGTCCGTTTTTCCAGGCTTCGCTGATGGCGGCGAGGTGCTTGGTGAAGTTGTAGGTGGTGCCGGAACCATCGGAACGATGCACGACAGAGATTGTCTTGTCGCCGCAGCCGAGCTCGTTGTAGTTGGTGATCTTGCCGAGGAAGATGCCGGCAAGTTGCTCCTGGGTGAGCTTCAGTTCACAACCGGGGTTGTTGTAGGCCACTGCGATGGCACCGGCGGTCATCGGGATCTGGAGCACGCCGCGGGCCACTTTGGCCACTTCATCGGGCTTCATCGGCGCATCGGAGGCGCCGAAGTCCACGGTGCCGGCGGTGAACTGGCGGACACCGGCGCCGGAGCCGACGGACTGATAATTGACGTTGACGCCTTCAGGAGCGAGTTCCTGGAACCAGCGGGTGTAGATCGCGGCGGGGAAGGACGCACCGGCGCCGCTCAGGTTGCCCTTGACCTGATCATCACCACCACCACCTCCGAAGGAGCAGGAGGCCAGGGTCAGGGTGGCGGTCACGCCGGCAGCTGCGGTCAGCGCACGGAAGCGGAGGGTTCGACGCATGTTCTCGACAAAAATGGGGTCGGTGGAGTCAGATCCACTTCGAAACCCTATGTAGAGCAAGCGAAATCGAGTTTAAGACGACATAAGGCTCGCGCTCACAGACGCTTGGCCTGGGTGCAGGCCCATTCTGCTGTGGCAGGAGCGAGCAGCACACCATTGCGGTAGTGACCGGTCGCCACCATCAGACCGGGTTCGAGCACCTCCAGCAGCGGTGCCGGCCGGTTCAGCGGTCGCGCTCTCAGGCCCTGCCAGCCTTGGATCACTTCAGCGGTTCGCAACCACTTGGGGGCTTGGCCTTGCAGGGTTTGCATGGCGTTGAGCCGGGCGGGGTCCGCCGCTGCGCCGGGTTCGAGCGTGGCCCCGAGCCAGAGTCGGTTGTGGCTGTGGGGCACCAGATTGAAGCCCTGGCACACGAGCACCGCTGGCCAGTCGGATCCTGGCCTGATCCCATCCGGTAGTTGCAGATCGAGCACCTGCCCCAGCACCGGTTCCATCGGCAGATCGTGGTTTAGCTGCCGCAACAGGGTCTGGCTGGCGAGAGCCGCGCAGATCAGCAGTTGCTCCACCTGCAGGCGCTCACCCGTGTCGAGCTGCAGCTTCCAGAGTCGAGTTCCGCCTGCTGTCGGTCGTTCGATTGCGCTGACCGAAGCGGCGATCTGGCGCACATCGCGTTGATGCAGCATGTGCCGGAGCGCTCCCAGCAGGGCGAGCGGATCGATCCGACCATCACGCTCGGACTGCAGTGCGCCGTGGTCGGCACCCGGCCAGTGCGGATGCTGACGTTTCAAGGTCTCGGGGCTCAGGAAGCGCAGGCCGAGGTCAGCCCGCTCCGTCGCCAGCTGCTGCTGGCGTTGACCTTCTTCGGCACTGGCGGCTATCTGCACCAGGGACCTCTCGAGGTGCAGCGGACTCTCGGGCCGGTCAAGCTCCTCGGCCCACTCGGGCCAGAGCTCCATGCTTCTCTGGCGCAAACGCCAGGCTCTGCCGCTGGAACGACGAAACACCAGCCCCATCAGGATGCCGAGGGAGGCCATCGTGCCGTTCAGAGCATTTCCGGCTGAGGCAGGGCCGCCACTCTCGGGTTGGCGTGAGAGGGGCGCTTGTAGGCCGGGATCGACCAGGGTCACCTCAAATCCCTCGCACGCCAGGCGCCAGGCACAGCCGGCACCAACGGCGCCGGCTCCGATCACAGCAATCGATGCCGTCAGCTGAGCGCCTGCGCCGGAATCACCTTGACGTAATTGGAGAAGCCGGTGGCCACGTCCACATAGGCCTTCTGCAGTTTGGTGCCGTCCTGAAGACGGGCTGCTTCATCGAGTTCGGCCAGGGAACTCTTCAGGATTGCGGCGAGAGCCTCAGCCTTGGCGCGCTCCTGGGGGAGCAGGCGCTGGTTGATGTAAAGCATCTCGCGGCCCACCTCCTGCATGGGGCCATGAATCAGGTTGCGGGTGAAGGTCCAGTCGCGTTGGTTGACCAGCGTGGCCAGCTCCGGCAGTCGCTCCTGCGCGCTCAGGAATCCCTCTGCCTGGCGGCGGATCACGGCCATGTCGTCGGGGCTGATCGTGGCGGGCTTGGCCTTGGCATTGCCACTGCAGGCAGCGAGGCCGAAACAGAGGACCAGACAGAGGCAGAACGCAGCGAGGCGACGCAGGGCGCTCAGCATGGGATTCGAAAAAAGACCAAATGACTGTAGCCGCGTTCTGTGGAGGTCTTCATTCGGCTTCTGCAGGGTCAGAATCGAAGCGTCCACGTCCACAAGCCGTCTTGTCCGCTTCGGTGATTCTTCAGCTGATCTGTCCGGATCGGTCCGCCCTGGTGAGAGAGCTGGCTGGCTGGGTGGCGGCGAACGGCGGCAACATTCGCCATGCCGATCACCACACCGACGCTGGCGCCGGCTTGTTCCTCAGCCGGATCGAATGGGGCCTGGAGGGGTTCGGGCTGCCCCGCGAGGCGATCGCCCCCTCCGCAGCGGCCCTGGCCCAACGGCTCGACGGCGAGGCTCAGCTTCATTTTTCTGATGAGCATCCTCGGGTGGCGATTCTCGCCAGCAAGCAGAGCCACTGTCTGCTTGATCTGCTCTGGCGAGCGCGCAGCTGCGAATTGCCGATGCAGGTGCCGTTGGTGATCGCCAATCACCCTGATCTGGAGCCGGTCTGTGCCGACTTCAACATTCCGTTTGTATGTGTGCCTGTGGAGCGCAATCGCAAGGCGGAAGCGGAGCAGACCATGCTGCAACTGCTCCGGGAGCACGACGTGGAACTCGCGGTGCTCGCCAAATACATGCAGGTGCTGAGCGGCGACTTTCTGAAGCAGTTCCCCACCGTGATCAATATTCACCACTCCTTCCTGCCCGCCTTCAAGGGCGCGCAGCCCTATCACCGGGCCTGGGAGCGGGGCGTCAAATTGATCGGTGCCACCGCCCATTACGTGACGGAGGACCTGGATGCGGGACCGATCATCGAGCAGACGATTGCCCACGTGAGCCATCGCGATGAGGTGGAGGATCTGATCCGTAAGGGGCGCGACACGGAGCGTCTCGCTCTGGCCCGGGCGCTGCGACTGCATCTGCGTCGCCAGGTGATGGTCTACCGCGGCCGAACAGCGGTGTTCGCCTAGATGGCCGGGCTGCCATGACGATCGCCTGGGCCCTGTTCCAGCTGGGTTTGTTTCTGCTGCCCTCCTCAGCGCTGCTGGCGAGCCTGCTGTTGTTCCCAGCCCTGCTGGTTGGCAGCATGCGCCGTGAGGGTCCCTTATGGGCGGATCCCTGGAATGCCCCACTCCTGTTCGCCGCTGTGGCGATGCTGCTGGGGTGCTTCGGTGCCTATTCCGGCTCCCTCGCCTGGACCGGTCTCGCCAACTGGTTGCCGTTCTTCTGGGGGTTCTGGGGATTTCAGCCGTATGTCGCCGATGCTCGCGCCCGTCGCCGAGCCGGACTCTGTCTGGTCGCCGGCACGGTGCCGGTGCTGGTCACGGGGTTGGGTCAGCTGTGGTGGGGGTGGCAGGGCCCCTGGCAGTTGTTCGGTGGGCTGATCATCTGGTATTTGACCCCCGGCGGTGAGCCGAGCGGTCGTCTTTCAGGTTTGTTTGATTACGCCAACATCGCCGGGGCCTGGTTGGCGATGGTCTGGCCGTTCGCCCTCGCCGCCTTGGTGCAGCCCGGTCTCAGCGTCCGTCGGCGCGCCGTGGTGGTGGTGTTGGCGGCGGCGCAGGTGGCGGCGCTCCTGCTCACCGATTCCCGTAACGCCTGGGGGGCCCTGGTTCTGGCGGTGCCGGTGGTGCTGGGCCCTCCGAGCTGGCCCTGGTTGTTGCCGCTGCTGCTGCTCGCCCTGCTCCCCGTGCTGTTGGCGGTGCTTCCCGGAGTGCCGCTGGTGTTGCAACAGCCAGCGCGTGCCCTGGTGCCCGACGGCATCTGGTCGAGGCTCACTGACAGCCGCTACGGGGCGGAGCGGGCCGTCGCGTCGACGCGCCTCAGTCAGTGGGGGGTGGCTCTGCAGTTGATCGGCGAACGCCCCTGGCTGGGTTGGGGCGCCGCCGCGTTCTCCGTGCTCTACCCGCTGCGCACCGGCAAGTGGCATGGCCATGCCCACAATCTTCCCCTCGAGCTCGCCGTGAGCCACGGCCTGCCGGTGGCCCTGGCCGTGATCGGCCTGGTGTTGGCGTTGTTGATCACGTCCCTGCGCCTGGGCCTGCGCGGTTTGTTCGAACGGGCCTGGTGGGCAGCGGTGTTGATCCTCGTGGTGCTCCATGGCACCGACATGCCGTTTTTCGACAGTCGTCTCAACATCGCGGGCTGGATCCTGCTGGCCGGTCTGCGCTGTCAGATCAGATCAGGCCGAGAGCCTGCCGGCGATGCCCCTGCAGCGTCTTCTGGTTGAGGGGGCCGTCGAGATGGCTCCAGGGCAGGGATCGCTCGTCGCTCCAGGTGTCGTGCACCACGTCCTCCCAGGGCGGTGGCAGGGGCAGCTCCACTCCGGCACTCTGGGCTGGTGTCAGTTCACCGGCGCGGGCTTGGCGGTAGGCCTTCTTCCAGCCCCCCAGGCTGTCCTGGGAGCCCCGCACGGCAGCGATCACGGGGGCTAGGCGGCGATCGCTGCGGGACAGCAAGGCCTGGATCACACTCCAGCCATAGCTTTCCGGGCGCAGCTCAATGCCCTTTGGTTTCAGGCGTTTCGCCAACAGTTTGAGCCGCTTCTCCGCTTCCGGTCTCACCCCCTGCCACTGGAACGGGGTGTGGGCCTTGGGCACGAAGGTGCTCACGCCCAGGGTCAGACGCAGACCTGGTGTGCGCTTTTTCAGCTCCAGCAGAAGCTTGGCCGTTGCCTCCACATCGGCCTCCTCCTCGGTTGGCAGGCCCACCATCCCGTAGAGCTTCAGGCCGCTGAGGCCGCCCTCCCTGGCATAGCGGGCGGCGGCAAAGATCTCCTCGCCGGCGAGCTTCTTGTTCACCACCTGGCGCATGCGTTCGCTGCCGCTCTCGATCGCGATCGTGAGCGACTTGCTGCCCCGTTTGGCCAGGATGCGGCCCAGCTCCGGCGTCACGGTGGCGGCCCGCACCGAGCTCACGCTCACCCGCGTGCCTTCGAAGCGGTCCTGGTCGAGCCAGGCGAGCAGCTCGCCGAACTGGGGGTGCTGGGTCACTGAGGCTCCCAGCAATCCCAGGCGCTGGGTGGCCGTCAGGCCCTTCTCCACCGCTGGGATCAGGCCGTCATCGAGGCTGGGGGTGCGAAACGGCAGGGTGAGGTAGCTGGCCAGGCAGAAGCGGCACAGTTCCGGGCAGCTGCGCACCACCTCCACCATGTGGATCGAGGGCCAGGCCGCTTCCGGGGTGATCACCGTGGAGTGGCTGAGGCTGTTGCCGCGCCAGGTCTGTTTGGCCACCGTGGCCGGAATGCCGGGCTCGGTGGGCTCCACGCCCAACAGCCGGCCCTCGCTGTCGTAGCGGGGCAAATACAGGCTGGGCACATACACGCCTGGCACGGCTGCCAGGCGGCGCAGGCGCTCGGGGCGCGGGGCGTCGCGGCAATCCTTTAGGGCATCGAGGAAGGCGGGCAGCAGCAGCTCGCCGTCGCCCAGCAGCACCACGTCGAAGAACGGCGCCAGTGGTTCGGGGTTGGCGGTGAGCACGGGGCCGCCGCCGAACACGATCGGATCCGCCTCGCCGCGCTCGGCAGCCCAGATCGGGATGCGCTGTTGCTCAAGGAGATCGAGCAGCACCGGGCCATCGAGTTCCCAGCTGAGGGAGAGCCCGAACAGATCGAGCAGCCCGCCCCGGCCTCGGCTGCCGCCATGGGACGGATCAGCCTGGTCGGTGAACAGGCGGCGCACATCCACATCGTTGCGCTTGGCCAGGGTGGCCCACACCACCTGATACCCCAGGCTGGTGATCCCCACCGTGTAGGTGCTGGGGAAGGCCAGCACGGCCCGCAGCGCCCCGGGCTGGGGCACCGCGGGATCAAAGAGCAGGGTTTCCTGGTTCAGCAGGGCGACGGCATCACCCTGTCATCCTGCAGTGTCGTCCGGCGATCGGGCGGGCAGGCCAGGCGGCTGGGGGGGCTGAAAGGCACGACGGCGCACCGAACCGTCCCAGGCATGGTGAATGCCGCCGCGCTGTTCCCGTTGTGCCTGCAGATGGCTCTCCACCAGCAGCTCCATCCCCATCTGGCGTTCATAGATCGAACGGTGATCAAACAGCCGTGCCACAAGAAAACTGGCGAGGCACGCCACCAGGATCGGTTTGAGGATCAGCAGATCCTTGGTGAGGGCAAAGGCCAGAAACATCGCCGTGATCGGCGTGCGGGAACAGCTGGCCACAAAGGCGCCCATGCCGGCGAACACATAGGTGCTGGGCACGTGGCCGGTGAGCGCTTCCACCCAGATGCCGCAGGCCAGGCCGATGGCTCCTCCCAGGGTGAGCATGGGGAAGAAGAGCCCCCCCGGGGCTCCGGATGAGGCCGCCAGCCCCGTGCTGAAGAACAAGACGGCAAAGGTGCCCAGGGCCATCGGGATATCGGCTTTGCCGTCGGCGATCAGATGCTGGAGGCCTTCGAGGTTGTGAAACGGTTCGGGCAGAAAGGCATAGACCCCTCCCAGCACGCCACCACTGATCACCATGCGCAGCACGAGTCGGTCTCCGAACCAGGCGTTGCCGCGGCGCTGCATGGCCAGCACATAGCGGCAGTAGAGCTCGGCGAGCACTCCGACGACCATGCCCAGCGCGATCAGATAGCCGAGATCGATCGGTAGAAAATTCACCAGCGGTGTGTATTCCCTCTCGAGTTGAAAGCCTTCGGTGGCGTCAAGTCCGCCGCTGCTGGGACTGAGGCCGGCCAGGCCCAGGACGTCGGCCCAGGCATCGGCCCAGAAGGTGGTGACGATCACCAGCAGCAGCACCACCGGCCGGGCGGAATGCAACAGTTCCTCCACCGCGTAAACAAAGCCACCGATCGGTGCACTGAACACCGCGGCGATGCCGGCGCCACCGCCTGCAGCCACGATCACCCGGCGGAACGCCACCGGGGCCTTCAACCAGCGCGCCATCTGCCACGCCACCGAGCCACCCATCTGGACGGCGGGACCTTCCGGGCCCAGGGGAAAGCCACTGCCGATGGCCACGATGCCCGCCACCAGTTTCACCAGGCCCACCTGGAGGCCCATGGGCACGGCTCTGTGTTTGAGAAAGCCCATGATGTGGGTGATGCCGGAGCCGCCGGCAGCGGGCGCCAGGTTGGCCACCATCAGGCCTGAGATCAGCCCCCCCAGGGCTCCAAGTGCGGGGAGGACGGCCCAGGCCGGCAGGCCGGCCAGCAGATCCAAGCGCCAGCTGCCCAGAAGCTTGATGCCGGCTTTGAACAGCACCCCGGTGAGGGCGGCCCCGAGACCGGTGAGCATCAGGGCCAGCACCACAACCCACCAGCGCCGTTCCAGCAGCCGGCGGATGCTGCGACTGGAACCGAGTTGGTGGCGGCGTTGTTTCAGTTCACTCAGAACAACCATGGAGGTGATCGGGGTCGGCGTCAGACCCCGGCCATCACCTCCGCCTGGTCATTGGCGCTCACGACCCGTCCCGCATCCTCGAAGCCCTCGATCTGATCGAAGTTCAGATAGCGGTAGAGCTCATCGGAGAGGGGATCGATCTTCTCCGCAGCGATGCGTCGATACTCCTCCGCCGTGGGGATCCGACCGAGCATGGCACACACGGCAGCCAGCTCGGCACTGCCCAGATACACCTGGGCGCCCTTGCCCAGCCGGTTGTTGAAGTTGCGGGTGCTGGTGGAGAACACGGTGGTGTTGTCCTCCACACGCGCCTGATTGCCCATGCAGAGGGAGCATCCCGGCATCTCCATCCGGCTGCCCGCCGCCTCGAAGATGGCGTAATAGCCCTCTTCCTTCAGTTTGTCCTCATCCATGCGTGTGGGCGGGCAGACCCAGAGGCGGGCCTGGTTGCTGCCAGCCCCTTCCAGCACCTTGGCCGCGGCCCGGTAGTGGCCGATGTTGGTCATGCAGGAGCCGATGAACACCTCCTGCACCGGATCACCGGCCACTTCGCTGAGCAGTTTCACGTTGTCGGGGTCGTTGGGGCAGGCCAGCACCGGTTCGGTGAGCTCATCGAGGTTGATCTCGATCACCTCCGCATACTCGGCATCGGCATCGGCGCTGAGCAGGCTTGGTTTGGCCAGCCAGGCTTCCATGGCCTTGATCCGGCGCGCCAGGGTGCGGGCGTCGGTGTAGCCGCGGGCGATCATGTTCTTCATCAGCGCCACGTTGCTGCGCAGATACTCGCTCACGGTTGCTTCCGAGAGCTTGATCGTGCAGCCGGCGCAGGAGCGTTCGGCGGAGGCGTCGGTGAGCTCGAAGGCCTGCTCCAACTTCAGGTCTGGCAGCCCTTCGATCTCCATGATCCGGCCGTTGAACACATTTTTCTTGTTCGCTTTCTCCACGGTCAGCAGGCCGCGCTGGATGGCCACCCAGGGGATGGCGTTCACCACATCCCGGAGCGTGACGCCCGGTTGAAGCGAGCCGCTGAAACGCACCAGCACCGATTCGGGCATGTCGAGGGGCATGGCGCCGATGGCGGCGGCGAAGGCCACGATGCCTGAGCCACCGGGGAATGAGATGCCCAGGGGGAAGCGGGTGTGGCTGTCACCGCCAGTACCCACGGTGTCGGGCAGCAGCATGCGGTTGAGCCAGCTGTGAATGATGCCGTCACCGGGACGGAGCGCGACGCCTCCCCGCTCAGCGAAGAAATCGGGGAGCTCCTTCTGGGTCTGCAGGTCCACCGGCTTGGGATAGGCGGCGGTGTGGCAGAAGCTCTGCATCACCAGATCGGCGGAGAAGCCGAGGCAGGCCAGCTCCTTCATCTCGTCGCGGGTCATTGGCCCGGTGGTGTCCTGGCTGCCGACCGTGGTCATCAACGGCTCACAACTGGTGCCGGGTCGCACTCCCGGCAGACCGCAGGCTTTCCCCACCATCTTCTGGGCCAGGGTGAAACCCTTGCCGCTGTCCGCCGGCGCAGCGGGACGGATGAACAGATCGGAGGGGGGCAGTCCGAGCTGGGCGCGCACCTTGTCGGTGAGGGCCCGCCCGATCATCAGAGGGATGCGTCCGCCGGCCCTGACCTCGTCTTGGATCGTGTCGGGCTTGAATTCGAAACGGGCAATCACCTCGCCGGCGTTGGCCTCCCCCGCCGCCCTTTCGATCGAGCCGTTGTGGGGACGGATCGTGATCACGTCGCCGGTGTGCAGGGCGGAGACGTCGCATTCGATCGGCAGGGCGCCGGAGTCTTCCGCTGTGTTGAAAAAGATCGGTGCGATCTTGCCGCCCAGGATCACCCCCCCGGCCCGTTTGTTTGGCACATGGGGGATGTCGTCCCCCGTGTGCCAGAGCACGGAATTGATCGCTGACTTGCGCGAGCTGCCGGTGCCCACCACATCGCCCACATAGGCGACGGGATGGCCCTTCTGCTTCAGGTCGGCAATCAGCTCCAGGCCGCCGGGCATGCGGCTTTCCAGCATGGCCAGGGCGTGCAGGGGGATGTCCGGGCGAGTGGTGGCGTGGGTGGCCGGGGAGAGATCGTCGGTGTTGGTTTCACCCTCCACCTTGAACACCGTCACGGTGATCTCCGCGGGCAGCTCCGGCTTGGCGGTGAACCACTCGGCGCTCGCCCAGCTGTCGACCACCTGCTTGGCGTAGCGGTTGGAGCTGGAGAGCTCCATCACATCGTGGAAGGCGTCGTAAACCAGCAGGGTGCGGCTCAGCCCTTCGGCGGCAGCGTTGGCCAGTGCGTTGTCGTGGTGTTGCAGCAGCTCGATCAGGGCGGCAACGTTGTAGCCGCCCACCATCGTTCCGAGCAGACGCACGGCGTCCAGTGGCGACACCAACGGGCTGCTGGCACTGCCCTGGGCAATGGCGCTCAGCCAGGTGGCTTTCACGTAGGCCGCTTCATCCACCCCGGGCGGGATGCGTTCGCTCAGGAGGTGCAGCAGCTCCTGTTCGTCACCGGCAGGAGACTGTTCGAGCAACTGGGTGAGGGCCTGCGTCTGCTCCGCGGTGAGGGGCAGGGGCGGGATCCCCTGGGCAGTCCGTTCGGCGGCGGCGGCGCGATAGGCACTCAGCATGACGATGGCTCAGGCAGCGGTCTTGACATCCATTCTTCTTGTTGGGGTGCACCGGCCGGGTGTCGGTTGCTGCCGGGATTGTCCGTAATCTGGGTTTTTCCGGTTGAGGGGCATGACCACCACCTCCGATCTGCATGTGGTGGAGAACCGCCCACTGGTGGCTCCAGCTCTCTTGCATGCGGATCTCAGCACCGATGCGGCGGCCACAGCCACGGTGGTGGGCACCCGCAGGAAAATTCAGGCCATTCTTCGCGGCGACGATCAGCGATTGCTGGTGATCGTCGGCCCTTGCTCGGTGCACGATGTGGAGGCAGCGCGGGAGTATGCGCGTCGTCTGGCGCCGCTGCGTGAGCGGCATGCCGCCGAACTGGAAGTGGTGATGCGGGTGTATTTCGAGAAACCGCGCACCACCGTGGGTTGGAAAGGGCTGATCAATGACCCGCATCTCGATGGCTCCTACGACATCAACACCGGCCTGCGTCTGGCGCGCGCTCTGCTGCTCGACCTGGCCCGCGCCGGCATTCCAGCGGCTACGGAGCTGCTCGATCCGGTGGTGCCTCAATACATCGCCGACCTGATCAGCTGGACGGCCATCGGTGCCCGGACCACCGAGAGCCAGACCCATCGCGAGATGGCCTCAGGCTTATCGATGCCGGTCGGCTACAAAAACAGCACCGATGGCAGCGTCACCGTCGCCATTCACGCGATCCAGGCGGCATCCAGGCCCCATCATTTTCTGGGCATCAACGGGCAGGGCATTGCCTCGATCGTGAGCACCACCGGCAACCCGGATGGCCACTTAGTGCTGCGAGGCGGCAGCCGGGGAACTAATTATCACCTGGATGCGGTGCAGGAGTCGGCGGCGGCCCTGGCGGCGGCAGGCCTGCCCGATCGTTTGATGGTGGATTGCAGCCATGGCAATTCCAACAAGGATTACCGGCGCCAGGGTGAGGTGCTGGAGGCGGTGGCTGCCCAGGTGCGGCAGGGTTCCGACCAGGTGATGGGTGTGATGCTGGAGAGCCATCTGGTGGAAGGTAACCAGAAACTCAATGTCGATCGCACGGCGATGACCTACGGCCAGAGCATCACCGATGCCTGCATCAGCATCGACACCACCGAAAGGCTGCTGGAGCAGTTGGCAGCGGCGGTGGCGGCGGGCCGGCCTTTGGCACTCTCACGGTAAGAGTGCCAGCTTGCTTGAAGCACAGCACCTAAAAGTGTGGGACTTAAGAGATGCGTTCAATTTGAACTTCTTTCTTTTCGTTAATGCCTACATTGCCACCATCTGTTCAGGAGGCAGTGAGCTGATGGTGTTTTTGCATTTCTTTGGATTCGCAGATTCGCTGCGCTTGTTTGAACTTGAGCGGCAAACCGGCCTTGTCTTGCAGGGTTTTCGCCCCCTCCAGCTGGATGGGGTGTTGCAGTGGAGTCAGGCGGCGGCGACACAGCAGCATTGGGATGGCGAGCTGCTTCAGCAACAGGTGATGCGTCTCTGGATGGAGAAAGCGGAACAGATTCGTGTCTGGCAGGCACGGTTGCGCCAGCTGCCCCAGGAGCAGGTGTTGGTGGCCGGTCTCGGCAGCCACGGCGACTGGGGCCGGCACTGGGAGCATCTGTTGCGGGCTTAGGTCAGCCAGCGCCAGCAGAGGGCCACGGCGATCGGCACACTGAGGTTGTCCAGCCCCCAGCCACTCAGCTGTTCCAGTGCTGTGGCCAGCAGGCTGATGCTCACCAGGGTGATCCACGCCACCGGCTGACCCGTCAGTGCGGCGAGGCTGCTCAGCACGATCAGGCTCACCAGAGCCATCGTGAGCGTGCCCACCACTGATTTTCGTTGGCCCCACAGGCTCCAGCTGGCGGAGGGAACAGCCCGACCCATCAGTCCGGCGAGGCCATCCCCGAAGGCCATTACCAGCACACCACTGCACACCACCGCAGAGTGGTGTGGCCAGAACACGATCAGCAGCAGGCTGATCGCCAGTCCGTAGGCCACGGTTCCATAGCTGAAGCGCTGCACATCTTCCACTCCTGGCAGCAGGCGCCAGCGGTGGTTGATCAGGGCAATCAGGGTGGCCGACAGGGCGGTGGGCACGGCCAGCACGGCTGGAATCTGCAGCCACCAGGCCAGGAGCACCACCGGACCGGTGCCGATGTGCACGATTTTGCGGCTGAGCTCCTTGCGTTCGGGCCAGCGTTGGGACGTCAGCATGGCACCGATCAGCACCAGTGCCATCCAGGCGGCAATTAGCAGCAGGGAGGGCACCGGAGCGATCAGGCCGCTTGCTGGTGGTTGCTCATCATGCGCAGCTTGAGAATCGCTTTCGCTTCCAGCTGCCGCACCCGTTCACGGGACACGTTGATCTGGCGTCCGATTTCCGCCAGGGTCAGCGGCTCTTCGCCGTCAAGGCCGAAGCGCAGGCGCAGGATCTTCTGCTCCCGGTCATTCAGCTGGGCCAGCCAGCCGCCGAGGTGTTCCTTCTGAATGCTGCGGTCCATCCCTTCCATCGGTTCATCACCGTTGGGATCTGGGATCAGTTCGCCGAGGGTGCTGCGGTCTTCTTCTCCGCGGGCGTGGGCATCGAGGGAGGCGCAGGGGGCACTCTGGGAGATCAGGTCCTCGAGATCTTTGGGTTCGATCCCCATCGCATGGGCCAGTTCGAGCCGGTTCGGCTGGCGGCCGAACCGGTGCGATAACTCCCGGGAGATGCGGCGCATTTTGGAGAGTTTTTCGCTGATGTGAATCGGCAGTCGAATCGTCCGGGCGCTGTTGTCGATCGCCCGGGTCATGCCTTGGCGAATCCACCAATAGGCATAGGTCGAGAACTTGTAACCCATGGCGGGGTCAAACTTGTCGACAGCCCGCTCCAGGCCGATTGCCCCTTCTTGCACGAGGTCCAGAAGCTCCAGGCCCTGGTTCTGATACTTCTTGGCAACGCTCACCACTAGCCGGAGGTTGGCGGCCATCATCCGATCGCGCGCCCGTTTGCCCATCCGGATCTGGTGGCGCTGCCGAGGGGTGCGTTCAGCGTCGGGCAGCTGCAGCAGCTGCTTCATGGCCTGCACATGGTGGGCTAGCTCGATCTCTTCAGCCGCAGTGAGCAGGGGCACCCTGCCAATGCTGCTTAGGTAATAGCCGATGGAGTCGGTGGAAAGACGCCCACCCGATCGCGTGGAGCGATTCGATGGCGACAGACGTGCACGTGTATTGCCACGAGCACTGGATGTGTTCGGCAAGGCAAGTTCCATCGAGGTGGAGTTTTTGGCTCCCCCCGTGGATTCCAGAGGGATCCCCATCACCCTGGCCTCCTGAAATTAGATTTGGGCAAAACTTAGCACCGCCGCTCGGGGGTGGTGGTGCTGAATCGGAAGTCTTTCAGGAGCTGCAATCGCTTCATTCCGGTTTTGGTCGGACATGGAGACAATTTGCGAATTCTGGAACTTTTGCGGGCAGCGTTTACCAGGTTTTAAAGAGCAATTTGGGCGGCAAAGATGTAGCCAATGTGACGTTGTTGATTGATCCCTGTTGATGTTGATGTCAGAGGGAATTCTCAGCTCTGCTCAGTGATGCCGTTCCGCCAGAGGTCGATAAGCTGCAATTGGGAGCTGCGAGGCTCACCTTCGCTGCAGCGGCGGCGGAAGCTGCCGTCGCTCTGCATGTCCCATAAACCCGCATCATCAGCAAGGTAGAGCTCCAGCAGCCGTTCCAGTTGCTGGCGCAGGGCCGGTTCTTCCACTGGAGTGACGGCCTCAACCCGGCGGTCGAGGTTGCGGGGCATCCAGTCGGCACTACCGATGAACACTTCCGGCTGGCCGGCGTTGGCGAACCAGAAGATCCGGGAGTGCTCCAGAAAACGCCCCAGGATGCTCACCACGCTGATGGTTTCGCTGAGTCCTTTGCGTCCTGGATAGAGACAGCACATGCCTCGAATGATCAGCTCGATCGTCACGCCAGCCTGGGAGGCCTCGTAGAGCAGGGCGACGATGCCGGGATCCACCAAAGAATTCATCTTGGCGCGGATATGGCCGCCACGACCTTCCTGGGCATGCTGAATCTCGCGGCGGATCAGTTGTTCCATTCCCTTGCGCAGCGACACGGGTGCTACCAAAAGCCGTCGGAAACTCTGCTGCTTGGAGAAACCAGTGAGGTAGTTGAACAATTCGACCAGGTCCTGCCCGAGTTCGGGGCGGGCCGAGAGGAGGCCCACGTCGGTGTAGAGCCGCGAGGTTTTTGAGTTGTAATTGCCGGTGCCGATGTGCACATAGCTGCGCAGCCGCTCTTTCTCCCTGCGCACCACGAGCACGATTTTTGTGTGGGTCTTCAGGCCGAGCACGCCATACACCACGTGCACCCCGGACCGTTCCAGGTGTTTGGCCCACTGAATGTTGTTGTCTTCATCAAAGCGGGCCTTCAGTTCCACCAGGGCCATCACCTGCTTGCCGTTTTCGGCAGCCCGAATCAGGGCGGCGATGATCGGTGAATCCTTCGAGGTGCGATAGAGAGTCATCTTGATCCCCATCACCAGCGGATCATCGGCTGCCTGGTTGATGAATTCCTCCACCGAGGTGGAGAACAGGTCGTAGGGATGGTGCAACAGCACATCCCGGCGGCGGATCACCGAGAAGATGCTTTCGAATTCCTCTTCTTTGATTGAGCCGTCCTCCAGCATGCTGCGCTGGGCTCGGGTCAGCAAGGCCGGGGTCTGCCCGTTGTGGCTTGGATCCTTGAGCTGGGGCAGGGGAATCGCCAGCAGACCGAAGAGATCGTCGAGGCCCAGGGGCCCGCCGATTCGATAGAGATCTTCTTCTTCCACCGACATGCCTTCCATCAGCATCTCGATCACGTCCTGAGGCATTTCGTCGGCCACCTCGAGGCGCACCACCTCACCTCCCATGCGGCGTTTGCGCAGGCCCTGCTCGATCGCGATCATCAGATCGTCGGCTTCGAGATCACGCAGTTCCAGGTCGGCGTCGCGGGTGACGCGGAAGAAATAGTGCCCTTCGATCTTCATGCCTGGGAAGAGCAGGCTGAGGTTGAAGGCCACCACCTGCTCCAGGGGCACTGCGGTGTAGAGCGGCTCGCTGTCCATGCCACTCAGATCGTTGGGGATCGCCACAAAACGGGGCAGGATCTTCTGGGGTACCTTCACTCGTGCCAGCTGGCGTTGTCCGGTCTGCGGGTCGAGGATCAGGGCAGCAACGTTGAGGCTGAGGTTGCTGACGAACGGAAACGGGTGGGCCGGGTCCACCGCCAGGGGGGTGAGCACGGGGAAGATCGCGGTCTGGAAATAGTTGTCGATCCAGAGGCGCTGTTTTTCATTCAGTTGCTCGTAGTCGAGCAGGTGGGCGCCGTGATCGAGCAGTTGGAATTTCAGCCGGTTCCGGTAGTGCTCCTGCTGCTGTTCCAGCACCGGGGTCAACCGATCGCGGATCGCATGCAGTTGTTCCATCGGGGTCAGCCCGTCTTCGCTGCGGCGGCTGATGCCCGCCTCCACCTGACTCTTCAGCGAGGCGACCCTCACCATGAAGAATTCATCGAGGTTGTTGCTGAAGATGGCGCTGAATTTGGCCTGTTCCAGCAACGGGGTGCGTGGGTCGAGCGCCAGCTCCAGAACCCGTTCATTGAACGCGATCCAACTCAGCTCCCGATTGATGTAGAGCTCCGGGGCCAGGTGGTGCGCAGACATTGGAAAAGCCTTGTGGGCTGATGCCCGCGCAACGTAGCAATCACAGTCCGGCCCGACGGTGTCCTGGATGTCCGGCTTCGGGCGAGCCTCCCGCCGTCACCAGCAGGATCACCAGAGCGAGCAGCAGGCCCCCGCCCACAAAGGGGCTTGAGGCACCGATCAGGTCGTAGCTGAGGCCGGCCAGCGGTGGCCCGAGAAAACTGCCCAGACTCTGCAGCGCCTGCAGGCTGCCGAGGGCGGCACCCTGCCCTTCGCCGTCGAGACGACGGGACACGAGGCTGCGCAGGCTGGGGGTGACCAGACCGGTGCCGGTGGCCAGGATGGCGACGGCGCTGAACACCCCCAGACGGGCCCGCTCCGGATCGGTGGCGGGGATGAGCAGGCAACCGGCGATCACCAGTCCCAGGCCGATCAGGGTGAGGCGCCACTCTCCGAATCGTTTCACCAGAGGACCGATCAAACCGCCCTGCACCAGGGTGGCGACTACGCCCACGATCAGGAAAGCCGTGGTGGCGAGTTCCGGCCCCCAGTTGAACCGCTGCTTGAAATAGAGCACCAGGATGGCGGTGAAGCCGTTGAAGGCCAGAAAAAAGAGAAAGAAACTCAGGCAGAGTCGACCCACCGCCGGGTTGCCCATGACGCGGGCGATTTGCGCGAAGGGATTGAGGTCCCGTTTGCGGGGCATCTGCCGGCGGGCGTCCTGGGGGTGGGTTTCCGGCAGCAGCAGCAGCACGACCACCAGGTTGAGCAGGGCGAACCCCGTGGCGACCCAAACCGGCAGGGTCACCGTGAGTCGCGCCAGCTGCCCACCCAGGAAGGGGCCGATGATGAAGCCCAGACCGAAGGCGACGCCGATCAGGCCGAAGGCCTGGGCGCGCCGTTCCGGTGGGGTCACATCCGCGAGCACGGCGCCGGCTGTGGCAGCGGTGCCGCCGCTGACCCCGTCGATCAGCCTGGCTCCAAACAGCAGGATCAGGGGCAGGCTGGATCCGGCCGGCCAATCCAGACTCACCGTGACGGCAAACAGTCCGAGTCCCAGCACGGAGCCGCTCACGCAGGTGGCGATCACTGGCCTGCGCCCATAACGGTCGCTGAGCGCGCCGATCAGGGGTGTGACCGTGAACTGGGCCAGGGCATAACTGCCGGCGAGCAGGCCGAGGGTGCGCCCATCGGCATTGAATCCCGCCAGCAAAAAAGGCAGCAGGGGAAAGACGATGCTTTCGCCCAGCCGATCATTGAGCAGCGTCAGAAAGGCGCTGAACAGAGTGGGAACGTGAAACCGTCGCAAGGCGGGAACGCCAGGGAGATTCCACCCTCATACCGCAGCGCGCCAGGCGATCAGCTCCTGGAGCTTGGCGATGGCGTCACCGTTCTGCAGACACGCTGCCGCCTGCTCTAGGCCGGCTTCGAGGCTGGCGCTGATGCCGGCGAGCCAGAGGTAGGTGCCGGCATTCCAGCGGAGGGAAGCCGCCAGGGGGCCCTGGCCCTGAAGCGCTTCTCGGGCCTGCAGGGTCCAGGCGTTCAGGGTCTGCCATTCCGGATCCGGCCCGAAACAGCCGTGATCACGTGGGTGGAGGATCAATCGCTCAGCGCTCATGCCGTTCGTCATCCGGGCCGTGATGCAGGCCCGGCCGATTGGCAGGTCGGTGCTGCCCTCCAGGCCCTTGACCGTGATCACGTCCTTTTCCTGTAGCAGCCGCAGGGTCTCCCAGGCGCGGCTTTCGGTGGGGGGATGCACGAATCCGCTCACCAGCAGATGGTCGCCGCGATGGGCGGTCCAGAGCAGTTCAGCGCTGGCCACCGGTGGGCGTTTGCCCAGGTCATCGCGATGGCGGATCAGATTGTCGGCGAGGGGAAAGTGATCGGGTTGATGGATCAGGGCGAGGCCATGGGTCTGGAAACCGCTCTCCAGCGCTGACAGGTCGAGCCCCTCCAGGGCAAGGCCAAGGGCTCCGAACAGCTCCACGGCGGTGACGCCGTATTTCACCGGCATGCGCGCGCCTCCCTGAAGCAGCACCGGTTGACCGGCTGCGAGCAGCACCAGAGCCGTGAGGGGATAGAGCGGGGACGTGCGCGTGCGTCCGTCGTAGGGCATGCCCACACAAATGGGGCGGCGCTGGCCGGAGCCGCTCTGCAGACTTGGCCCCAGATGTCGGTAGACATCCACCATGCCCGCCAGTTCCTGGGGCTCCGGGCGGCGGATTCGGTGGGCGATCAGGAAGGCGCCGATCTGGGTGTTGCTGGCCCCCCCGGTGAGCATCAGCTCGAGAGCTTCGGCTGCTTCGGCTCGACTCAGCCCCCGGCTGGTGTGTTCGCCGCTGCCCACTTTCCGCAGCAATTCCTTGAAGCGTCTGCGGGGATCGGTGGGTGGAGACGCCAGTTCAGGCAAGGGGGTAGTGAACCGAATGGAACTGATCGTTCTTCATAGCCTTACCTCTTGGAGGTAACAACCGTTACCAATGGGCCAGGCCTGTCTGTTGACCATGCAGGGGATGGTCGGGGTGGTGGCGTCCTTCGGCGTAGTACAGCCGCTCAATGATCAGGTTCGGGAAAGGGCGCGGCGGCGATGGGTCGGAGGGACGGGTCTGTTGCCAGACTTTGAAAACATTGCGGATTCTGGACACCATGGTGAAACAGAACAACATTTCTCTATTCATTTTGGAGGTCTCTCCGTGATGCTTCCGTCGCATTGACTGCGGAATCACAATCTCGATCTTGATGTTTGGTAGCCGATGCTTCAGTCGCGCCTGCCGTGGCGCGAGAGGGTTGCGTTGCTGCTGAGACATCTCTCGCGAGATGCTGATTTTGAGGCAGTGCACACCCTCGCGTTTCAGCATGACGGCTTCCACATTGACACCCACATTGGCGGCTCCTTCGCAGGCCACCATCACCGCCACGTTGATGGCTGCAAAAAAAGCCAAAGGCATGAGCTTTGCAGACCTGGAAGCAGCGATGGGGCTTGACGAGGTCTGGATTGCCTCACTCTTCTATGGCCAGGCCACCGCATCGGCACAGGAAGCTGAAAAGCTGGCCTCCCTGCTGGATCTCGATCCGGCCATCACGGCTGCCATTCAGGAGTTCCCCACCAAAGGAAGCCTGGATCCTGTGATCCCCACGGATCCTTTGATTTATCGTTTTTACGAAATCATGCAGGTGTATGGCATGCCCCTGAAAGATGTGATCCAGGAGAAATTTGGTGATGGCATCATGAGCGCGATTGACTTCACCCTCGATGTCGACAAGGTCGAGGATCCCAAGGGCGATCGGGTGAAGATCACCATGTGTGGCAAGTTTCTTCCTTACAAGAAATGGTGAGCTGGCACTGATCAGCAGTGTTTGGTTGAACAGGCGGAGCATGGTCAAGCCCGGCATGATGCCGGGCTTTTTTTGGCCAGTCATGTTCCCAACTGTTGCTCAAGCTGGCGCATCGCCTGGCGCCGTCTCTCCCCTGGCAGGAGCTCATCGGCAAGCTCCTGCAGCAAGGCTCGGCTATGTTGTGTGGCGATGCAGCCCAGGGCTTTCAGGGCAGCCTGGGCACTGGCCTCAGATCCTTGCCTGCAGATCTGGGCCAGGGCATCACTGATGCAGGGGTCATCGCGGCGTTGCAGCAGGCGAATCGCTGCAATGGTGACCGGATCGCGCCAATCCTCCAGGCATGGGGCGCAGAGGGTCAGCAACGCCTGTGCGTCCAGTTGGTGGGCTTTGAAGCGGAGCAGTTGCAGTCCCGTGAGGCGTATGGACTGGGATGGTGCCTGCAGGATTGGGGAGAGTTCGCTCAGCGTCAGGGCGGAACCCCAGCATTGCAAGGCATCGAGCAGGGCGGGATCGGCATGGCGGCTTGCAGCCTCGTTCTGCCGCAGTTGAGTCAGCAACCAGTCGCGTGCCTGCTTCTGATGGCAGAGACCGGCGGCATGCACCAGATCCGGGCTGGGGCCATGGCGTTCGATCAGGGAAGCGATCACGGGCCAGCCGCGTGCTGCCAGCAGACCCAGTTGCTCGCTGATGGCCCGACGCAGCTCATGGGAAAGGCTGGGGGAGTAGATCTCCCCCAGCCATTGCGGATCCAGTGGATTGCGGCGGGATTGGCCGAGTTTCTCCCAGAGCGCTGCTTCGACGATCACGGCACTCTCAGATCGGCTTGAATGAGCGCCGAGTTCAGCGTGCGCCGAGTTCAGCGGCGAGCTCCCTCTCAAGCTTTTCATCGTGTTCTCTGGGCAGGACATTATCAACCTTGGTGCGGTGGGTGCTGTAGAAGAGCATGCCGATGAACACCATTCCGCCGAAGATGTTCCCGATCGTGACAGGCAGGAAGTTCCAGAAAATCACCTTGTAAAAGGGAACGCCGGAGCCAAGGATCGGCCCTGCGGTGTGGAGAAACTGATTCACCACGATGTGTTCCATTCCCAATGTTTGGAAGGCCGTGATCGGCAGCCAGCAAGCGAGTATTTTTCCTGGAACACTCTTGCTCACCAGGGCCATGGTGACGCCCAGGCACACCAGCCAGTTCGCCACCACGCCACGCAGGATTGCCAGGAAGAAGCCAAGACTTCCCAGGGCCTCGTATTTTTTCTCCACGTTGGCGATGTTGAGGCTGATGATCTTCTGGGCCACTTTCTGCCAAACACCACCATCGGCTGAAGGATCCACCGTGCCACCGCTGGTGAGGCTGATGGCCATGATCACGGCCACCAGCAGGGTGCCGATGAAGTTGCCGATCCACACCCAGCTCCAGTTCCGGAATGTGGCGCTCCAGGTGCTTTTCCCTGCCCAGGTGGCCATCGGCAGCAGAGCGAAATTACCGGTGACGAGTTCCATGCCAAAGAGCACGATGCTGGCGAACCCGAAAGGAAAGAGAACGGAGCCGAGGAAGGGCAGTTTGCTCTGAATCCCTACAGTGAGGGCGAGGATCACGGCGAGTCCAAGGATGGCGCCGGAATAAAAACCACGCAGCAGCAGATTTTTCACGCTGACGGTGGCTTTTTTGCCGCCGGCGGCGATCATGCCGTCGACCAGCTCATTGGGCAGGACGTAGTCCATCTGGGAGGCGGTGGCACTCATGGAATCGGGGAAAGCAAGGGGGGGTGGAGGAGAGAACGCGACTGGTGTGGATCGGCTTTCAGCCGCTGATGAGGTTCATCAACCTGGAGAACAGATCCTCTTGGTCTTTGGGGCGTGAAATCGGCGCTTGATCAGCACCGCAATGGCTGAACCAGTTGATCAGTCGGGAGAAGAGGTCGTTGGAGGGGCTCATCACAGGCGTTGGCAGGGGGTTGTTGGAATCGAGTTGTGGTGACCATGGCTTCAGAACGTCAGCGCCACGCCCCCTCCGGGGTGCGTCAGTGGCGGGGCCGGGCGCCGAAACGTTCGATCAGCACCTGGCGCAGTACCGACTGGATCTGCTCTGCGGGAATGGCTTTTTCGGCGATGGAACCGATCTGTGGATCGGCACCCTGGGATCCCCCCAGGGTGAGGGTGTAGCCCTCACCCATTGCGTCGTTGGCGTTCTTGGCCTTGGTGCCGGTGAGACCGATCGCTCCCATGTAGGCCTGGCCGCAGCTGTTCGGGCAACCGGTCCAGTGGATCTTCAGCTCTTCGGGGAGATCCAGCTCGGCATCCAGCGCACGGGCCACCTGCAGGGCCTGATCCTTGGTGTTGGTGAGGGCAAATCCGCAGTAGGTGCTGCCGGTGCAGGACACGGTCCCAGCGGCGATGCTTCCGGGAGTGAGGGGGAAGCGTTGCAACAGCGGATCGGCTGCCAGGGCGTCGAGGTGATCGGTCGGGATCCCTGGAAGGATCACGTTCTGATCTTCGGTGAAGCGAACTTCTCCGCAGCCATGCTCGAGGCTGACGCTCGCCAGATCGTGCAGGTCCTCCGCTTTGAGTCGTCCAACCGGTACGTGCAGGCCGGCGAAATGGAGTCCGTGTTGTTTCTGCGGATGGATGCCGTAATGGGAGCGGGGTTCGACGTCAAAGGTCGAGCCCGGATCGGGGGTGAGAGGCCCGAAGCGCTCCTCCACCATCGCCCGGAAGGGTTCCAGTCCCACCTGATCGAGATAGAGCCGGAACCGTCCTTTCGGTCGCTTGTCACGTTCACCGTTGTCGCGCCAGATGCTGATCACGGCATCGGTGATGGCGCAGAGCTGATCGGGCTTCACCCAGGCATTGAGCGGCAGCGCATAGGCATTCATCTGGGAGGAGAGAATGCCACCGATCCACACACCGAACCCGAGCTCGCCGTTGAGCTCGACCGGATGAAACACGATGTCGTTGTGAAGCAGGAAGTTATCCTTTGAGCCGGCGACAGCCGTGTTCCATTTGCGTGGAAGGTTGGAATAGTCGCTGTTGCCTTCGGCGTTGTTGGTCAGGAAATCGTTGAGAGCCTGGGTGTAGGGGCGTGTGTCGACGATTTCGTGGGGATCGATGCCGGCAAGCGGATTGCCGGTGACATTGCGGGGGTTGTCGAACCCTGATTGGATCGTGCTCAGGCCGGCACGCTTGAGGCGCTTGAGAATGTCCGGCAGGTCACTCAACACAACACCACGCAATTGCAGGTTCTGCCGGGTGGTGATGTCACAACTGCCATTGTCGCCGTAGCGCTCCACGATCGAGGCGACGACCCGCAGCTGCGCACTTGTGAGCACACCATTGGGGATGCGCAGGCGCAACATGAACAGCCCCGGTGTTTTCGGTCGCCAGAACATGCCGTACCACTTCAGGCGCAATTGAAGGTCGGTTTCATCAACCTCTTCCCAACCGATCCTGGCGAAGTGCTCAAGTTCCGATCCCACCAGGAGACCATCCTTGGTGGCTTTATTCTGCTCAATTTTGTTGAGCTTTTTGCCTTCCAGGTAGGGCCTGGAGGGCGCGCTTGCGTGCATGACTGTGTTGTGAAGTGCGGTCGCTCCAATCCGAAGCGTCTTTGCAGCACTTCAGAACGAAAGGCGCGCTGCATAGATTGTTTAGCGGTTGGCCTGGGTCTCCATCGGTATCCAATGGAACCAAATGCTCGATGGAAGCAGGACTGGGATTTGGTCTGTTTCGCTACAGGTGGTTGTGGCTCTTTCTGGCTGCATGGCACCACCCTGATCCATGGGAGTCCAGGTCAGTATTGACGACCGATTTCACCGAGCATGCGCACGGCTCCCTGCCTGATCATCCACCAGACCTGTGCCATCGCCGCCAAGTCGCGATCGAATTTCGATCGGCCCTTCGGAGCTTGCCGGTCAGGGCGTCTGCGGTTGGAGGCGTGGATCGGGCGTGGGCGTTGTCTGGCCATGATGCGATGGTTCTCCATCAGTTCGCTCTGACTTCATCAGCGTCTGCCCATTGTGATCCGTGGCCATCGCTACGGAAATCCCGTTCGTGTCAGCTCTCTGCACTTCGCCTCGTGGTCCATGGCCGCAGTGGCGGCGTGATCCCATCGTGTTGGCTCGAGTTGGCCGATGTTGTGGCGAGGCGTCGCCAGGCGCCAGTGCTGCTGGAGGCGTTGACAGCGGCTGAACCAGTCCAGGCCGGGGTGATGGTCCCGGGATCCAACCCCGACCACCAGTGGCTTGTTCCCTTATTACTGCTGCCCGGCAGTCACGTACGTTCCGATCTGCCACAGATTCGTCAGCGGCTACGCGAGACCGGGACATCCACGACTCTGCTGCCCTTTCTTGGCGCCTGGCCCCTTTGGCGTGATTTGCTGGGTCGCTGGCTGACGCCCCCGGACCAGGTGGCAGCCACATCTCTGGCCGTTGTTCATCACCCTGTGCGCCCGGGACCTGCCGATCGCTACCTGAACCTCCTGGCGGCTCAGCTGGGCTATCCGTTGGTGCCGTCGGATCAGTGGGAGGTTTTTGATCAGCAGAATCCTGGTTGCCAGCCCCGGCCTCTGGCGCTGGCGCCGAACCGGATGTCCGAGGCCCTGCGTCAGGCTGGAGGATCGCCGGTTCTGCTGGAGGTTCCTCTGGTGCGCTCTGGTCTGATCGATCTCCTTGCTGCTCTGCCGTGACCGAAGCAATGACGCACGAATCCAACGTGGGCGATGCGAGGTTGGGAACTGTTTATCTTGTCGGTGCCGGTCCGGGGGATCCCGACCTGCTCACGGTGAAAGCGCAACGGCTGCTCAGTGTCTGTGACGCAGTCGTCTATGACTCATTGGTGCCGCGGGAGGTGCTTGATCTCGTCCCCGAGGGTTCCGAGCGCCATTTCGTCGGCAAGCGTCGAGGGCATCACTCCGTGCCTCAGCCCAGCACCAATGCGGTGCTCGTGGAGCTGGCCCAGCGGCATCGCTGTGTGGTGCGCCTCAAAGGGGGCGACCCCTTCCTGTTTGGCCGAGGCGGTGAGGAGGCGGCCCATCTGGTGAGCCATGGGGTTTCCGTGCAGGTGGTGCCAGGCATCACATCAGGGATTGCCGCACCGGCCTACGCCGGCATTCCCGTCACTCACCGGCGTGCAGGGTCGTCGGTGACATTCGTCACCGGTCATGAGGAGATCGACAAGGGCCGGCCGAGTGTCAATTGGCAGGCGCTTGCGGCGGCCAGCGATGGGCTGGTGATCTACATGGGCCTCCATAACCTGCCTCGTATCGCCGCTGAGCTGATTCAGGGTGGTCGAGGTGCGGAGACGCCCGTCGCCGTCATCCAGCAGGGCACGGTCTCCGGCCAGCGCTGTCTCAAGGCCACGCTGGCCACGGTGGCCGACCGGACCTGCGATGAGGCGTTTGCTTCGCCTTCGATTGTGGTGGTGGGTGATGTGGTGGCGGAGCAGATCGAGGCTTGTGCGCCTCAGCCGGCGGCGGTCACGATGCCGATTCCCTTTTGAGTTGCTTCGGCGCCTGACGGTCGGCTGACTCTCGCAGCCGGGGGATGAGCTGCACGAGATTGCAGGGTTTGGTCGTTGCATCGAGTTGAGCCTTGATCAAGCGATCCCAGGCGGTTTCGACTGCATCGAGGGAGCCAGGAAGAACGAAGACGATCGATCCATTGGCCACGCCCGCAAGGCAGCGACTCTGAAGGCTGCTGGTCCCGATTGTTTCAAACGAGAGCACTCGGAACAGTTCACCGAAACCGTCGATGCATTTGTCGAGCAGTGGTTCGATCGCTTCCGGGGTGCCATCTCTCCCCGTCAGTCCGGTGCCGCCGCTGGTGATGACCACATGCACAGTGTCATCGGCGATCCAGGCGCTGACGCAGGCACGGATCTTGTAGCGATCGTCAGGGCAGATCCGGCGGTCAGCAAGGCAATGACCGGCAGCCTTCAGCCGCCTCTGCAGGGCATCACCAGCACGATCGTCCGCCAGGGTGCGGGTATCGGAAACCGTCAGCAGGGCAATCGAAAGAGTCAGTGCAACATGCTTTGCGGGCGTTGACGCTAAAACCTGCACAGTCGTCGTGGTGGTCAAGGTGACGCAAGGAGGTTCTGAGCAATTGGCTTCCGAAACCGTGCAGGTGCGGCTCTTCGCGCTGCTGCAGGATCGGGCCGGTTGGTTTGCAAGGGAGTTGCCGCTGCCGGCAGATTCTTGTCTCTCTGCCCTTGATGTGTGGAATCGGCTGAATCTCGGTCCCTGGAGTGCCAGCCTTCGGGTGGCGATCAACCAAAATCTGGTGAAGCCTCAGCAACGGGTGCATCCCGGTGATGAGCTGGCCTTCCTGCCTCCTTTCACCGGGGGGTGATCCGAGTGTTCTGACTGACTCAGATCGCTGACGCTGGACCCATGCACCTCAGGATCGCACTGCGTGATCAACCTTTTCACCCATTCGGCTGCCTTGAGCGATGGCACCGACATCTCCACGATCAAGGTCATTCCGGTAGCGCTGCCGAGGCTCTGTTCATTGGCCGCGTGCGAGGAGAAGCCGCTGATGGCAGTGATCTGGAGGCTCTGGAGCTGGAGCATTACCCCGGCATGACCGAGCGCTCTCTCGAGCAACTGGCTCAAGCCTGTGGCGGGCGCTATCAAGCACGCAGCTGCCTGATTCAGCACCGCGTCGGGCGCGTGCTCCCAGGCGAGCCGATTGTGCTCGTGGCGATCGGTGCCGACCGCCGCGGCCCTGCCCAGCGGTGCTGTCAGGAGTTGCTGGAGGCGCTGAAGCATGAGGCTCCGTTCTGGAAAAGGGAATGGCACGTCGACGGCAGCAGCACCTGGATCACGGGGAATACACCGCTCTGAGCTCACAGCAGCGGTAGACGCAGCAGCTGAGCCCATAGCTCTGTGCCCGCTTCTAGGGCTCCTTGTTCAGCCGGAATTTCCAGGAGCAGATCTGCCCCTGTCAGTGAACCGATCCGTGAGGAGGCTTGGGACCCCTCCACCCTGGCTTGCAAGGTGCCATCAGCCGCCACCCTCAGTCGAGCCCGCGCTAGCTCCGGCCGGCCGGCACCGCGGCGAAGTGGTGCCTCCAGCCTTACCTTCAGCCGTGGCAGCAGCTCAACCTCAGCCCCTTCCAGGCGTTGCAGCGCTGGCCACAGCAGCTGCAGCGCCGTGATCGCTGCCGCCACCGGATTGCCCGGCAGTCCGAAGAAAGGCACCCCCGCCACCTGCCCCCAGGCAAAGGGGCGTCCGGGTTTGAGGAACAGCTTCCCGAAGGCCACCTCCCCCAGCTCGTCCACGAGGGGCCGGATCCAGTCGCTGTCTCCCGCCGACACGCCATCGGTGCTCACCACCACATCACAGGTCGCTGCCAGTTCCAGCAGGGCTTCGCGCAGCGGTTCAGGCGCGTCAGCCACCACCAGCTGTTTGGTCACCGGGTAGCCAAGGCGCTGGAGCAAAGCGGACAGCAGTGTGGAATTGCTCTCCCAGATCTGCCCTGCTCCCCGCTGATGCCCTGGTGGAACCAGCTCATCGCCGCTGATGAGAAGGCCAAGACGGGCCCGGCCTGTGAGCTCCAGCTTCTGCATCCCGCAACTGGCCAGTCGCCCGAGGTCGGCCACCCCCAGGCGCCAGCCCGATGGCACCAGGATCTGGCCAGGAGCGGCTTCCTCCTCCGGCGGCCGGATCCAGGGGTTGGTCCCGCAGGGTTTCAGTAACTCCAGCTGATCGCCCGCGGCAGCCACCAGCTCCTGGGGCAGCACGCGTTTGCTCCCTTCCGGCACCACCGCACCTGTGAGGATGCGCACCGCTTCACCGGCATGGAGGGCGGTGCCATAGGGAGCGCCGGCGGCCGAAGTCCCCACCAGACGCCAGCGGGCACCTGGCTCCGGTTGTTCCGCACCGGCGATCGCGTAACCGTCCATGATCGAGGCGCGAAACCCCGGCACTGCGTTCGGCGCCTGCACAGCGCTGGCGGTGGTGCGACCGAGGGCCTGCATCAGGGGCAGAACCTCGTTGCGGTCCAGGGGTTGCAGTTCTGTGAGGATGGCATGGCGTGCCTGGGCCAGAGGCAGCCCTTCGCGGCCATAGGGTTCAGCCGTCATGGCCTGCCGATGCGACAGCTTCAGCCTCACGGTGCCAGCTGCCATGGCGTCCGCCATGCTTTTCGATCAGACCAATCGTCTCGATGGTCATGCCGGGATCCACAGACTTGAGCATGTCGTAAAGAGTGACAAGCCCGATCGAGACGGCGGTGAGTGCTTCCATTTCCACACCGGTCTGCCCAGTGGTTCGGCAGCACACCCGCAGGCGTAGCCCAGGCAGCTCTTGGTCAGGCTTGATCGCAACCTCGACGCCGCTCAGGGGCAGGGGATGGCAGAGGGGAATCAACTCGGCGGTGCGTTTCGTTTGGCGGCCTGGATCGCGGCGACCCTGGCCACGGCCAGCAGATCACCCTTGGGAGTGTTTCCCTGGATGACCCGCTGCAGGGTGCTGGACTTCATGCGCAGGCACCCTTCTGCGACAGCCTCCCTTCGGCTGACGGCTCGATCGCCCACCTTTGCCCGTGAACAGGGGCTGGAACTGCGTTTCATCGAATTCATGGATGTGGGGCATCGGAATGGCTGGAGCGGCGATCAGGTCATGCCGGCTGTAGAGATGCTTCGCGAGTTGCAAGCGGTCTGGCCCCTGGAGCCCCTGGGTCGGCCAGTGGGGGGTACGGCCCGGCGCTGGCGTAATCGGGATGGAGCCGGCGTGGTGTCGGTGATTGCCTCTGTGAGTGAGCCGTTCTGCACCGAATGCAATCGGGCCCGGATTACCGCTGATGGCCAGCTGTTCACCTGTCTCTTTGCGTCGACTGGTCTCAACCTTCGGCCGTGGCTCGAGCCAGGCAGCGACCCTGAGGTTCTCTGTGCAGTGCTCCGTCAGCACTGGAGAGCACGAACTGACCGTTACAGCGAGGAGCGCGGTCTGAAATCGGGTCTTGTGCCGGAGCGTGCGGAGATGGCCTATCTCGGTGGCTGAACGCCGGTTGGTGGATTTGGTCGCATCGGTCACCGACGCTGCCTGGTCTGACTCGTACAAAGGTGTTTGCCATGGACAGGTTGCCGCTTCAGTGTTCGAACTGCTCTCCTATGAACGCTTTCGGGATACGCCGGCGGTGCGCTTTTTTGATGTCACGGTCAATGGCTCCAATGCCCGCGATCTGGTGATCCACAGCGGTCCTGCCGTCAGTCCCCCCAATGACCCGGAAACCGACGCCTGGCAGTTTTATCTCCATCCCCATCAGGAAGACAACCTTCTTGCTGCCAGTGGCGGTCGCACGTTTTATCTGGTCAATCTCAGCTGGACGGTGCCGTTCCACATCGTGCGACTCGAGAGCGGTGGCGACATCCTGCGCATTCCCAGGGGCACCTTTCATCGCTCCGTGTCGGATCCAGATGGTTCGGTGGTGCTCAACCAGGCCCTTCGTGATCCAGGTGCGTCTCTTGTGCGTGAATTCCGCGTTTACAACAGCGAGCGGATTCCAAGGCTTTACGCCGTCACTTCCACGGCGGCGCCCCGCCCCAGGTTGCATGGCCTGGCGCCGCTGGTTCAGGCGGCCTGAGCCTGTTTTGCAGCGGCTTGCTGGTTATGGTCGCCATGAAGCAGCAGGCCGTCGCCATCAATCTCCGCTTCGATGCTCCAGTGCAGTTCGCTGGCGGTGTTCGGCGGGCCACTGAAGCTGCCGGTCACCGCCGCGGTGAGTTCGGGCCTGGAGGAGCTGGCCACCACGATGTAGCGATCGTTGATTGCGCCGCAGCCGCTCGGATCGAAGCCTCGCCAGCCGGCCCCCGGCAGATACACCTCCGCCCAGGCATGCAGGTCGTACTTCTCCGGTGCCGGATCCACCAGGTGGTATCCGCTCACGAAGCGAGACGGCAGTCCCACGCAGCGGCAGCATTCGATCATCAGCATGGCCAGGTCGCGACAGGAGCCGACCCGCTCCCGCAGGGTGCGACCGGCAGGCCAGGCCGGGCCGATGTGGCGTTGGGTGTACTTGACCCGATCCTGGATCATCTCCACCAGTTGGCGCAGGAAGGGCAGGGCCTGCTGATTGCTGCCCATCAGGGCGTCCTGGGCCAGCTCCACCGCCGAAGGGTCGTGCTGTCCATCCGGCAGCCAGCCTTCAAGGGCGCCCTGCAAGTCTCGGTTCAACAGTCCGCGCGGAAAGGGCAGGGAGGGTTCCATGCCGCTGAAACAGTCTTCAAGCGCTGGTGCCTGGCGTGTGTCCACCAGGCTGCGCGCCACGAAGCTCAGTCGGTCGGTGGCGCCGAGAAAACGCACCCGAGAGATTTCATCGCCACTGGAGGCCACCAGTTCGTGGCGGTGGAGCGGGTCTGGTGTGATCTCGAGCTGATGGCTGATCAGGCGCTGAAATCCCTGGCCGCGGGGACGCAGACAGAGGCGATGTTCCCCCAGGTTCACCGGCGCCGCATACCGGTAGGTGAGGCGATGGATCAGCTGAGCGCGCATGCGGGATCGGCAGGAATGGAACGGAGGTCGGCGAGGGTGAAATAGCGCTCGTGGATCAGTTGATGCAAGCGGTTCAGGTCGGATTGCAGGTGATCGATCGCTTCATGCAGGCCGCTGCCGATCAGGGCGTCGATGCGCACAAAGCTCCAACGCGCCAGCAATTGTCCTCTTAAACATTCGAGATCATCGGGAGGTCCAGGCACCGGCTGGCTCTGGATTTGCTGCAGGGTGTCGCTGATGCCCTGCAGGCAGCAGCGCACGGAGCGGGGAAAGATCGGATCGAGCAGCAGGAAGGAGGCGACTGCGCTCGGAGCAATGGCTTCTTGCATGCTCTGACGGAACATCTGATAGGCCCCGGCGGATCGCAGCAGGGCGATCCATTGCAGTTCATCGAGCACGCCTCCCACCTCCTCCGGTGAGGGCAGCAGCAGGAAATACTTCACATCGAGGATCCGGGAGGTTTTGTCGGCCCGTTCGATCAGACGACCCAGCTGGCTGAACAGCCAGGAGAGGTCGCGGCTGAGGGTGGCATCGGTGATGCCATAAAAGAGCTGGCAACCCCGCCGGATGTCGCGCAACTGCTCCTGTTCCGGCTCCTGCCAGATCGCTTCTCCATCCTGCAGGCTCCAGTAGAGGCCATTGATCTGCTCCCACATTTCGGTGGTGATCACATCGCGGATCTGGCGCGCGTTTTCCCGCGCCATGGCGATGCAGTTCACGATGCTGTTGGGGTTTTCGTGATCCGACACGAGGAAGCGGATCACATCCTTCGGGTTCTGGCCGACAGCCAGACGATCGAACAGGTCGCGATCACCACTTGCATCCACCAGGGGCAGCCAGGGTTCGGCGCTGCCTGGTGGGCAGTCGAGTGCCATCGCCTCACTCACCTCCACAAAACGGGAGATGTTCTCGGCCCGCTCCACGTAGCGATTGATCCAGTAGAGCGAATCGGCAACGCGACTCAACATGGCGTGTTGTCGCTCATCACATGGTTGTCGGACACAACCCAGGTGTCCTTGCAGCCGCCGCCCTGGGAGGAATTCACCACCAGAGATCCCCGCTTCAGGGCCACGCGCGTGAGGCCTCCCGGGCTCACCCAATTGCTCCGGCCGCGCAACACATAGGGGCGCAGATCCACGTGGCAGGGATAGAGCACTCCTTCACTGAGGGAAGGCACGGTAGAGAGTTCGAGGGTGGGTTGGGCGATGTAGTTGCGGGGGTTGGCCTGAATGCGAACGGCGAAGGTGTCGATCTCCTCCCGGCTGGCGTGGGGGCCGATGAGCATGCCGTAGCCGCCCGCTTCCGCCACCGATTTCACCACCAGTTCCTCCAGATGCTCCAGCACATACTTCAGATCGTCGGGTCGGGAGCAGAGGTAGGTGGGCACATTGGCGATCACCGGCTCCTCGTTGAGGTAATACCGGATCATCTCCGGCACATACGCATAGATCAGTTTGTCGTCGGCGACGCCTGTGCCGGGGGCATTGGCGATCGCCACCCGCCCCTGACGCATCACCTCGATCAAGCCGGGAACCCCCAGCATCGAATCACGACGGAACACCTGGGGATCGAGGAAGTCATCATCGATGCGCCTGTAGATCACATCCACCGGTTCGAGGCCGCGGGTGCTGCGCATCCAGACGCGCCCGCTCTCACACACCAGATCCCGACCTTCCACCAGGCCGATTCCCATCTGCTGGGCCAGATAGCTGTGCTCGAAGTAGGCGCTGTTGAACACCCCCGGTGTGAGCAGCACCACCCGGGGTGTGTCGGTCCAGGGGGCGAGTTCCTTGAGGGTGCGGAGCAGGTGGGAGGGGTAGTCGTCGATCGGTTGCACTGTGCGTCCCTCGAACAGGCTGGGGAACAGGCGTTTCATCACGCGCCTGTTTTCCAGGAAGTAGGCGACACCGGAGGGGCAGCGCAGGTTGTCTTCGAGCACAAGCCAGTTGCCGCGCCCGTCACGGATCAGATCAAGACCGGAGATGTGACACCAGCGACCCAGCGGCACGGTCATGCCCTGCATCTGGGGGCGCCAGCCCTGGGATGTTTCCACGTCTTCTCGAGGGATCACCCCATCCCGGAGGATCGCCTGGTCGCCATACACATCGGCCAGAAAACAGTCGATCGCCTCCAGGCGCTGAAGCAGACCGCGTTCGAGCGTGGTCCATTCCGAGCGGCTGATCAGTCGCGGCAGGGGGTCGAAGGGAAGAATCCGTTCGCCGCCGTGTTGACCGGAGTCATTGAGGCGGAAGGTGGCCCCGAGGCGCCGCAGCAGGTTGCTGGCGGAGGCGTGGGAGCGATTCAGTTCATCGAGCCCGATCCGACCCAGGGAGGAGAGGAGGGGCAGCAGGGCGCTGCGCGGTCCGGCCTGCTCGCTGCAGAAATATTCGTCGTAGCCGCGGCTGGGTCTGTAATCCGTGAACATGAGCCGTGAACAGGCTGGGCCTATCCAAGGCTTCCGTCCTGCCTGGGCCGGTCGCATTCGTTACCGAATTCAAAATCCTGGATCGCCCCTGGCCGGATGTTGTCAAGCGGGCGGGAATCGGAGAAGTTGCTGCGAATGAATCGAATTCGTCATGCGTGCGCCGTTTCTGAAGCTGATGACCGCCTTCACGGGCGCCCTCGCCCTTGCGCCGGCGGCAGACGCGGCAGAGCGCATTCGCTTTCAGTTCGGTGAGTTCTCCCGTGATGTTTCGGTGCCATCGCTGGTCACCTTCACGAAAACGGGTCAGGTCAATGAAGACCTGCAGACCTATCTCGACCTCCTCAACCCGCCGCAGCAGCAGTCGCTGCGCAAGCTGCTCAGTCAGAGCGTGCCCGTCACCGATGTGATGGCGTCGAACTTCCTCAGCAACCCCTCGGTCAACGCTCCCTGCAGCAGCTGGTCAAAGTGCTGGCCCAGCCCGCCGCGATCGCTCAGCCCGCCCTGTCCTCAGCCCTGATTCTCGGTGCGGCCAAGTCGGGCGAGCTGCGTCTCATCGATGTCTTGGAGGCCTATCCCTCCCAGACCCTGCCGGTGAATGTCGCTGCAGTGCTGTCTCTCGTGGATTCGCTCACCCAGCAGTTCAACCTTCAGAATAAGCTGTTTGCTCGCATCGCCTCCATTCAGGGAGCACCGGCCCGGGGCCCTGATCTGGCGATGCTGGCCGCCAAGGGCGACGAGCGTTTCACGCAGACCCCGTTTCAATTTCAGGGCCGCCTGGGCAGCACGATCAGTGCGATCGCTTACCTCCCCAACAGTGCCGCCAGCGGCCGCCCGGCCCGGCTTGTGGTGATCGCTCCTGGTCTCAACACCGACATGAATGCCCTCCTGTATGTGGGCAAGCAGCTGGCGAGCCATGGCTATGCGGTGGCGTCGCTGGATTTCCCCTTCACCAGCGCTAACACGATCACGGCGGCGATTCAGGGCACGGGCACGATTCCGCCTCCGAATGCCTGGTACAGCCAACCGCTCAGTGTCAGTGACCTGATTGATCAGATGCACCAGCGCTACGGCAATCGGGTGAACACCCGTGAGGTGGGCGTGCTCGGTCAGTCGTTGGGGGGGTACAGCGTGACGGCTCTTGCCGGTGCCGAGCTGGATTGGCCCCATCTCATCAAGGGATGCACTGAGCTGAACGATCCCGACAAGGTGGTGCTCAACCCTGCGGTGGTGTGGCAATGCGTTGCGCCCGGCCAGGTGGTGCAACGCAGGAGCTTCCGCGATCCGCGCGTGAAGGCGGCAGTGGCCGTGAATCCTGTCACCAATCCAATCTTCAGCTCCACCTCACTGAAGGCGATCGCCGCACCGATACTATTCGTCTCCGGCACTGACGATATTTTTGCGCCGCCCATCTCCCAGCAGCTGATTCCCTTCACGTCGATTCAGCAGCCCGGGTCGCTGCTGGCTTTGCAACACAACGGCACCCATCTGTCCTTTCTCGATGGCAGTGCCAGGCTGCCCCCCTTCGTGCTCGGACCGGATCAGCCTCTGGCGCGGCAGGAACTGATGGGGATGGCCCGTGCTTTCTTCGATCAACACCTGCGCAACCTGGCCTCTGCAGCTCCCCTGGCGGCACCCACAGCCAAGGCGGGAGTGTTCAGTGGCAGCGAGACGCTGCGGTTGTTGATCACGCCCCGTTTCAGTCGCGACCAGCTCAACCAGGTGGATCCCGGCTTGAAACAGTTTCCTTAAAGCAGCAGGTAGCGCTGGGCCAGGGGCAGCACCTCGGCGGGCTCACAGGTCAGCAGCTCCCCGTCCGCGAACACTTCATAGGTCTGCGGGTCGACGCTCACCTTGGGCAGGGCGTCGTTGAGCTTCAGCGCGCTCTTGCCCACACTGCGCGTCTCCTGCACGGGTACGCAGGGTCGTTCGAGACCCAGCTCCTGGGGGATGCCGGCATCGAGGGCCGCTTCGCTCACGAAGGTCAGGCACGAAGGTGCCAGAGCTCGGCCGAAGGCGCCGAACATCGGCCGGCCGTGCACCGGTCCGGGAGTGGGAATCGAGGCGTTGGCATCTCCCATCTGGGCCCACACGATCGAGCCGCTCTTGAGGACCAGTTCGGGCCGAATGCCGAAGAAACCCGGTTTCCAGAGCACCAGATCAGCCAACTTGCCGGTTTCGATGGAGCCCACCTGACTGCTGATGCCGTGGGCCAAGGCCGGGTTGATCGTCACCTTGGCGATGTAGCGCTTGAGCCGGTGGTTGTCGTTGCGGCTGGAGTCTTCCGGCAGGGCACCCCGTTGCACTTTCATTTTGTGGGCGGTCTGGAAGGTGCGGGTGATCACCTCACCCACGCGGCCCATCGCCTGGGAATCGCTGGCGATGATCGAGAAGGCGCCCAGGTCATGAAGAATGTCTTCAGCGGCGATGGTTTCGCGGCGAATCCGCGATTCCGCGAAGGCCACATCTTCCGGGATCTTCGGATCGAGGTGGTGGCACACCATCAGCATGTCGAGGTGCTCCTCGAGCGTGTTGAGCGTGTAAGGACGGGTGGGGTTGGTGCTGCTGGGCAGCACGTTCGCCTCACCGCAGATCCGGATGATGTCGGGGGCATGGCCGCCACCGGCCCCTTCGGTGTGGAAGGTGTGGATCGTGCGGCCCTTGATCGCGGCGATCGTGTCTTCCACGAAACCTGCTTCGTTGAGGGTGTCGGTGTGGATGCACACCTGCACATCCATGCGGTCGGCCACCGACAGGCAGGCATCGATCGCAGCCGGTGTGGTGCCCCAGTCTTCATGCAGCTTGAGACCACAGGCGCCGGCCCGCACCTGTTCCTCCAGGGCTGCGGGCGTGCTGGCGTTGCCTTTGCCGAAAAAACCGAGGTTCACCGGCAGGCCTTCGGCGGCCTGCAACATGCGGCCGATGTGGAAAGCGCCGGGGGTACAGGTGGTGGCGTTGGTGCCGGTGGCTGGCCCGGTGCCGCCACCGAGCAGGGTGGTGACGCCACTGGCCAGGGCGGTCTCGATCTGCTGGGGGCAGATGAAGTGGATGTGGGTGTCGATGCCACCCGCCGTGAGGATGTGCCCTTCTCCCGCGATCGCTTCGGTGCCGGGGCCCACCACGATCGTCACCCCGTCCTGGATGTCGGGATTGCCGGCTTTGCCGATCGCCACGATGCGGCCGTTTTTCAGCCCCACATCGGCCTTGACGATGCCCCACCAGTCGAGGATCAGGGCATTGGTAATCACCGTGTCCACCGCGCCATCAGCTCGGCTGGCTTGGGCCTGGCCCATGCCATCGCGGATCACCTTGCCGCCGCCGAACTTCACCTCTTCGCCATACGTGGTGAAGTCCTGTTCCACCTCGAGGATCAGGTCGGTGTCCGCCAGACGCAGGCGGTCGCCCGTAGTGGGTCCGTAGGTCTCGGCGTAGGCCTGGCGTGAGAGGCGAGTCGGCATGGCGTCAGGCGTCGAGTGGTCCGTTGATCTGGCCGTTGAAGCCGATCACCCGCCGGGCACCGGCGAAGGGGATCAGGTTCACGTCCCGGCTGTCGCCGGGTTCAAACCGGATTGCGGTGCCGGCGGGGATGTCGAGGCGCTGGCCTCTGGCGGCATCGCGGTTGAACTGCAGGGCGGCATTGGCTTCGGCAAAATGGAAGTGGGAGCCCACCTGCACCGGCCGATCGCCGCTGTTGGCCACAGCAATGGTGGTGACGGGGCGATCGGCGTTGAGTTCGATCTCCCCCGGTTCGGGCAGCAGTTCGCCGGGAATGATTGGTGCCATGGCAGGGATGGGGAGGGTCAGCGAATCGGGTCGTGCAGGGTCACGAGCTTGGTGCCATCGGGAAACACCGCTTCGATCTGCACCTCATGCACCAGTTCCGGCACGCCCTCCATCACTTGATCGCGGCCGAGCCAGGTGCTGCCCTCCCGCATCAGTTCGGCCACGCTTTTGCCGTCGCGGGCCCCTTCCAGCACCAGGAAGCTGAGCCAGGCCACGGCTTCGGGATGGTTGAGCTTGAGGCCGCGTTGGAGCCGGCGTTCCGCCAGCAGCGCTGCGGTCACGATCAGGAGTTTGTCTTTCTCCTGGGGGGAGAGATGCATGGCAGGCACGGTGATGGGTGTGACGCCTGCACACCCATCACCAACCTATGCAGCGGGCCGGCGCCGTTCTGGTTCGCGGTGAACACTTCATCGCTCCTTCCAGCAGTGACTCAGCGGTTCCAGCCCATCAGTGGGTCTTCCTGCAATGGCCACACCCGGGGCCATTGCGGTGCCGACAGCCTGCGCGCCCGGCGGATCAGCCACCACAACCGACTGAACCAGAGCCGGGCGTCCCGGCTGGATGGGCCGATGTATCGGGCGATCAGGCCCTGATCGAGCGCATCGCACGCCATCGTTCCAACCAGGCCTTTGCGGGCCTCCCGGCCCTGCGCCAGCAAGGAGACGAGTGTGTCGGCATCTGTTGGTTCGGGTGCAGCCCAGACCAGTGATCCGAACACCGGTTGCTGGTGCATGCCATGGGCTGCATTGAGGCCATTGCCGCCCAGTTCCAGCCGGTCCACCAGCTCCCAGCGGCTGTTGCTGCCATCCGATCGATGAATCTCCAGGCTGGAGCGCCAGCACCCCGCCCCCAGCGTTTCTCCTGCGGCGGTGCGGCCCAGGCGCACCAGTTCTCCGCCGAGATAGGAAGCCCCCGGGGCGAGCTCCACCTGCATGGTTTGTTCATAGAGACCGCCTTCAAACAGCACCAGCTCCTGGGGAAGCCATTCCAGATCGCTGTCGGGCGCAAGCTTGAAGCGGCAGGTCTGCCGAGCCCAGGCGCCGGCGGGATTCAGCCGGCTGCGCCCGATGCTTCCATACACTTTTTGAGCGGTCACGCTCGTGATCAGGCCGCGGCTTCCCCTGTCGGCCTCCAGGTGGATGGTCAGTGCATCGCCGCCCACCAGGCCTCCGGCGGTGTGCAGCAGAGGCAGTTGGCAGCGACCATCGGCGCCCCGTTCGGCGCGCATCAGTTTGAGCGGTGCGCTGCAGCCGCCCTGATGGATGGTGACGCCCGGGCGCTGCAGCAGATGGAGGTCACAACGGCCATGCCACGGTTCGGTCGGCTGTTGGCAAAGAGTCTGTTGGGACAGAGTCTGTTGGGACAGTGGCTGTTTTGAGGCTTGCATCGCGTCACCCTGCGCCGCTTCGCTCTGATCACTCTGTAGCGATTCACACCAAAACAGCTCCGCTCCCCTGGGCAGGCTGGATCGCAACGCACAGCGAAGGCACACCGATGGATGGGGCAGGGGAGTTGGTGGTGCTCTGTTCTCGTCATCCCGTCGAGGGCGGCGCTGCAGACTCCGCTTTGCTGCTGCCCCTCAGCGCCGAGGAGCGCACCCGATTGCGCGGACGGCGTCTCACCGCCTGTGGCCGTCCTGTGTTGCTTCAGCTGCCCCGCACCGAGCCGCTGCAGCCGGGGGAGGTGCTCAGCGATGCCTGCCGCAGCCTGGAGGTGATGGTGGTGGCGGCACCGGAACCCCTGCTGGTGGTGCGGGCGCCCTCACCGTTGGCCCTGCTTCAGGCGGCTTATCACCTGGGCAACCGCCACGTCGCCCTGGAACTGCAGGACGGTGAGCTGCGTTTGTTGGAGGATTCAGTGCTGGCGGAGATGTTGCGGCGTCGAGGTCTGCAGGTCGAGGCCGGTTGCCTGCCCTTTCATCCCGAGGGGGGTGCCTATGCGGCGGTCCATGGCCATTCCCATGCTCACCCCCAGCCATGAGCCGATCGCTTGCCCTGCTGCAGTTGGTCAGTCCGGCGTTGCCGGTGGGTGCGTTCAGTTATTCCGAGGGCCTGGAACAGCAGCAGCAACAAGGGAACTTGCCGGATCAGCACGCGGTGGAGGCCTGGCTGCGGGCCGAACTCGAGCGCGGTGCCGTGCGGATTGAAACGGCCGCCCTGGCACCGCTGCGCCTGGCCTTGCAGCAATGGCGCGATCGGGCGCCCCATGGCCACGGGGATGGCGAGGCCCGCCAGCGCCTGCTCGATCTCGATCGCTGGTTGCTGGCCCAGCGGGAGGCGACGGCGATGCGGGCCCAGCAGCGGCAGATGGGTCGCTCCCTGCAGCAGTTGCTGGCCGACCTCGGTCATCCGTTGCCTTCTCCCTGCGGCGACACGGTGGAGCCCGTGCTTGCGTATCCGGCTGCCTTCGCCTGGGCGGGGCTGGTCTGGGAGTTGAGCCCGCTGGACTTGGCGGAGGGGTATCTCTACAGCTGGGTGGCCAATCAGCTCAGCGCCGCCGTTCGGTTGGTGCCCCTGGGCCCCAGCCGGGCCCAGCTGCTGCAGCGTCGCCTGTTGCCCCTGATCACCGCCCAGGCGGCGTTGTTGCAGGGTCAGGATCCCCGCCAGCTCTGGAGCGGTGGCGTTGGCGCCTCCATGGCTCAGCTACAGCATGCTGAGCTGTATTCACGACTGTTCCGAAGCTGATGGCCGGCAGTAAGTTGAGGCTTGGCGTCGCCGGGCCGGTGGGGTCTGGAAAGACGGCTCTGGTGGAAGCGCTCTGCCGCCGCCTGCGTGATCGGCTGCAGCTGGCGGTGGTCACCAACGACATCTACACCCAGGAGGATGCCCAGTTTCTGACACGCGTCGGTGCACTGGAGCCGGAGCGGATCCGGGGAGTGGAAACCGGCGGTTGTCCGCACACGGCGATCCGGGAGGATTGTTCGATCAACCGGGCGGCTGTGGCCGAGCTGGAGGAAGCCTTTCCAGATCTCGATCTGGTGATGGTTGAGAGCGGTGGCGACAATCTCGCCGCCAGCTTCAGCCCGGAGCTGGTGGATCTTTGCCTCTATGTGATTGATGTGGCGGCCGGCGACAAGATTCCCCGTAAAGGGGGGCCGGGGATCACCCGTTCCGATCTGCTGGTGATCAACAAGATCGATCTGGCGCCGTTGGTCGGGGCGGATCTGCAGGTGATGGAATATGACACGGTGCGGATGCGAGGCGGGCGTCCTTGGTGCTTCACCAACCTCATCAGTGGTGAGGGCCTGGATCAGGTGGAGGCGTTTGTGTTGCAACAGCTACCAAAGATCCCCGTCTGACGCTCTGGCCAGCGACGCAACGCTTAAAAGGTGCGCATTGATACCTTCACAGTGTTTCCGTCCCCATAAATTTCAATCGTCGCCTCATGGCGAATCTTTATTTCTATGCCTTCCGAAATGATGAGCACTTTTTCCAAGCGGATCATGGCAGGTCTTGCCGCCACTGCCGTTGGTGTTGCAGTGACTGCTTGTGGCGGATCTGATTCGGCAGGCGGCGATTTTGATGGCGAGATCAAGGTTGGCATCCTTCACTCATTGAGTGGCACCATGGCTATTTCTGAAACCACTCTGAAGGAGGTCGAAGAAATGGCCATCAAGGAGATAAACGAAGCGGGCGGGGTTTCTATCGACGGAAAAAATTACAAGATCACCTATGTATCTGAAGATGGGGCATCAGATTGGCCCACTTTTGCTGAAAAATCGCAAAAGCTGATCGACGCTGACAACGTTGCTATTGTATTTGGTGGCTGGACTTCAGCCAGTCGGAAAGCGATGCTTCCGGTTTATGAAGCAAAAGACCATCTTCTTTTCTACCCAATTCAATACGAAGGGCAGGAATGCTCCAAGAACATCTTTTACACTGGTGCGGTGCCCAATCAACAAGCCGAACCTGCAGTCGATTGGCTCTTTGAAAAGTTCTCAGATAAATATGGCAAGAAAGTTTATCTTGTGGGTTCAGACTATGTCTATCCCAGAACAGCGAACACTATTATCAAAGAACAGGTCAAAAGCTTAGGTGGAGAAACTGTTGGAGAGGATTATATTCCTCTTGGTAACACTGAAGTGGCGCCAATCATCGCGAAGATTAAAAAAGAGTTCCCCGATGGAGGAATTATTATCAACACCTTGAATGGTGACTCCAATGTTGCTCTCTTCAAGCAATTCAAAGCTGCTGGCATATCTCCTGACAAGTATCCAATTATGTCATTCTCGATTGCAGAAGAAGAGATCCGCCAGATTGGCCCTGAATATGTGGGTGGGACTTATGCCGCATGGAACTACTTTATGTCTCTCGGAACAGAGGCAGCCAATAACTTCAATGAGTCTTTCATTGAAATGTACGGCAAGGATCGTGTAACTAATGATCCTATGGAATCCGCTTATAACATGGTTTATTTGTGGAAAGCAGCCGTCGAAAAAGCCGGAACTTATGAAGATTTGGCTGCGGTCCGTAAAGCCATGATCGGTATTGAACTGGAAGCCCCGCAGGGACCGATTAAGATGTATCCAAATCATCATATTTCTCAAACTGTTCGTATCGGCGAAGCTAAAGATAATGGTCAATTCGAAATTCTTTGGGATAGCAAAACGCCTGTCGCACCAATCACATGGAATCAATATGTGCCAGAAACGAAGGGTTATAAGTGCGACTGGACCCTAGATCGACCTGACGCAGGCAAGTTTAAGATGTAAGCATCTGCCAATAAGTGTCATCTAGAGTGGGTCAATGATCTTGGTCCACTCTTTTTTTTCTCATAAAAACAATGGAGCTAGTCTTTTCTCAGATTCTTGATGGTTTAAGCATTGGATCAGTGCTTCTCTTGGCAGCAACTGGTCTAGCCATCGTCTTCGGCCTCATGGGGGTGATCAATCTGGCTCATGGTGAGTTCATGATGATCGGTGCCTATGTCACATTTGTGGTTCAAAATATTTTTCGACCATTGGGGCCGTCAATTTTTGAGCTTTATTATTTAATTGCTCTTGTTGCATCCTTCATTGTCACCGCCTGTGTTGGTGTCTTGCTAGAGCGTACGCTTATTCGGAAGTTATATGGTCGTCCGCTTGAAACTCTCTTGGCAACATGGGGCGTCAGTCTTATACTGATTCAATTGATTAGAAGCATCTCATTAGCCATAGTTCTGGGGATCGGTGTTACGACTCTCTTGGGATGGTTGGCGACACGATTTTCCCCAACTAGGCTTAAGGTTGCCTCTTTTTTCATCTACTTACAGGGTCTTTTTTGGGCTGTGGCTGGCCTTCTAGGTATCGCGGCAATTAATGGATTTTCCTCGATGTCACGTGTATTGGCCGAACCTTGGTTCGGACCACGTAATATTGATGTGACAGCACCCAAATGGTTGCAGGGAAGCTGGGGATCAATTGGCGCCATTGAACTTCCAGGAATACGAATATTTATTATTATTTTGTCTGTTGTGTTGCTTGCAGCTGTGTCTTGGTTCTTGACGAAAAGCGTTTGGGGCATTCGCATCCGCTCTGTGACACAAAACCGCGAAATGAGCAATTGTCTTGGTATTCCTACAGATAAAGTCGATAGCATAACCTTTGGCATTGGTTCTGGCTTGGCTGGCGTCGCCGGATGTGCCATCACATTGTTGGGTTCTGTTGGCCCCAATTTAGGAGCTTCTTATATTGTTTCATGTTTTATGGTCATTGTACTTGGCGGCGTAGGCAATCTTGTTGGCACGGTGATTGCTTCGATGATGCTAGGTATCATCCAATCAATAATAGGATCTGGATCACTGTTGATCGCGTTTCCGGATATGCCTAGCAGCTTGCAATCTGTGGTGCAGTTCTTTGCGACTACGAGCATGTCACTTGTCCTCGTTTTCATCTTTATCATTGCTTTCCTTCAATTCAAGCCAACTGGCATGTTCCCTCAAAAGGGTCGATCTGTTGATGCTTGATCACTTGACTTATTAACTGATGAAACTCTTCAAGCGATTATTTCCCTGGCTCTTGCTTGCCTTTGCCTTTTTCATTCTACCTGCGATGGCTCAATCAGGCCTCTTGGGTTTTTCTCAATTTCGCCTCAACCTTTTTGGTCGTTATTTTTCACTTGCATTTGTTGCCCTTGGAATCGATTTGATCTGGGGCTATACAGGTTTGCTAAGTCTCGGGCAAGGAATCTTTTTCTCTCTGGGAGGCTACGCCATTGCGATGCATCTGTTGCTGGTAACTCAAAATGACTTCACAACAGGTGCTAATGGCCTTCCAAAGTTTTTCGAAAACTATGGTGTTGATCAACTTCCGTTTTTCTGGCAACCCTTTTGGTCATTCCCTATTTCGATTCTAGCGATTTTCATTGTCCCATCTGTTATAGCGGGCTTGGTCGGCTACTTAATCTTTAGAAATCGTATTAAAGGAGTCTATTTTTCAATCATTACGCAGGCTTCCCTGATGGTCTTTTACCATTTTTTCAATGGGCAGCAAAAGCTTGTTAATGGTACCAATGGGTTGAAAACGAGCACAACAGAGTTGTTCGGAATGATTGTTGGCTCCGATGATGCTCAAATGGTTTTCTATAGGTTGACATTATTGCTTTTGCCAGTTGCGTATTTGTTGTGTAAATATTTGACTTCCGGTCGTTTCGGTGATTCACTAATCGCGATTCGAGATGACGAATCTAGACTTCGTTTCTCTGGATTTAATCCCACTCCGTTCAAGGTAATAGTGTTTATCGTAGCTGGCGCCTTGGCAGGAGTATCGGGTGCTTTGTACACGGTTCAATCGGGAATCGTGTCTCCCCAATTTATGTCAATATCGATGTCTATTGAGATGGTGATCTGGGTTGCAGTAGGTGGCAGAGGCACTTTGATTGGCCCTATAGTCGGCGCTGTACTAGTTAATTATCTAAGAAGTCTCGTTAGTGAGGCTTTGCCCGAGGCTTGGCTTTTTGTGCAGGGAGCTCTCTTTATTTTTGTTGTTGTTTTGATGCCTGATGGCATCTACGGTTGGTTTACTAAGGGAGGATTCCGTTCAATGTTGGCTTCTTTTGGTCTCGCAACAAAAACATCAACCTATCCACGAATTGATTTAGATGAATCAGTGCGAAGCGATTCACCATCTATTTAATTGATGACTTTGCAATTTTTCTGATGACTCAGCCTATTCTCGGTTTAGACAATGTGAGTGTAAGCTTCGATGGCTTCTATGCTCTCACGGACCTTTCGTTTTCCTTGTTCCCCGGCGAGTTACGTTCGATTATTGGCCCCAATGGTGCCGGAAAAACAACATTCTTAGATGTGATTACTGGAAAAGTTCGGCCTACAAAAGGTGACGTAAAACTTCGTGGCCGTAGTATCGTTGGCCTTTCTGAGCAAAAAATATCCAGATTAGGTGTTGGCAGAAAGTTTCAAACACCACGTGTATTTGAAAATTTGTCTGTGCAGAGAAACCTTGAGTTAACAGCTTCTCCTAAAAAAAATCCTTTGTCTCTTTTGGTAGAGCCTTTGAGTTCTGTTGTTAAGGATGAAGTTTTTAAGATCATGGAGTATGTTGGTTTATCTCCCTACGCCAAATTGCCAGCAGGTTCATTATCGCATGGTCAAAAGCAATGGTTGGCAATTTCTATGCTGGTCGCTCAATCTCCTGATATAATTTTACTGGATGAACCTGTTGCTGGCTTGACAGATGAAGAAACTGTCAAAACTGCTGATTTGATTAAGTCGCTCGCAGGTGAACATACTGTTGTTGTCATTGAGCACGACATGGAGTTCATCAGGGATTTAGGCGCGCCAGTGACCGTTCTGCACCAAGGGCAAAAACTAACTGAAGGAACACTTGGTGAGGTTAAATCTGATCCTCGAGTGATTGAAGTTTATTTAGGCGAGGCGGAAGACCATTGACATGACTATTGTTCGATCACCTTATTTCGTCTTCCATTAGAGCTCTGAGTCTGCAATCATGCATCCAACAACTTCCTCTGATCTGATCTTAAAGGCCTCTGGCATCAATGTTTATTATGGCGAAGGGCATATCCTCCGCGATGTTGATATGCAGATTCCAAGGGGCCAAATGATTTGCCTCATTGGTAGAAACGGTGTTGGCAAAACAACATTTTTGAAGACATTAATTGGTTTGTTGCAGCAGCGATCTGGTTCCATCGAGTACAATGACATTCAGCTACTCAAGCAACCTCCTTATAAACGGGCAAGGAATGGAATTGGTTATGTGTCACAAGGGCGCGACATCATTCCTAGGTTGACTGTTCGTGAGAATCTTATGCTCGGCCTCGAAGCATTACCGGGTGGCATGGGTAAGCATAAGCATATAGATCCGTTTATTTATGAGTTGTTTCCAATTCTTGAGCAATTCTTGAATCGACGTGGAGGCGATTTAAGTGGTGGCCAGCAGCAGCAGCTTGCGATAGCTCGTGCATTGCTTGGTAAACCTAAACTTTTACTGCTCGATGAGCCTACGGAGGGTATTCAACCCTCCATTATTCTCGATATTGAACGAGCAGTACAGCGAATCATCAAGGAAACTGGAATCAGCGTGCTTCTCGTTGAGCAACATTTGCATTTTGTTCGTCAATCTAGTTTCTATTATGCGATGCAGAGAGGAGGCATCGTTGCTAGCGGTTTAACGTCAACACTTTCTGATGATGTAATTTCTGAATTTCTTACTGTGTAAACTAATTTATTTTCTATGGCAAGAAAAAGCCTGTGGGTGTTCCCACAGGCTTTTTTAAGATTCAGAATTTGAGTTTTAACATCCTCTATTGAGCATCCAAGGTCTCGTTGTACTCTCCTTGAGCCTTGCTTTGCTTTCCGTTTCTTTGCTTCGCTTGGTTACGAGCTGAGGGTCTTTACACTCGCTTTTAAGACGTAAGCTCCCAGAGAGCATCATTGGTGCATGGAACAACCTACGGCCTGATTCTCCACATTGGGGACAATCAGTAATTGTGTCGCGTTCCGAGATTGATCGCCAAACTTCGTAGGTTGGACATTGATTTGAGGTGCATGCAAATTCGTAAACGGGCATAAAATTAGACAGGTAATAGAAAAGAGCCAATAGGCAATATTGACTCTTCAGTAAATTGTTGGAGTGAGTTAGCTAGGAAGAATGTCTTGATCAAATATCGCCGTTGGTATCGCTAAGGTGCAGCAAGCATTTGGGATGTCTACAATTCCGCTAATCCTGCCTTCAACAGGTGCACAGCTAAGCAGTAAATATGCTTGTTCGCCGGTGTAGCCGAATTTTTTCAAATATTCTATAGCATTCAGGCATGCACGGCGGTACGCAATGTGAACATCCATGTAATGCTGCTTGCCTTCAAATTCGTCCACTGATATTCCCTCAAAAACCAGGTAATCGCTGTAGTGGGGCTCGACGGGGCTGGTCTTAAACATCGGGTTCACCATGCCATATTTTTCCATTCCCCCTTTGATAATTTCAACATGTAGGTCGAGATATCCCGACATTTCAATGGCACCACAGAAGGATATCTCTCCGTCGCCTTGGGAAAAATGGATGTCTCCCATCGAGAGTTTTGCGCCCTCAACATAGACAGGGAAATAAATGCGAGTTCCTTTGGTGAGATTTTTAATGTCGCAGTTGCCTCCATGTTCTCTGGGAGGCACAGTGCGAGCGGCTTCGTTGGCGATTCGTTCAAAGTCAGATTTGCTGACATTGCCAAGAATGGCACTGTTCGGGTTTGGAAGTGCGGCTAGAACTGGTTCACTGCCAGATAAACCTGCCCCATAGGTGCGTCGATCCGGTGCTGTTTTGACGAGTTCAGTTTCCCTTCGGTTCCACTCTTTAAGGAGTTCTATTGAGGGAGCACACCCGATCAAGCCTGGATGGGTGATACCCGCAAAGCGCACACCAGGAATATGACGAGATGATGTATAGATGCCCTCTAAGTCCCATATTGCTTTCGCGGCTTTGGGATAATGGTCAGTCAGGAAGCCACCGCCATTTTCTTTCGCGAAAATGCCTGTAAAACCCCATTCATCTCCCTGAAGAGCGCCAACATCAAGGATGTCGACAACCAGAATGTCTCCCGGTTGAGCTCCGTTCACCCAAATCGGCCCGCTGAGCACGTGAACGACTTCAAGATTGACATCAGCAATATCTTGGGGGTCATCATTATCTTTAATTTGTCCGTCCGTCCAATCCTTGCATTCAATTCGGAAGACATCGCCTGGATTGACTGATGCTACGGCCGGGATGTCTGGATGCCACCGATTATGTCCGGGCATGTCTTGTTGATCCATCGACTTTGTGAGATCAACTTTGAAGATTGTTTCGGGCATGAAGCTAGAAAATTTAGCCATAACCATCTAAGCGATGCCAAGCTGGCCAAGGTGTTTCAATTGTTACCGTCTTGAGTAGGTCCCTTCGCCCTGGCTGGTTGTGTCGCGAACGATACAAACTGATCAATGTGGATCTGAGGTGCGTCTTCTCTTGAATTTTTATTAATCTTTGAAATCTGCTTTTCTGCAAAGATTCTGTGCCAGCCTTTCAGCCCAGCTTGGAGCTTTCTCTTTCCCTGTGTTGACAGTATTGCCGTCAAAATAGATGAGAAGTTGCCAGCTTGTCGGTTGACCTGGCTTTCCTGGCTTCTCATCATGATGCAGCCATCTTCCGTAGATATTGTCGTATTGAGGCCAGTTTTTCAGGTCTGGCATGCTGCAGATCGCGTTCACCTCGGCGCTGCGTAGTGTCTTTCCATTGCGTACGACTTTTACCCCCCCGTCAAATAAACCATTGTTGCTTCCAGGTTGAAATCGATGGGTGAGTACAACCTCGACACCATCCTTTTTCACCAGCACATCACCGCTTTCGGCCCTATGGCTTTTGGTTTCTGTTCGGATTGCGCTGCATCCCTGGATCAAGATTACGGCGATGGCTATGCCTAGGCCGCAGGTCGTTAGGGAATTGTTGATTGCGCGCGCCATCGGCACCGGGATCTCAGTTTTGAATCTCTCAGTTTGCCAGCGTGTTTGGTGACCCGGCTGCCTTTCGAAGTGTAAATAAGTCTTGCGTTTTTTTTTCACGTGCTGCGCTCGCCCCAAGGCTTCGCCACAGTTGTAATGTAGCTATCGCTGCAATATCGTTCACTCCGGTAGGGGCGAATCTTTGCGAGTCATGGAACGGGGGCTCGCACCTCTCTTGTCAAGACCCATGTCCACGTTGACCTTTCGTGGAATTCGCTACGAGCGAATCCAAAAGCCTGAATTGGCTGAATCTGAGACAATTCCTTTTGCGTCCCGTCCTTTCCTAAGACGCGGCACTGCCGTCAAGCTTTCTCCTCGGTCCGACGCACCACTTCCGTCCGACACGCCCGCAGAGCGCACCCGGGTGTATCGGTTGGTGCGTTATCAGGCGGGCGCTTCTCGACCAGTTCCGCGCCGCTCGATTCGTGAGGGCGGCATCATCCGCTCTCGTTTGACAGCTGAACTGTTGGGCATTGATCCGGCTGGTCGACAGTCTGAACCTGTCAGGCCGGGTGGCATCGTGCGTTCACGGCGTACCGCAGAGCTGCTGGGTCTGAATCCGCTGTTGCTGCTCAAACGACATCAGTATCGCGGTGTTGCCTACGAGAAGGCTGCGAACCGCTTTCATTGACTCTCTGCTCCACCAGCGTCACTGTGCCGCTGCCGATGTCGAAGTAGCCCACCACAATCTTGAGGCTGCCGTTGTTGACGGCAGCCTCAATCACGTTGCTGCGGCTGATCAGCTGCTGTGCCGCCTCGCGGGCGTTGGCTTTGATCGCCGCTTCCAGATCCTGATCGGGGCTGATCGCGGCGCGGATCGGCGTGAGTAGCTCCGTGAGCAGCGGGGTGGGGGCAGCGCCGGAGCGTGCCGCCGTGACGGCACCACAGCTGCTATGGCCCATCACCATCACCAGGGGGGTGGCCAGCTCCAGCACGCTGAATTCCACGGAGGCGATCGCAGCAGCGAAGGCGGTGTTGCCGGCGCTGCGGATCACAAACAGATCGGCGGGAGCAGCATCAAAGATCCATTCCGGCGCCACCCGTGAATCGGCGCAAGTGAGCACGCTGGCCCAGGGGGCCTGGCCCTGTGTCAGCACGCTGGACGGCAGAAAGCAGTGCCCGCTCCAGAGTGCAGCCATCCACTGGGCCCGTTCGCTGGCGATGTCGGTCTGATCGGCTTGCTGCCATGCGGCGGCGAAGCGGGCGTTTCCGTCGCGCAGGGCCTGGAGTGGGTCGGTGGGCCGGCAGCTGCGGATTGAGGCCGGAGCGGCTGCCTCGGCCGAGGCGGTGCGCTCTGGCCCCAGCAGACCGATTCCGGTCAGTCCGGCCCCCAGCAAAAAAGAGCGTCGATCCAGGAGCAAACCGTTGCGGCGACGAATCACCAGTTTTGAGGATCAGGGTGCGGGCTCGGCTTGTTCCAGGTCGGTGAGAGCATCGGGCGAGATCTCGGGCAGGGCGCTGTTCACTGCCAGGGGCAGGCCCCAGGATTGACAGAACTGGCGGATTGCGCCACAGGGTCATCCCTGATCTCCCGGATCGAGAAGCCTGGTCCAGAGTGCGCACGCTTCCACCTGGGTGTTAAGGGGCTGGCCATCAACGCTGCGCAGGGGGCGGCAGCTCAGGCTGTTGATCAGCAGCCAGGAGTCGTTGGGATCGGGCTGGGGGTCCAGGCGTTGTTCGCGTGCGAGTCCCATTGCCAGTGCCCGGCCGCGCATCACTCCCGGCAGACAGCCGCTGCTGAGGGGTGGCGTCCACCAGGTCCCCCTTCGCTTCACCAGCAGATTGGCCGTGCTGCCGCAGCAGAGCTCTCCTGAGGTGCTCAGCAGCACGGCTTCATCGGCACCCTGCTGCCTTGCTTCTCGGCGCGCCTGGATCGCCTGGCCGTAGGCGAAGCTTTTGCATCGGCTCAAAAGACTGGAGGCGTTCCGGCGTTCGTAGCGACTGATCCAGGCGGTCACGGCGCTGAAGCGTGGCGTGTGGGGGTGCAGGCTCAACCAGAAGCGGTGGGAGTCGACTGAGGGATCGCTTTGCGGCAGGTCGATGCCGCGTTCCGGGCCATCGCCTCGGCTCCAGTTGAGCCGCAGGGCGCCGCAGCCGCTGCCGATGCCGCTGCGGGCCACCGCTTCTGCGATCAGTCCCTTCAGCCATTCCGCCTTCGGGGGTGCCGCCATGCCGAGCTGGGCGGCACTGGTTTGCCAGCGCTGCAGGTGCGCGTCCAGAAGCCTGGGGCGGCCGCCCTGCACGAGCACCGTTTCAAACAGTCCATCCGCCAGCTGCAGGCCCCGGTCACTGAGCGGCAGCATCAGCTGCTGGGCGCTGCCCCAGGCGCCGTTGCACCAGCTGATCATGCCAGGGCTTCCAGCAGGGGCAGCAGCTTCCAGTCGAGTTCGTCGGCTTCCGTGGCTGGATCGGAATCGGCAACGATGCCGCAGCCGGCATGCACCCGCAGCTGGTCGTGGCGCCGCAACACGGTGCGGATGAGGATGTTGCTGTCGAGCCGACCATCCCAATCGAGGCGTAGCAGCGAACCGCAGTAAGGACCGCGTCCCACCGGCTCCAGTTCGCCGAGGCGCTGGCAGGCGCGCAGTTTCGGGGCGCCGCTGATCGAGCCGCCCGGCCAGCAGGCTTCCAGCAGATCCACCCAGTCGGCGCCGTCCCGGAGTTGACCGGTGACAACAGAGGTGAGGTGATGCACGCGCGCGTAGCTCTCCAGCCCCACCAGCTGCGGCACCTGCACCGATCCCGGTCGACACACCCGGCCGAGGTCATTGCGCAGCAGGTCCACAATCATCACGTTCTCAGCCCGATCCTTGCTGCTGCAGATCAGCTCCGCCGCCAGATCCGCATCCCGTTCCGGATCAGGATGGCGGGGCCGGGTGCCTTTGATCGGGCGGGTCTCCACCCAACCGTCGGGCCCCACGGAGAGGAACCGCTCGGGTGATGTCGACAGAATCGCCTCGCCGGCGGCGTCGTCCGCCCCCACCACCAGGCCGGCGAAGGGGGCGGGGCAGCGCTGGCGCAGGCGTGTGAACAGGGCCAGGTTGCTGATCGGCCTCAGCAGTTGCGTGCTGCTGCAGGCGGTGAGGTTGGCCTGAAACAGATCGCCGGCGCTGATCAGTTCGCGGATGCGTTGCACCCCGGCCATGAAGTGATGGCGATCGCTGTGGCGTTGCCAGGGGCTGTGGATCGGGGCGGTGGCCTGGGCGGATGGAGCGGAGCGGGGCATGGTCTCCAGCCAGTGCGCCATGGCGGCATGGCGAACGGGATCGAGGCCCTCCAGCCACAGCTCCTGTTGCTGCAGATCGAAGCGCAGCACCGGGTCATGCCGGGCGATCCAGAGGCTGGCCATCGCATCGGGCCGCCAGGGTTGGCCCGGTTCGAGCCAGGCGGCTGCGTCGTAGCTCAGCCAGCCGGTCCAGTGGCCCGGGGGCAGATTGCGCAGGCTCTCAAACGGGTTCCGGGCGTCTGGATCGCCAGGAAGGCCGCGGCAGCAACGTTGCTCCAGCGGTTGCACCGCCAGGGTGAGCCAGCGCCCCAGTGCGCTGCCATCGCCATCGAGCCAGATCAGCCCCTCGTCGCCGTGGTCGCAGGCCAGGGCCTGGGCGAGCTGAGCCGGTTCCAGCCACGGGCAGGCCTTGCGGATCAGCCCTGGGCAGCTCGCCATGCCGCTGCTCATGGTGTGCCGGGGCTGCAGAGATCGGAACGGCCGGCGGCCCTCAGGGCCTCATCGCGGATCCGGCAGCTGTCACACATTCCGCAGGGTTGGGCGCCGCCACTGTAGCAACTCCAGGTTTGCGCGATCGGCACCCCGAGGCGGAGGGCTTCCGCCACGATCCGTTCTTTGCTCCACTCCACCAGCGGTGCCCACAGCCGGGGGCCGTGGCCTTCCCGCCCGGCGCGACTGCTCAGCTTGGCCAGGGTCTGATAAGCGCTGAGATAGTCGGGCCGGCAATCGGGATAGCCCGAGTAATCCACGGCATTCACGCCCAGCACAAGCTGATCAGCCCCACGGGCTTCGGCCAGACTGAGGCCGATGGCAATGAACACGGTGTTGCGTCCTGGCACATAGGTGCTGGGAATCACACCCTGCTGCACCCCCGCCTTGGGCAGCTCCTGGCGGCGGTCGGTCAGTGAGGAGCCGCCCCAGCTGGCCAGGTTCACCGCAATGGTGTGGTGTTCTTCCAGGCTCAGGCTGTTGGCCAGATGGCGGGCGGCCTCCAGCTCCCGTCGATGGCGCTGGCCGTAGTCGAAGGAGAGGCCGATCACCCGATGGCCGGCTTCCAGCGCCAGGGCAGCGGCGGTGGCGGAATCAAGCCCGCCTGAGAGCAGGGCAATCGCAAGCGAATCGGTCATGCTGGGCATTCTGTTGCCGCGGGGTGATGACCAGAACGTGGAGCCAGACGGTGGGGCTGCGAGCATGGGCGGCAGCGTTGTTGATCAGCGCCTTGGGCGCTGCTGCGCCCACCAGGGCGATCCCCCGCCTCGATCTCAGTGGTTATCCCGCACCGGCACCCGGTCTGAAGCGTTGGGTGATCCAGCCCTCCGGCCTGCTGCCAAAGAGCCCGGATCCCAGGATTTCTGCCAACCCCATCGATTGGCGCATCCAGCTGATTGTGGGCCGGGAGGTGATGCTGGATTGCAATCTGCAGCGTCTGTCGGGGCCTGGCCTGACGATGCGCCGCCTGCCGAAGGCGTCCGGACGGGCCCTGTTTGAAGTGAAAGGCCCTGTGGCGGTGGTCAGCACCCGCAAGGCCTGCGCGCCGGATCAGAAGCTCGAGCCTTCCTTCCTCTCCCTCGGCAAGCAGCCCTATCTGGTGCCTTACAACGCCTCTTGGCCGATCGTGGTGGATCTGCCGGGCAATCTGGACCTGCGCTGGCGCCTCTGGAAGGCCGAGACCCTCCAGCAGCCAGCGGTGCAGCTGTGATTGAGGTCGAATCAACGCATCCCAAGCCACTTGTGGCTCTGGAGGCTGAGGCGCCAGTGGCTGTTGCGGCGGGCCATCGCGATGGCCAGGTCCTTTCCTTTATCGCTGCTCCATCCCGGTTGAAGCAGCCAGGTGGCCTGGGGTGCCTGGGTCGCCACCACCTCAGCAAAGAGCAGATCTGCCGGCTCGTGCACCACCACCTTGAGCTCATCACAAGCCTGAAGCACCTCGGCGCGCGGCGGGCTGTGGCGCTTGGGTGAAAGGGTGATCCAGTCGGGTGCACCGCTGAGGGGATCCACGCCACTGGTCTCCAGATGCACGGGAAGGCTGCAGACGCCACGGATCGCTGTGGTGAGGGCGTCGAGTTGGTGATGCAGCGGTTCACCGCCGGTGATCACCACAAAGGCAGCCCCTGCACTGGCCGCTTCTGCCGTGGCAGCGGCGAGGCTGTCGACGCTTCGTTTCGGATGGGCCTCCGCCGGCCAGGAGTGTTTGGTGTCGCACCAGGGGCAGCCCACCGTGCAGCCCCCGAGGCGGAGGAAGAAGGCACTGCGTCCGGCATGGAGACCCTCCCCCTGGAGCGAGTGGAAGGTTTCCACCACTGGCAGTGTGTCGCTCATGCCAATCGCTCTTGGGCCGCCTCGATCAGACCGCGGAAGAGGGGATGGGGGCGCCCCGGCCGGGAGAGAAATTCCGGGTGGTATTGGCAGGCGGTGAAGTAGGGGTGATCCGGCAGTTCGATCAGTTCCACCAGCCGTCCATCCGGTGAGGTGCCGCTGATCGCATAGCCCGATTCCAGGAACAGGCTGCGATAGGCGTTATTGAACTCATAGCGGTGGCGATGCCGCTCATACACCACCTCGGCGCCATACAGCCGTGCGGCCATCGTGCCCGGCGCCAGACGGCAGGGATAGACACCGAGTCGCATCGTGCCCCCCAGATCCACCACATCCTGTTGTTCGGGCAGCAGGTGGATCACCGGATGGGTCGTGCCCGGGTCCAGCTCGGCGCTGGAGGCGCCGCTCAGCCCCGCCTGGTTGAGAGCCCATTCGATCACGGCGGTTTGCATGCCAAGGCAGAGGCCCAGGAAAGGAACGCGCTGTTCGCGGGCCCAGCGGATCGCCGCCACCTTGCCGTCGACCCCTCGGTTGCCGAAGCCCCCGGGCACCACCACCGCATCCATGCCCCGCAGCAGCGGGTCGGCACCGCGGCTTTCGATCTCTTCAGCGCAGACCCAGTGCAGATCCAGGGAGGCATCCTGCGCCAGGCAGGCGTGGCGCAACGCTTCCACCACCGACAGGTAGGCGTCGTTGAGCTGCACATACTTCCCCACCAAAGCCACCTTCACGGCGGGGCCGGGGTTGCGCAGTTTGTGCACCAGCTGGGCCCAGCCGCCCATGTCGCTCTCATGATCGGTGAGCTGCAGCACATCCAGCACTTCGCGGCAAAGCCCTTCCTGCTCGAGGGTCAGGGGCACCGCATAGATGCTGTCGGCATCGAGTGAGGGGATCACGGCTCGCTGCGGCACCCCGCAGAAGCCGCCGATCTTGCGTTTGAGCTCGTCGTTGATGTCGCGGTCGCTGCGGCACACGAGCACATCAGGCTGGATGCCGATCGAGCGCAGCTCTTTCACAGAGTGCTGGGTGGGTTTGGTCTTCAGTTCTCCCGAGGTGCCGATGTAAGGCAGCAGGGTCACGTGGATGTAGGCCAGGTCATGCCGGCCCACATCCCCCCGGAACTCACGGATCGCTTCCAGAAAAGGCAGCGATTCGATGTCGCCCACGGTGCCGCCGATCTCGGTGATCACCACGTCGGCGCCTGAGTTGGCGGCGACGCGATGGATGCGCTCGCGGATCTCGCCGGTGATGTGGGGAATCACCTGCACGGTGCCGCCCTTGTAGTCACCCCGACGCTCCTTGTTGATCACCGACTGGTAGATGGAGCCGGTGGTCACGCTGTTGAGGCGCGACATCGCCGTGTCGGTGAAGCGCTCGTAGTGTCCCAGGTCGAGGTCTGTCTCGGCACCGTCCTCGGTGACGAACACCTCACCGTGTTGGTACGGGCTCATCGTGCCCGGATCCACGTTCAGATAGGGGTCGAGCTTGAGGATCGAGACGCTGTAGCCGCGGCTCTTGAGCAGCCGGCCCAGGCTCGCGGCCACGATGCCCTTGCCGATGCTCGACACCACACCGCCGGTCACGAAGACGAACTTGCTCATATCCCGGAGGCCGATCTCTCAATGTACCGGGCGCCCCAAGTTGCCCTTGCACCAGCGGGGTTGGCTGGTTCAGCCCCTTGAGCGGTCTTCGCTCGGCCTGTGGAGGATTTTGGGTCCGATTGGGTGTCTGGTGAGAGGCCGGTCTTGCCCGAGCAGCGGGCGTCGACCGGCCGAAGCCAGATGCCCAAGCGGCACTCCGTCAGCCCTCCAGCAGGCTGCGCAGCATCCAGGCGGTCTTTTCGTGGATCTGCAGCCGCTGGGTGAGCAGGTCGGCGGTGGGCTGGTCGTTGGCTGCGTCGGCGGTGACCATGACGCTGCGGATCGTGCGGGCCACGGCTTCATGGCCCAGCACCAGCTCGTGCACCATGTCCAGGGCAGCCGGGATGCCCTGGGTTTCGGGGATGGAGGAGAGCTGGCCGTAGGTGGCGCCGCCGAAGGGAGCGGGGCAGCCCAGGGCGCGAATGCGCTCGGCGATGGCGTCGAGGGCGGTCCACAGCTCGGTGTACTGCTCCATGAACATCAGGTGCAGGGTGTTGAACATCGGCCCGGTGACGTTCCAGTGGAAGCCGTGGGTTTTGGCGTAGAGCACGGTGCTGTCGGCCAGCACCAGGCCCAGCCCCTCGGCGATCTGCAGACGCTGGGGTGCGGGGATGCCGATGTCGATGGGAGGTGCGCTGGTCGCCATGGCGGCTTATCCGTAGTGACTTCGTTTTAGCCGGGTTCGGCGGTTTAGTCGAGGATGCCCAGGTAATCCTTCACCCGGCAGCGGTTCTGGGGCTGGCGCAGCTTCAACAGGGCCCGCGCTTCGATCTGGCGCACCCGCTCGCTGGACAGGTGCAGGGCCGATCCGATCTCCGTCAGGGTGCGGGGGGTGTCGTCCTCCAGGCCAAACCGCTGGCGGATCACCTCGGCTTCGCGGTTGTTCAGTTCGGCCAGCAGGGCTTTGAGGGTGTCCTGGAGCTGCTCGCGGGCCAGTTCCTGCTCCGGGGTGCCGTGGCTGTCCTCCAGCAGGTCGCCGAGCGGGGTGTCCTGGTCTTTGCCCACCCGACCTTCGAGGGAAACGGGACGGGGCACCTGCAGCAGGGTCTGCCGCACCACTGAGGCGCTGAGAGCCAGCTCTTGCGCGATCTCGGTGACGGATGGGGTCCGGCCCAGACGGGCGGTCAGGTCCCGTTGGGCCCGGTTGATCCGGTTGAGTTTCTCGGTGATGTGCACCGGTAGACGGATGGTGCGGCTCTGGCTGGCAATGGCGCGGGTGATCCCCTGGCGGATCCACCAGTAGGCGTAGGTGCTGAAGCGAAACCCGCGGGTCGGGTCGTAGCGCTCCACGGCCCGCTCCAATCCCAGCGTGCCTTCCTGCACCAGATCCAGCAGCTCCATCCCCCGGCGCTGATACTTCTTTGCCACCGCCACCACCAGCCGGAGGTTGGCCTGGATCATGCGCTCCTTCGCCCGTTTGCCCCGGTGCAGCGCCAGGCGCCGTTCGGCTGCGCCCAGGTCGGGCTCTGCTCCCTGGCGCAGCATTTGCTCGCGCCGCTGCACCAGGCGGGCCAGGGTGAGCTCCTCCTCCTGACTGAGCAGGTCAACCCGGCCGATGTCCTGCAGGTACAGGCGCACCAGGTCGGTGCTGGAGGGGGAGCCAGCCAAGGCGGACCGATGGAAAAACCCAGAGTGCTTCGCGCTTGCGACAGGCGGGAGCTTTCTTGGGGTATGCTTCGGAATTCGGCCAGCGCCGGATTAAATTGAGCTTGCAGTTGGTGCAGGCCAGCTGCGCGCCCGGCGAGATTCAGGCGGCGGCTGTGCTTCACTTCGACTCTTTAGAATGAACGTGCTGTATCTGCTGCTAGTCGATCGCTAAATCTAAGTTCAC
>Ga0213858_10000030_pt1 | contig 62315 bp, 73 predicted proteins | sample PICome_FD_160122 | JGI IMG/M metagenome (GOLD analysis project Ga0213858, IMG submission 160122) | Coastal seawater microbial communities near Pivers Island, North Carolina, United States - PICO245 | ecosystem: Environmental > Aquatic > Marine > Coastal | place: USA: North Carolina | collected... | reverse complement strand
CTAAAGGTAAAGATTCAGAAGAACATGATCACGACGAAGAACCAAAGCAAGGCGAGTACGCAGATGATATGTGTGATGGTTGTGGAAAGCCTGGTGATGAGTGTGAATGTGAAGACTGCGATCAACACGGTGATGACGAAGGCGAAAAGAAGCCTATGGTAATAAGTCTCAAACCAAAAGGAATGGGATATGATCCAGTAGGCGGAGATAAAAAAGAAATATTAAACGCCTTAATGAACCGTTACAAAAGCCTGTAAACACTTTTTTTAACCCAAAACCCATATAAATAACTGTATGCCTAAAGGAACGCAGGATTACAGTTTAACCAAACGAGCATTTGCAAAGCAAAACTTTTCTGAAGAACAAATCGTTGAGTTACAAAATTGTATGGACCCGATAAGTGGTCCAGCATTCTTTATGGAACATTTTGTAAAAATACAACATCCTACAAAAGGTGGTATAAAATTTGAACCTTTCGAATTCCAGGAAAGGTTAATACACACCTACTCTCAATATCGTTACAGCATCAATATGTTACCTAGACAGACAGGTAAAACAACATGTGCGGCCGCATACTTACTTTGGTATGCAATGTTTGTAGCAGACAGCACAATACTTGTAGCGGCACATAAACACACAGGTGCCCAAGAGATTATGCAACGTATTAGGTATGCATACGAAAGTGTGCCTGATCATATTAGAGCAGGTGTCACAGAATACAACAAAGGTAGTTTGAGTTTTGACAATGGCAGTAGGATAGTTAGTGCTACAACAACTGAAAATACCGGTAGGGGTATGTCACTTTCATTAGTATACTTAGATGAGTTTGCATTCGTACCGCCACGCATCGCGGCTGAATTTTGGACAGCACTATCACCAACATTAAGTACAGGCGGTAAGTGTATTGTTACAAGCACACCTAACAGTGACGATGACACATTTGCTAATATATGGCATCAAGCAATACAACAAGTAGACGAATACGGCGAAGAACAAGACGTAGGCACAAATGGATTCAAAGCATTCCGTGTTAATTGGCAAGAGCATCCAGACAGAGATGAACTTTGGGCAAAAGCAGAACGTAGTAGAATTGGCGAAGAAAGATTTAGACGTGAACACGAATGTGAATTTATTATATACGACGAAACACTTATAGACTCTCTTAAATTAGTTGACATGAAAGGTGTTGACCCAATTAGACGTAGTGGACAAATACGTTGGTACCAAAACATTGACCCTAATAAAATATATGTAATAACACTTGATCCTAGCACAGGCACAGGCGGAGACAATGCGGCTATAGTATGCTATGATTTACCTACAATGAATCAAGTGTGCGAATGGCAACACAATAAAACGCCCATTGAAGGACAAATAAAACTACTACGAGATATAGCATTAGAATTAAAAAGCGAAGGTGCATCAGAAATATATTGGACTGTGGAAAATAATGCTATTGGTGAAGCGGCACTAGTAGTGATCAGAGACACGGGCGAAGAAAGTTTCCCTGGCACATTCTTACATGAGCCTAACAAAGTACAAGGCAAAAAAGGCAGGAAGGGTTACCACACACATCATAAAAATAAAATGGAAGGTGCTTTAGCAATGAAACGACTTATAGAAAGTGGTAAACTCAAATTGCGTAGTAAGAACATTATTAGAGAATTAAAAGAATTTGTAGCACGTGGTACAACATTTGCGGCAAAACCAGGAGGCAGTGACGACTTGATTATGGCTACATTAGTAGCAGTTAGAATGATAACGTACATAGCACAATACGAAGATGCTATATATGACGAAATAGAAACCAGTGTAGGCGATGATGACGATTACAGTGGTCCTATGCCAATAGGTGTTTTATAATTAGTTTTTTTGATAAATATAAGTATGAACAACAAAGCAGAAATTAACAGTAAACTATTTGATTTCCTTAAAGGTAATGGTTTAAAACTGACTTTAAAAGACGACCAGGGCAACGATACATTAGAAGTCGAAGATGCAGAGAGATTCTATAGCAGTGATCCAAACTTAATGGTCACTATAGATCCAGAAGAAAAAGAAGTTAAGTTAAGTAGATCTAAAGTTGTTCACGAAGACATCATAAATAAAATACATAAAGGTGTAAAAGAAATTGCCCATAACGGATTATACAGTTTTAAATATAAAATATACGGCAAAAATATAACACCAAAACATGATGAGTATAAAGTGAAATCAGAAGTTACAGAAGCAAGTTTAGGAAAAATGTATGGTAGCACCAAAACAAGTTACCAACCATTAGACGCAGTAAAAATAGTTGTAAGACATACTAAACCTGTCAACGAAGAAGTACGTGGATCACGTAGCAGACAAATATCTAAAATCTTTATACAACGTGCAGATGAAAGATTTGCACTACCTCATAAAAGTTTAGCAGGTGCCAGAGCAATGGCACGTCACGTACATAACGGCGGTAATCCTTTTGACCAAGTAGGTCATTCCATTAATGAAATGGTACAAAATATCACAGACTTATCACAGTTTGTTAGATATGTAGACAGAAAAGGTTTAGTTAATGAAGAAAACAACGAGTATGTACAAATAGCAAAAGAATCAATATCTACAATGAGACAAAACTTAAAACAATTAAGTGGAGCAAAATCATATGCTAAAGCAGTAGATACAATTGATGCTATGAACACATTAACATTAAGCGAAGATGAACAAGATTTATCAAGTTTATTCACAGAAAAGCATGTTGACAATACTGTACAATCTGCATTTCCTAGCATTAATAGATTAGTTAATATTCAACGTTCAGTTGCAGAATACATTGAAAATTCTATTGAAAATAATAGATTTAGTGTACCAGCAATTAACGAAGATGCTGTTGAATTTCCTAATAAAAAATCTGAAATTGCACACAAATTAAATACAATTAGTGAAAGCATTGATGATAAGATTTTAAAAGAATTTATCAACAACACAACAGTTAAGATTCTGAAAGATCAGAAACTTGACGAATTTACTGTAAACATGGTTAAGAAATTAATCAGTAAAGTAAACGAGAAAGTAGAAAGTAATATAGACCAAGATTTAGTAGAATTTGTTGATTTTACCGAAAAACTAAACAAAATCTGTTAAATCTGATATATATTAGAGTAAAGTTAATTTAGAAGAAATTTTAAATTAGATTACATAACATGGCAAAAAGAGGTTGACTTCAACTTCAAAAGGCATTATAATAGGCAAACAAGTGTAAGAATTTATGTTTACACGACATGGCAAACAAGGAGAAAAACATGGCAACATTGGCTGAAATTAGAGCAAAACTAGCCGCAATGGATACTAAACCAGGCGGTTCACAAACAGGTGGCGATAATGCTATCTACCCATTTTGGAACATCTCAGAGGGCACTAGTGCAACACTAAGATTTCTTCCAGACGGAGACCCCAATAACACATTCTTTTGGACTGAACGACAAATGATTCGTTTACAGTTCCCTGGCATAAAGGGTGGTGATATGAAACCTACAACTGTACAAGTACCTTGTATGGAAATGTGGGGAGAACAATGTCCGGTTCATAACGAAATCAGACCTTGGTTCAAAGATCCTTCACTAGAAGATATGGGTCGTAAGTATTGGAAAAAGAGAAGTTACATTTTCCAAGGGTATGTAGTAGATAGTCCACTACAAGAGGACACAACTCCAGAGAATCCAATTAGGCGATTCATTATTGGACCTCAAATATTCAACATTATCAAGGGTGCATTAATGGACCCAGATATGGAAAATATTCCAACAGATTACGTCAACGGTACAGACTTTAGATTGACAAAAACCACAAAAGGTCAGTATGCTGACTATTCAACAAGTAAGTGGGCAAGAAAAGAAAGATCATTAGATGAGAATGAACTTGCCGCAGTTGATACACATGGGTTATTTGATCTTAAAGACTTTTTACCTAAGAAGCCGACAGCAGAGGAAGTAGATGTTATTTACAACATGTTCCAAGATTCTGTAAATGGCGAACTTTACGACAACGATAAGTACGGTAACTTTTTTAGACCTATTGGCCAGGCCGCACCTGCTAAGGTACAAACACCTTCAGCACCGGCTCAGGCTACAGCAACTCCAGTAGCAGAAACTACTCCGGCACCAGCACCAGCGGCTGAGCCTGTAGCACCTGCACCGGCAGTTGAACCAGTAACAGAAACAGTAAGTGCTTCTGCCGAAAACACTTCTAATGAAACTGGTAAAGCATCCGCAGATGACATCCTGCAGATGATTAGGAATCGTCAACAGTAATTGTTGATGACCGGTAGCCATACTTAGGGATTTGAATACTTGGTCCTGTTTACTTCAAAGATCTAGTATGGCTACATTTTTAAGGAATAAAAATGAGTACATTATTAGCAATAGGTGATAGCCACACATTTGGTTCAGAAATATACGGCGAAGGCGATAATCGACCTGAATCAATTTACAAGGCTTACCCAGAGAAACTAAGACAACTATTAGAAATAGATGAATGTGTTAATCTAGGGCAACCTGGTGCTAGTATTATGCGAACTGAAAGATTGTTAGTCGAGCATCTAGCAAACAATCCTAAACCAGACTTAGTAATTTTAGGCTGGACTTGTTTAGGTAGATTTGAATATGCAGATGGCTTTGAAGACAACGGTTCGTATCACTACAATTTAGTGAACAGTTGGAAAGCACCAAATATGACAGAAGGCACAGAAAGATATAATACTTATAAACAATTTTTGCCTATCTGTTTAGCAGACGACTTATTAGCACAGAAATATAGGACATTGTATATATGTGAAAATATATGCAAAAATAATAACATTCCATATCTAATGTTTGACGTAATGACTAACACAAAAGATCAAGCACCACTAGAAGGCGAAGACGTAAAATTTTGGTCTGGTGATCACCCTATAGATAAATCATTATTTGAAGCAATAGATAAAAACAATTATATGGAAACAAGTTATTGGGACTGGATTATGAACGGTCAATTTCCAGAAGTTAAAATTAACGGAGGCCATGCCAATGAAGCAGGTCATGAGAGATGGGCACAGAAACTAGTCGAAGAATTAAAAGAAAGGAATATATACGGAGTATAAAATGCAAAAACCATTTGATTTAAGCAAATTTAGAACCGGCATCACTAAAAGTATTAGTGGTATTAGTGCCGGTTTTCACGATCCAGTAGATTGGATCAGCACAGGAAACCACACACTCAACTATTTGATCAGTGGTGATTTTAACAAAGGCGTACCACTAGGTAAAGTTAGTGTATTCGCTGGTGAGTCCGGTTCAGGTAAAAGTTTTATTTGTTCAGGTAATTTAGTCAGAAACGCACAAGACCATGGCTGTCAAGTTGTGTTATTTGATTCAGAAAATGCTCTTGATGAAGATTGGCTCAAAGCATTAAACGTTGACACTAGTCCAGAAAAACTATTAAAGATTAGTGTGTCAATGATTGATGATGTAGCAAAATCTATTTCAGAGTTTATGAAAGACTATAAAGCAAACTACGGTGATTTAGAGTATGACGAAATGCCTAAGTTACTGTTTGTTGTGGACAGTTTGGGTATGTTGCTAACCCCTACAGATGTAGATCAGTTTCAAAAAGGTGACATGAAAGGTGACATGGGTCGTAAGCCAAAGGCTCTTACAGCATTGGTTCGAAATACTGTTAACCAATTAGCACCATACCCAATCGGCTTAGTGTGTACTAACCACACTTATGCATCACAGGATATGTTTGATCCAGATGATAAAATCAGTGGCGGACAAGGCTTTGTGTATGCAAGTAGTATAGTAGTTGCTATCAAAAAACTAAAACTCAAAGAAGATGCAGATGGTAACAAAGTGTCAACTGTACAGGGAATTAGAGCGGCATGTAAAGTGATGAAGTCAAGATACAGCAAACCTTTTGAAGGTGTACAAATTAAGATTCCTTATGAAACTGGCATGGACCCATACAGCGGATTACTAGAAATGCTAGAAACAAAAGGTATTGTGGAAAAAGTTGGTAACAAACTATCCTATGTATCTCCTGTTACTGGTGAAGAAATCAAAGAGTTCAGAAAAGGCTGGACTGGAGATAAACTTCAGGTAATTATAGATGAATGGGGTCAAAATCCAAAAGCAGTAGTAGAAGATATCGATGACGATATTGATGAGAATGAAATTGACGACCCTTCAGTATACGAGGAGAATGTTGAATGACTGTAGATCTAGCATTAATAATTGAGACTTGGGAATGTGTCAAGCCTTCTGTAAACGTGAAAGAACGTGACGAGGTTTGTGCAAACTTAGTTAGAGTTTTTGATGAACACGGAATGGTTGACTATGACGAAGTAGGTATAAACGAATGCGATAAACACCTGCGTCAAGCCATAGAAGAATATTTTGAAGTGGACTATCAAGACGATGACGACGAAGAGGAAGACTGGGATTAGTAATGGCAGGATGGTATAACAAAGTTTCTGATAATTTAAGTAACATAGTAGATGCAATAGACTACTTTGAAGCAGAGTTAGAAGAGGCAAAAAAAGAGTGTTATATCAGAGGTAATGTGGAACGTAATAGTGCCGCATTACCCGGCATTACTGAACACAGATTCAACCAATTACAAGAAATAGAAGCAATACTAGAACACATAAACATTCAATTGCGTAAAACACGCAGTAAAGTATTTAGAAACTTTTTAGAAAGTTACAACAGACAATTAACCTCAAGAGATGCAGACAAATATGTTGACGGTGATGATGAAGTAGTTACACTAACATCATTGGCTAATCAATTTGGTTTGTTACGAAATAAGTATCTCGGTATAATGAAAGGATTAGACACCAAACAATGGCAGATAGGACACATAGTGAAATTGAGGACAGCAGGTATGGAAGATATATCAATTTAGATATATTAGATGACTTACTTGAATCAATACACGAACTCAAAGACAACAAAAAATTTGTACTATCACTCGACGAATCTGTTGAGTCTACTCTAGAAGATGTACTAAAATCCTATCTCAAATGGCACCAAATTAAAGTAATACCTAACGCAAAAGGCAAAAATGTCTTTGCAACATTACATCAGTCACCAAGCAGATTAGTACTAGAATCAGAAGTAAATGTTTCCTTTTCATATTTTTATGATAACCTAGAAAAGGATATTGATGTGTCTGATATAAGAAAAAATATACTGTCATTAACAGGATATTTCGATATTACATTTCAATCTACTAACAATAGCAACGATATCTTTACAGCAATAATGACTGCAAGAGAATACTTTAGACATAATATGTTAGCACATAAAGATTGTGTTATTACTGTTAATAACGCAGAGATGAACACAATAAATGCATTATCAAATACTAATTCCACAGGACTTGCTGTAGGATTTAAGGATAATAAAATTGACATCGAAACTCTTAAAACACATTGTGAGGAATCAGCAGAATTTATATCGTGTATTATATTACCAGACGACACAGAGAATGTTAAAGAAGTATGTGACATAGTTAAGGACTATAATATTATAACAATTAAAATTGCATCATACGAAGATTTTTTAAGAGGTAAAGAATTGTACAACAACGGTGTTGACATAATTGTTTTTGGACCTGTAGCAACTATAGAAAAGTTACATTATTATTTGCCATATCATAAGCAAGACAGCACAGGATATTCATTGGGATTTGGCTCAGTATCGCAATCAGGATACAACAGAAGAAGCATAGAAATTTGTAAAAGTATACTATGAATAGATTGACAACACACATATATAATGTATAATAAACTTTATGGCTAGACAAACAAGATTAGAAATAAGAGATGAAGTAAACATCAAGTTTCATGACTTAGATGTAGCCACACGCAGAAAACTATCTGACACTTGCAAATACTTCTTGCCATATGCATATCACATGCCAGCATACAAACTAGGTCGTTGGGACGGCTATGTGAGATTTTGTGATGTTGGTGGTAGAAGTTATTTGAATCTTTTAGACCAACTTATTCCTGTAGTAACTGAATTAGGTTATGAAGTCGTACTTGATGATAAAAGAGAAAAATGGGATTTTGGCTTTGATGAAGTAAAGCAAGATACATATGAAGAATTTAGTTGGCCTAAGAAACATCCTGCAGAAGGATTACCAATTATACTTAGAGATTATCAAGTAGAAATAATTAACAAGTTTTTAGCAAACCCACAATGTATTCAAGAGATTGCCACAGGTGCTGGTAAAACACTAGTAACGGCCGCACTAAGTCATCAATGCGAGAAGTATGGTAGAACAATAGTGATAGTGCCTAATAAGGACCTTGTAACGCAAACAGAAGCGGACTACAAGCATTTAGGACTAGACGTTGGTGTTTTCTATGGCGACAGAAAAGAATACAATAAAACGCACACAATTTGTACATGGCAAAGTTTAGAAATTTTACATAAAAAATCTAAAGCCAAAGAAGCAGTAGATTTTGATATAGGCGAATTCATTGACGGTGTTGTATGTATTATGATCGACGAAGTACACAAAGCAAAAGCAGATGTACTAAAACAATTACTTAGTAGTGTGTTTTCTAATGTGCCAATCCGTTGGGGATTAACAGGAACAATACCCAAAGACCAACATGAGGCAGTTGCAATGACTAGCACAATTGGTCCTGTAATTGGTCAATTAAGTGCAAAAGAATTACAAGACAAAGGTGTACTATCTAACTTAGAAGTAAATGTTTTACAGTTAGTAGATACGCATGTAGGCTTTAGTAACTATGCACAAGAACTAAAATGGATAACAACCAATCCTGAAAGAATAGCATTTATAAGTCAACTAATTAATGGCATGACTGACAATGGGAATACATTAATTTTAGTAGACAGAATAAAAACAGGCGAGTTGTTAATAGAACAAAATCCAGACTGGGTATTTGTAAGTGGCGGCATGAAACAATCAGAAAGAAAAGAAAACTATGACGAAGTCAGTGAAGCAGAAGGCAAAGTAATTGTTGCTACTTATGGTGTTGCGGCAGTTGGTATCAACATACCAAGGATATTTAATTTAGTACTTATTGAGCCTGGTAAAAGTTTTGTTAGAGTTATACAAAGTATCGGTAGGGGTATAAGAAAAGCCAAAGACAAAGACTTTGTGAATGTGTTTGATATTACTAGCACACTAAAATACAGTAAAAAACATTTAACAGAAAGAAAGAAATTTTATAGAGAAGCAGAGTATCCGTTCAAGGTTACAAAAATAGAATATATTTAAATATAGATTGACTTTTTAAATAAAGGTGCTATAATTATGTTTACGGAGAAGATATGAATATACTAACAATTGAAAACGATGTCTATGATTTAGATAGTGTGCCTGATCAAATAAACGATCTCAGGTACTGCATATTAGACGTTAGCGACCCAGAATTTTATGACTACTATTGGCTAGAATTAATTTTTCTAGAAAGTTTTTATTCACCAGCAGTTGTTCTGAACATTGGCGGGCATGAAGTAAAAATGCCAATGGATTGGAGTATAGCAATTTGCGATGACGACTATCACACAGAAATAGAGATTGTACCTCTTACAAGTTTAAATAATAGAGGATTTAAAACTCCTGTTTTTAATCCTATGAATAATAAGATACCAGAAATAGAAGAGGTATTTATTACAAATTATTACCAAGACATCAAATGGTTTTTTCCAAAGTTAAAGCCAGGGCATTTATTAGTAACTCCTATAGAACAAAAGGCAGTTCCTAAAAGTGTATTATTTGTTAAAGAAGCAAATAAGATACCAGATGTAGTAGATTTAGCAGATGTATTTTAAGGAGAAATAATGGCAAAAAGAAGATTTAGAATAGATAGCGGTTATTACGGAGGCGAAACTGTAATAGGCGAAGTTACCAATGAGTTTGTAACAAAAACAATAGGTATGGATGAAGGTGAATTAGTTGACACAGTTTTATCATTCGATGACTGGGGCGGCGACGAAGATCTTGACGAAAATGCAGAGCATGACGACCCAGAGCAAATCCCTGCACCAAGAGAAGATTACTACATGTGGGAATGTGATGATATAGAACACATTAATAGTGCATACGGTGATTCAGAATTGACTGTATACGAAGTTCCAGCAGATGGCGAAGATGATTATGACTACGAAAATGAAGTAGGTAGTTTTAGTCCTATTCACATGTATGGTAGAGAAGGTGGATACTTTAGTAATGAAGAGCCAGAACTTGTAAATGAGGAAGATGACGAAGGTAATTATTATGTACCAGTGTTAGCATTTCACAGTTGTGAGAAAGGAACTTTTGCCAGTTACTTTGTAGAAACTGACGGAGAAGACTTTGATCAATACAAATTAGGTATGGGCATTGTGGAAACTAATTTGGGCGAATTCATTGATAGAGTGTACTATGACAAGGTAGAACTTGACGCAGAATACGATCAAAATGATACTACCGGTAAAAGTTATCATGCAGAAGTTGGTTGGTTAAATAAGAAGTGGCACGACTCAGAAGACCAGTACAATGAACTCGATGAAGACTACTTGCTAGACTTTGACGAGAACGCTCAATGGGAACGTGAACAAAACGAGGAATAAATGAGAGTATTAATATTTGGACTGCCAGGAAGTGGTAAAACATACTTGGCAGAACGACTAGTTGAATATTTAGGCGACAAAGTTGCTTGGTTCAACGCAGATAAAGTCAGAGAAGAAGCAGACGATTGGGACTTCTCTGAAGAAGGTAGACTAAGACAGAATCAGCGAATGTTGTCTTTGTGTGAAAACGCAGAAGCAGAAGGCAAGATTGCAATCGCAGATTTTGTTGCTCCTTTTGAAAAGGCAAGAAATAATTTTAGTGCTGACTATGAAATATTTGTAGACACTATCAAAGAAGGAAGATTCGAAGACACTAATAAAGTGTTTGAAAGACCTTATGTTTCAGACTACAATGTACACGAACAACGTGGTGATGTAGATGCTAAAATAATTGCTTATGAAATTGGACAAAGATTTATATGGGACAACCAAGCACCCACAACACAAATGCTTGGAAGATTTCAACCCTGGCATCCTGGGCACCAAGCACTATTTGATAGAGCATTAGCAAAACACGGACAGGTGTTTTTGATGGTTAGAGATATGCCAACAGATGAAAAGAATCCTTTTCCAGCATATGAGGTTATAGAAAACTTACAACAGAGTTTATATAAATTTGCTGGTAAAGTAAAAATACAAGTTGTACCAAACTTGTTAAACATTACTTATGGTCGTGATGTAGGATATAAAATTGAACAAGAAGTTTTTGATGATGCTACACACGATATAAGTGCAACTAAAATACGTGAACAAATGCGAAAAGAAGGCAAACTATAATGGACGAATTAGTCAAAAAGGTTGAGCAATGGCACTATGATAGAAATTTAATTGATGGAGCCACTGACAAAGATCAAGTGTTAAAATTATTACAGGAATTAGGAGAACTAAGCGACAATGTATGTAAAGGCAATGATATTAGAGATGATATTGGCGACATGCTTGTGGTAATGATTAACATACTTGCTAGAAATAAATTAACATTAGAAGAATGTTTAGAAGTAGCATACAATGACATCAAAGATAGAAAAGGCAAAATGGTCGATGGTATCTTTGTAAAAGAGGAGACATAATGGCATATGAATTTACAAGCGAAAGTGTCAGTGTAGGACACCCAGATAAAATAGCAGATCTTATATCAGATGCTGTAGCAACATATTTAATCAATGGCAAGGAAACACATAGAGCGGCTGTAGAAACACTAGTAACAACTAATATGGTTACACTAGCAGGTGAATACAAAAGCGACATGTTTGATAAAGCAGAAATTGAAAAAATTGTTAGAGATGTTGTGAGAGGTATTGGATATGAACAAGAAGGCTTCCACTGGAAACATTTAAAAGTTTACAACGAACTACACGGTCAATCACCAGACATAGCATTAGGCACAGATGAGTTTGGTGCTGGCGACCAAGGACTTATGTTTGGATATGCATGTAATGAAACACCAGATTATATGCCAAGTGCTATACATTACAGTCATAAAATTCTAAAAAGACTTCAAGCAGAAAGAGAAGGCGGCGAAGATTGGTTAGGCCCAGACAGCAAAGCACAGGTTACAATGACATATGATGATGTGAATACTCCTACTGGCATTACAAAAATTGTATGTAGCACACAACACATCGATGATGTAAGTATTCAAATGGTACGTGATAGAGTTGAGCAAATTATTAGAGATGAAATTTCTGACCAAGATTTAAGTAATACAGAATTCTTAATAAATCCAACTGGTAGATTTGTTATTGGTGGACCAGATGGTGATACTGGACTTACTGGAAGGAAAATTATTGTTGATACTTATGGCGGTTATGCTCCACATGGAGGCGGTGCTTTCTCAGGTAAAGACTGTACTAAAGTTGACAGAAGTGCGGCTTACATGGCACGTTACTTGGCAAAGAATATTGTAGCAAGTGGTAAGGCAAATAATGCCACAGTACAACTAAGTTATGCTATTGGTGTAGTAGAACCAACAAGTTTGTATGTATATGCAGACGGACAAGTAAGAACAGACTTAGTGGATTGGATTACAGAAAATGTTGATCTAACACCAAAAGGTATTATTGATAAATTTAATTTGTTTAGTTTAGATTTAACTACAACCACGTTATATGGACACTTCGGAAAAGACAACCTTCCGTGGGAACAAATTGATTTATTTTAATGAAAGAATTTTGGCAAGACCTAAAACAATCAATTAGGACTGTACCTGATTTTCCTATTCCAGGAATACAATTTAGGGACATTACTAGTCTAATTGAAAACCCTTTAGCATTTAATAAGGCATTAGTTGACTTAACTAATGTTGCATTTCAAGGAACAAAAATTATTGGTATAGAGAGTAGAGGATTTGTGTTTGGGGCACCGCTGGCAAGGGACATGGATGTTCCTTTTATTATGGCTCGTAAGCCAGGTAAGTTACCAAACGAAACCTATAAAAAAGAATACCAACTAGAGTATGGCACAGCAACATTAGAGATACAAAAAAATACAGAAATATTACCCGATGACAAAGTTGTGATTGTCGACGACTTAATTGCAACAGGTGGCACAGCACTTGCCTGTGCAGAATTAGTACATGCAAATTGGAATGTGCCTAAAGAAAATATTTTAGTTGTGGCTGTAATAAACTTGACAGACTTAGGCGGCTCTGCTAAAATAGTTGCTGAAGGGTATAAAGTTAAAACCCTAATTGAATACGAGGGCGAGTAATGGCAAAAAAGCCTCTGCTACAAATTAAAGATATCATGGCGGCAGTAGATCGCAAAGACTACAACTACTATGCAAATCTATCAGATGAGCAACGCAAAAGCATGAATTTGTGGATGACGCAAAGATATGCTAGTAGTGTGCAAGGAAAATTTGCTGGTCATTATCTTGTAATGATAAACGAGTTTATGAATACTAATTGGAGTGACATCAGTAAACACCCAGAACTGCAATGGAAACTAATGTGTTTAGCAGGTGTTGGTAAAAGTCAATTTCACCCTTTTGTAAAAGTACCTAAAGCAAAACGTAAAAAAGATAAAGTTGAAGAACTAATCAGAGAAATATTTCCGTTAGCAAAGAGCGACGAAATAGAATTATTGCTAAGTATTAACACTAAAGAAGATTTAAAAGTATTAGCAGAAATTAATGGCATTGATGACAAAGAAATAAAGGAAATATTTAAGTGAGTTTAACTTGCACATATTGTAAAAAGACATTTATGAGTGAAAGAACTCTAAGTGCTCATATGTGCCCACAAAAAAGAAGGCATACAGATAAGGATCTAACTCATGTAAGATTAGCATTTAGAACTTATCAAAAATTTTATGAAATAAACATGCATAATGCAAAGACAAAAACATATGAGGAATTTGCTGAAAGCAAATACTACACAGGTTTTGTAAAGTTTGGCAGAAAGATGGTCAAAGAAGATTTACTAGAGCCGAATAATTATGCAGAATGGTTAATTAGAGAAAGTGTTAAATTAGCAGACTGGACAAAAGATGCTACATATGACATTTACTTAAAAGAATTAATTAAAAAAGAACCTGCACAACGAGGCATAGAAAGAAGTGTTAAATGTATGCAGGCATGGGGAGAAGAGAAAAGTGAAGACTGGGCAGATTACTTTAGAAAAGTAGCACCGCAACTAGCAGTCTATCACATAAGGGGTGGTAAAATTTCTCCATGGTTTTTATTCCTAAGCGAAAGCGGACAAGAACTATGGGGAAAGTTTAACAGTGAGCAAGTTGAACTTATAAAAGATATTGCTGATCCAGGATTTTGGAAAAGAATATTTTTGAAAAACACAGAAGAGGTTAATCTAGTACAGGACATAGCGGAGGCGTCAGGATTATGAACGTAAAAATAGTAAGTCACAGCCAAGCACCATATAATGATGCTTTGCACAAACATTCAGCATTAGACTTAATAGCCTATTGCGCCAGGGTTAGTAACCCAAACAATCAAAATAATATAGAAACAAATGAAAAACTTGTGAAGTATTTGATGAAACACAAACACTGGTCACCATTAGAAATGGTATCAGCATGTTTGGAAATAGAAACAACCAGAGATATAGCAAGACAAATTTTACGTCATAGAAGTTTTAGTTTCCAAGAGTTTAGTCAACGTTATGCTGACCCTACACAAGATTTAAGTTTTGAAATCCGTGAGGCTAGATTACAAGATCTTAAAAATAGACAGAACAGCATTAAAACAGATAACGAAGAATTAGAATTAGAATGGAGACAAAAACAAGAGGATCTAATTAAACAAGCAACAGAAACATATACTTGGGCAATAGAAAACGGTATTGCCAAAGAACAAGCAAGAGCAGTATTACCAGAAGGTAATACAATGAGTAGAATGTATGTTAACGGTACGTTGCGTAGTTGGATACACTATATTGAATTACGTGGTGCAAATGGTACCCAGCAAGAGCACATTGACATTGCTCATGCAGTAGCAGATGTTATAGCAAACATATTCCCACTTGCAGAAGAATTTAAAGGCAAAGAGATATGAAAAAACGAGAAGAAATGTTAGTAATCACAATGGAGGAATGTGCAGAACTTATTCAGGCATGTAGCAAAATGATAAGATTTGACGAACCGTGTGATTATAAACAATTACAAGATGAGATAGGCGATGTAATGTGTATGATAGATATACTTAAAAATGGCGGCCTTGTTACTGATGAGCAAATACAAAAACGTATGGCAGTTAAAAAAGAAAAACTAATGAAGTGGAGTTTATTGTTCAGTGAAGATTGATTTTGATGTAGATATTGATATGGCTAACCGCGATAAACTGCTTTGTGTGTTAGATAATATCACAGGTAGTATCAAACGTCCAGGTGGTATGGAAAAACACAACACAGGCGTTTATATACAGCCTATACCCCATGATCCTGTGTCTGGATTAAGTAATATTGATCACAAAGAAGCAGATGAGTTGGGTTATTTTAAATTGGATGTACTGAACAATAGTGTATACAACAATATAGAATCAGAACAAGAGTTGGATAGGTTATGTAATCAAGAACCTGTTTGGGATTTATTTGGTGCTAAAGAAATTGTAGAGCAACTATTTCATATTAGTAATCATTTTGATATTGTTAATCAGCACAAACCTACAAACATTGATCAACTAGCAATGATACTTGCAATGATAAGGCCCGGTAAAAGATATCTTGTAGGTAAAAGTTGGAGTGAAATTGAAAAGGAAGTATGGATTAAAGGTGACAACGAAACGTACTCCTTTAAGAAGTCTCACGCATATAGTTACGCAATGGCTATAATTGTTCAATTAAATAAGTTAGTCAGCCTTCTTGACTAATTGAATTGTTCTTCTTTTAATTCTTTTCTTAACTAGATTATGAATGCTGGTCACTGGACCAAATATGATATCTATATCTTTGTTATTGAATGTTTTTAAACAATTCCTAAACTCTCGCATTTCATTAAATAAAAACACATCAATTGGAATTTGCCGATTACTTTCCCACCACCATGTTTCGCCTAATTCTACAAATTGTTTCTTTTCTTCAGGTGCTACTAGCACATTATAATCGTAGAAAGATGTGACTGCATTGTCTTGATTTTGAACTATACCAAAGTATTCCTTCTCACCATATGTAAGCATAGTAAAGAAAGGAAACTTTTCTTGTATTTCCTGTTGGTCCTGCATATTTTTATTTATACCTTTGTAGATAAATACATTATAAGGAATGAACATGTATGAGCAATTTAACACTATTAATGTATCAATCAAACACACTGAATCTTGTAAAGAAACAGGAAAATTATTATGTGGATAACAGAAGTATGAACAGAAAAGAATTTATAGTACACAAAGGTATGGACAACATTGTGTACATCAATATCACAAATCAAGATAGAAAAAAAGAAAATGTGTATAATAATGATATACAAGCAGATATTATCAAATACTCTACTAACGAAAAAGTATTAACAAGGTTTGCAGTACCTGGTCTTAATAAAGGTACAGCAGAACTCAAACTGTCAGAAGAAGATATGAATTCTTTAGTGGAAGGACAATACAAAGTTTCATTTAAAAATGTTGCAGACGATGGTACTAAGACTCCAATCTATTCTGATTATAACAACGGAATACTCTGCACATTAATAGTAAAAAATGATGCAAATCCTACTCCAGTAGCAACACAGATTGCAAATGTGTGGAATCAAACCGGTAATACAGATAACGGCGATGTTGCAAATGTATTTACAAGTGGCTCATTCGAAGGCAATCAACACAAGAACTTCAGAGATGCTACCCACACCATAGGTATATACTCAACCGAATTCACAGGAAACGTTTTTGTGGAAGGTAGTTTAAGTTTACAAGCACCATCAAGCGATGATTCAAATTGGGCAAGTGTACCTGTAGTAAACAATTTAGAAAGAATACCAATGGCAAATGTGTCTGGTATAACTTATTACAGTTTCACAGGCAACTTCAATTACTTAAGATTTAAATACTCCCCTGGTCCGACCAATTCAGGATCATTTGATAAAATTCTTTTAAGAAATTAAATAACAATATGCATAAATTGAACAATGGCATTCATGCCTGTGTGTTTCCTACCCGATGTGGGACCAGATGGATAGCACAGAAATTATTTGAAAACAAATTATTAGATTATGCCGCACCTAATCATGTATTGGACACTAACGAGTATGACAGTAATTTACAAAATATTATGTTTGTGAGAAATCCATTTACTAGAGAACGCAGTATATTTAGGTGGAAGGCTGTAATACAAAAAGACATGTATGAAAATATCACTTTTAGTGATTATGTAAACAGTGACTTATTCTACCACGAGCCATCGTTTGTAGGAACATACCAAGAAGACATAAAACTAATTGATAAATTTGTACATTTGGAAGACGTAAGTAATTTTTTGCATAAAACATTTAACATAACAAGCAAGTACATACTCGACTATCATATTCCAGCAGATGAATTAGATGACATAACAGCATTTGATAACAACATGAAAGACCGAGTACTAGACAAGTATGCACAAGACATAAAACTGATAGATTTTAACTTGACTTCATACATATAATCTAGTATAATAACAGCAATGGAGCACTCTGACGCAATACAACAGGTACATGAGTTGTTGACAACTCACTTGCCTCACAAACATAAAAAGACACCTGCAGGTTGGGTGACTTTTAATTGTCCTATGTGCAATGATAAACGAGGCAGAGCAGGCATAATCTCTACAGGTCCTAAGATTGCATATAATTGTTTTAACTGCGGTTTCTCAACTGGCTGGAGTCCTAGCAAAAAGATTGGTAAAAAATACAAAGACCTTGCAGTAAAGTTAGGTGCAACTAACGAAAGTGTAAAGAAACTTGTACTAGAACTAATGAAAATAGAAGAGTTTGATAACGAAAGTAACGATATTGTTATAAGTTATGAAAAATTCAAACCAGTAGAATTGCCAAATGTAATAAATGTAAGAGATGTTCCGCAATTACCATACAACGAAACACATGAAAAAATAATGTTGTATGCAAAAGAAAGAAAACTGTTAGATACAAATTATGATTTGTTTATTTGCGATGACTTTATGTTAAAAAATAGACTGATTATTCCTTTTTACTACAACCAAGAAGTAGTAGGTTATGTAGGCAGGCACATAAATCCACCTACAAAAGAAACACCTAAGTATATTAACAACAGTCAAGCAGGATATGTGTTTAACATAGACAAATACATTTATTCAGATAGAGAAATTGTTGTTGTAACAGAAGGTGTTATTGATGCTATACTAATAGATGGCGTAAGTGTACTAGGTAATACCATGAACGAAAGGCAAATACAACAGATAAATTCGTTAAATAAAAGAGTAATACTTTGCCCGGACAGAGATGCACCAGGTAAAGATTTAATAAGGCAGGCCGCTGAACTAGGGTGGGAAGTTAGTTTCCCACCTTGGCACACAGACATCAAAGATGTAGGTGATGCGGTACTCAAATATGGCAGACTTTTGACATTGTCTAGTATAATTAAATATACTGTCGCAAATAAAATTAAGATTGAAGTACAGAGTAAAATGTTATGAGTGATATAAAAGAATACGGCGAAGATATACAAGAACTGTTTCTAAGATTTTTAGTTACAGATCCTGATGTATTTGTAAGGGTGAACAATATTGTTGAACCTTACATGTTTAACAGAAAATACAGAGAAGCAGTAGAGTTCTTAAAAGATCATGCAAACAAATATAACAGTATTCCAACATTAGAACAACTCGAAGCAGTAAATGGTATTGAATTAAAGCCAGTAGAGGATGTTCATGAAAGCCATATGAATTGGTTTATGGATGAGTTCGAGACATTCTGCAGACACAAAGCATTAGAAAAAGCAATACTAGACAGCACAGACTTACTAGAAAACAAAGACTATGGTAGTGTAGAAGCACTTATTAAAGAAGCAACAGGTGTAGGATTAGTAAGTGATTTTGGTTTAGACTACTATGAAAATCCTAAAGAGAGACTACAATGGATCAAAGATCAAGCAGGAGCAATCAGCACAGGCTGGAAAAAGTTTGATCAAAAGTTATATGGCGGACTTAATAGAGGAGAACTTACAGTATTTGCAGGTGGCTCAGGTGCAGGTAAGAGTTTGTTTTTACAAAACTTAGGTGTGAACTGGAGTCAAGCAGGACTTAATACTGTATATCTTAGTTTAGAATTAAGTGAACAACTGTCAAGTATGCGTATTGATGCTATGGTTAGTGAATATGCCACCAGAGATGTCATGAAAAACATGGATGATGTGGACTTAAAAGTGCGTATGAAAGGTAAAGGTGCAGGTAAATTCCGCATAAAACAGATGAGCAATGGTGTAAATGCCAATGATATTAGGTCGTTTTTGAGAGAATATGAGATACAAACAGGTATCAAAGTAGACGCATTATTGGTAGATTACTTGGATTTGATGATGCCAATTAGCGGAAAAGTTAGTCCGAGTGACTTGTTTATTAAAGACAAGTATGTATCAGAAGAATTGCGTAACTTAGCAGTTGAATTAAATGTGTTATTAGTTACAGCATCGCAGTTGAACAGGGGTGCTGTGGAAGAAATAGAATTTGATCACAGTCATATTGCAGGTGGTATTAGTAAAATACAGACAGCAGATAATGTTGTGGGTATTTTTACAAGCAACGCCATGCGAGAACGTGGTAGATATCAAATACAGTTTATGAAAACACGTTCTAGTAGCGGTGTTGGTAGTAAAGTAGACCTAAAATTCAACCCAGAAACACTAAGAATTGAAGATTTAGAAGAAGATGAAGAGACGTATGACACTATTAATACGATAACTATGACCGAAACACTTAAAAGATCATCAGCAATCAGAAGCGACGAAGACGCAACTGACGACAATGTCGACATAGTACAACAAGGTTTGGAACTTAGGAATCTCCTCAAGAAGAAGTAATTTAGATAAATATGCTTAAACGGAGATAAAATGTCCTTAAATCACAGATCAATTCTACAAGAACTTAACTCAATAGTTTCAGAAAGAGACAAATTAAATGTAATTGAGTCTAGAGGCAATCATATTATTAAAAGTGCCTTAAATCTTATTGAATTAATACAAGAAAATTTTGACGAAGCAGAGGCGTTAGATCTTCAACGACGTCTGATAAATTCTATTAAAGGCAATAGACCTGAAAGATTTGTTAAGGGCGTCCAGATTATTAAAGAATCAAGGTCCAAAACAAATGAAGATTAACGAAGTCATATTACGCGAAGAAGATAGTTTATCAGACTATCAAAAAAAAGCACCTGCTAAAAAATGGAAAAGCATTGTTAGTGATCCAGCATACTCTCATGTAGAATTCGAAGTTGACGGCTATCCGTATAAAGGCTATATAGATAATAAAGCCAATATATTCTATGTATATGACGAAAGGCAACAAGATTTTATTCCTGCAGATCCTTCTTTTACTAGGAGAGCATTTCAAAAAAACACATCAGCAAGAATAAAGAACCTATTAAACTTTAAAAGATGGGAAGATGTTAAAGCATGGTGGGATGCCACTAATCAAAGTAAACCAGGTGCAGGTGTTGCCGCCAGATATCAAGACGACAACTGGTTTGTAAAAGGCATGGCAACACTTGGAGCCAGAGCAGGTGGTAAATTTGATAACTTTCTTAAAAATCGTAGAACTAATAAACAACAAGGCACTACATGGGAGCAAGTATATGGCGTCCAACCACCTAAACCTGGTGACAAAATACAATGGAAAACTAGCGATAATGTTTTAAAAACTGGTGAGTTTATACAATTTACATCAGACACGGACGGCGACGGAGTACCAGATGTACAAATAAAAGGATTCTTCAATCCAGACAATCCAAAACAATCAACTACAACAGGTATTCCTAGTAGAAAAATTATCAGTATTAACGGTGTTAAACTTGTACCACAAAAACTATCAGGTAAGCAAAAGAAAAAATTAACTACACTAGATCCTGCAGATTCAGGAATAGAAAAAATAGATACGAGTTATTAATGAGAGCAGTTGATCTTACTAAAGGGTACTTAACTGAATGTGTAATTCATCATAGACTAGATGAAAGCAAAAACACTCACCTTGAACATTTAGAAGATTTAATTTTTAATGACGGATTACCAGGTGGTAAACAAGCAATACAATATCTTCACAGTTTCCATGAAATGCTAAAAGGTAGTGCAAAAACAAAATTCAACTTAACAACAAAATGGGACGGTGCTCCAGCAGTATTTGTAGGCACAGACCCAGCAGACGGTAAGTTTTTTGTAGGTACTAAAAGTGTATTCAACAAAAGAAATCCATTAGTAAACAAAAGCATCGAAGACATCAAAGCAAATCATGAAGCGGAAGGCTTACAAGAAAAATTAATTAGTGCATTTATACATTTACAAAAATTAAACTTTAAAGGAAAAGTTGTACAAGGAGATTTACTGTACACAGACGACAGCATATCAGAAGCAAATATCAAAGGCGAAGAATTTATAGTGTTTAAACCAAACACAATTATATATGCAATTCCAAAAAACAGTAATCTTGCAAAAGATATTTTACGTTCTAAAATAGGCATAGTGTTTCACACAGAATATGTTGGCGGTGGCGGATTAGCAGACTTATCAGCAAAGTTTGGGTTCGATGCAAGTAGTTTAGGCAGTCATCCAAATGTTTGGCACAGAGATGCAATTATAAGAGACTACTCAGGGCAAGTTACTTTTACACAGGAAGAGTCACAGGAAATGTCTGAACTCATTAACAATGCAGATCAAAACTTAAAAGCAGTTACAGATTTAGACTTTCTTAAAAATAACGAATTTGGGGATGACTTAAGAACAAGAATCAAAGCAAGTGTAAATAAAATTATCAGAGAATTAGTAGGATTTGAACAAGATCCAAAAGTATTTGCTCAAAGATTTATTGCAGAGTATAAAGGCACACTAAAATCAGCAGTTGAAAAACTTAAAAGCGATGCTGGTAAAGTAAAGAAGACACAATTAATGCTTGATGGTATTAAATTTTTAGAAAGCAATCAACAAGAAATAGAAAAAGCATACGTTGTGTATTTGGATTTAATCAAAGCAAAAGAAATGATAATTAAAAAATTAGCAAATATAAGACAAATAGACACGTTTGTACAAAATCAAGAAGGCGACTATGATGTTACAGGCGAAGAAGGTTTTGTTGCTGTTGATCATATTGGAAACGCAATTAAATTAGTTGACAGATTAGACTTTAGTGTTAAGAATTTTGGCACAGGGAGACCAGGAGCATAATGGAAACACCTAAAGAGCAAAAACAAGCACAATATCAATTCTTAGGCGATCTACAGGAAAGTAGATTATATAGAACCACTGAAGGATTTAAGCCATATAATAAAGTTGATATGGCAGAATTACTAATGGTGACAACTATGCTGGTGTATGTGTTTGCACAAGATAAAAAATATAGACCATTTGCAATACAATATGCAAATGCAAATGTAAGACACGGAAAATATCGTGCAAGTAGATTAGGTGCTAATGATCATTACATGATTGCTTACACAATAAATTCTAAGTATAAAAAAGATTATAAATTTAACGAACAACTTATGCATCAGTTTATGACAAGCATAGCAAAAGGTAAAATTCCAAATTCACTTTACTTTTTAAGATTACAAAGACAACTTAAAGTTAAAGATATGGTAATACAAAATGTCAGAAGATTAATATCAGACTGGAGCAGATTAAAATATAGGCAAAAGCAATTAGCAATAACAAAAATGTTACACATAATGCGAGCCAAAGCAGTAAGAAGTGATTTATACAAAACATTAAATAAGTTTGCAAAAGAAAGAAACTATAAATTAGTTAATGCAACTAACACAGAATTAGACAAAGCAACTGATCAAACAACACTTAAACGTTTAGCAGTAGCAGGTGCATCGGCATACGTTGGTGCAGAATTTGGCCCAAGAATAACAGGCGGAAGGTTAGGACCTAAATCCGCGGCTGGGTTGGCAGGTATTGCCGCATACTGGCAAAGTAGAAAAAGGTCATAAATAGTATTATGAGAATCGACGAAGTAATAATCCAAGAAATCAGTCAAGCACAAAAAGATGCAATGAAACAGATGCGAGATATCCATATTCAGCGAAGAATACAGGGTGTTGGTACTGATACATCTACATATGGTCGCGATATGGGGCAGGCAGTTGGAACAGATGTAGAAGTGGGAGATTTAAAAAATGTACCTGATAAAGGTACTACTGATGCCGATGTAAGAGGCACGTCACAAAAAGATCAAATAAGCAGAAGGGAAGAGCCTCGTAAAAAAGACGGCCCTAGTGATGCTGAGTTAAGAGCCAAAGCAAGAACAGCCGCACTAAAAGGTACATCACGTAGAGGATTAAACACCAAAGACACTGACAGCGATGGTGTTAGAACTGGTAGCGACGGTAGAAAATTAAGACATCAAAAATACTATGGTAATCCTGCATTTGATCCTGATGCAGAATACGACTCAATATTACCTAGTTTTGGCATTAAAAAAGGTCTTTCAAAAGCAAGAAACACAGTAGCATCTTATATCCGAAATCCAAGCGATACAATGGCTAATTTACGATATAAATTTAAAGATTTACTGTCTGGAAAGTAAAAAATCCAATAATTTTCAATTTCAAAACCCCAAAAAATCAATAATCTTTGATAAATAAAAGTAACCAAAGTTATAAAGTTTTAAAAATCATACTTTTATAACACAATTAAGAATTAGGAGACCAATAATGGCATTAGTAAGATTAGAGGCAAACCCAGCATCAGCAGGTGAAGGTAACGGATTAGGTTCACAAACACATATCGTAACATATGACGATTTAGATTTAGCGATCGCTCAGTGTTCAGCAGGTGGATCTATTGCAGGTGTTGACGTTTCAACAACAAATTTAGCAGTTCAAACTACATTAGATGCTTCAGACGTTTTAGCATTCGCTAACGTAACAGCAGTAGTGGCAACATTCTCAGGCTAATAACAAAACTTAAAATTTAGATATTTTAACCCCCTTTTTTAAGGGGGTTTTTTTTGACTTTTTAAAATACTATCAAATAAACTGAGAAAATGATAAATATGCTTATAACAGTGACAGGAGACACATATGGCACAAACAAGATCAGGTGGACTTCTAACATCAAGTGAGGTACTCACAGGAGATGTAGAATTTTTTACTTTGTTCACCGACATAGACATAACTGCCACAGACGATTTTACAGACGATACACAAAAAGATTTTGAAAGTTTAGTACAGGTAATAAGTTTGAGAGCACAGCCAATGCTGATGAATACACCAATTGCAGTCGACGGAGTTTCGGCAGGACTTGATGATTACGGTGCACCAACATTAACAGGTGCAGGTTGGGTATTTAAATTTGCATTTGAGAGACTAGGTGCTCACACATTAGACACACTGAAAGAAGAATTAAACGGTATTGTCTTAAACGGCGGTACAGTTGATACAAAAAGTTCAGTAAATACTGAATTTTCTAAACAGGATGTATTATAATGGCAGACAAAAAATTAGATAGCAAACCAGCAGAACAGTTGTATGCTAATGAACCAGATTTAAAATCACAAGTTATTGCTGACATGCTGAGAATAGAGCAAGTCACAACAGAAATAAAAGAATTCAAAGTCGAAGTAAAAGATCATTTTGCTAAAATAGAGAATTGGCTTGTAGGTATTATGGCAGGTGTATTTGCAACAATGTCAAGTTTGATAATCGCATTAATATTTAAGTTATTTTAAAATGAGAATAGTTGAAGTAGAAGGAGTAATGGAGGCCAAAATGGTCTGGGCCAAACGAGGCAGTAAGATTGTTCGTAAGGTCAGATGTACCAGTGGTCCACGAAAAGGCAGAATGGTGTCTAATGCAGGCCAATGCTCGAAACCAATCAACTTAAAAAAACGTATGACGCTCAAGAAGACCAGAGCAAAAATGGGCAGAAGGATGGCAAGGAGAGCCGCAAGAACAAAAAGACGTAATCCAGTTAGCAAAAGAGTTGCAAGGCTTAACAGAAGAAGATGAAACTAGCAGACTTATACGAATATAACAAAGGAATACAAGACCCAAATTCCAACGCAAAACAGTCAAATAAAAATGACGATGAAATGGAATTGGAGCCATTCACACCTGACCAAGAAAAAGAGGTAGCAAAAGGTTTTAAGGCACTAGGAGCCAAGTTAGGCCAACCTATACAAAATCCTAAAATGGCCGCAAAAGGCATAAACAAGGCCATACAAGGCGACAAGCCAACACCACAGCAATTACAATCAAAATTACCAATTGATGTACAATTAACAAAAGCAATGCAAACTCCTGCATTGAGAAACCAATTAGCAAACATACTTAAAAAAGCAAACGACATGGACATTGACGAAAGTACACTTGCTAAAAAAATATTAAAAAAATTAACTGGTAAAAAAAATTTAACAAAGTTCAAAAAAAGATCTAAATTACTCAAAGAAGCCAATCCAGCATTATTTGAAATAAACTTTAACAAAAAAGAAATAGCACAACAAGGCTTAGATGCACCTGTGAGATGTGGGTTTGAAGCAGAAACATTTTTTTATAATGTCGAAGATCGTGCGTCCAGTGACGACATAGACAACATGAGCGTCAGTGATGTTGAGTACGAACACGGCGACTTACCGGATCAAGCATATTCAGATTACAACGACTGGATTATGGAAAAGGCAATGGACGAATATTTACCAGACTTCATTGACAATTGGATAGAAGACAACAGAGACGAAGACGAGTTTATCCAAGACTTTATGAACTCTGGTAACGGGCCTACTGAAGATGCTGTCGAAGAATACAAAGAAAATTTTAAGGAAGATGATCCCAACGAATATGAAAATCGTGAAGAAGATGGGTGGGACGATGACAACTGGGCCAGAGACTTAATTAACGAAGAGTACGATGAAGACTATGCTGACTTCCTCAGAGAAATAGCAAACGATGACGACCAACTGAGAGATGATGCTGTAAATGAATGCGAAGGTGACTACAGCATGGAAGATTGGATCAATGATCAATGGTACAGTATGAGTGCTTTCTTAGATGATTATGGTTATGAATATTACAGTGGCAGTGGTAGTGTTGAAGGTGTAGCAAGTGAATTAAATGTTTGGATCAATGATAACAGTAAATTTGACAACTATCCTGAATATGGTGAGTATGGCGATACAAATGTAACTGACACATGGGCAGTAGAAACTGACAGCAGTATTGACGGAGACGAAGGCGCAGGAGCAGAACTTATCTCACCTGTGTTCAGTAATCCAAGAGACATGCTCAAAGAAATGAAAAGTCTGTTTGACTGGAGTGAAACAAACTTTGGTACAAATTCTTCTACAGGTTTACACATTACCATGAGTTGGCAAGGCAAAGGCACAGAACCAAACAAATTAAAAATGGCATTGTTGTTAGGTGATGAATATTTGTTAGACATGTTTGGTAGATTGCGTAACAGTTACACAAAAAGTCAATATAGAAATGTATTAAAATATGCTGAAGAAATAGATGCAGGCAAGTTAGGAAATTTCTCAAAACTTGAAGCGGCACTTCAAAAAGGTATAAGTCCAGATAAATTCAGCAGTATAAACTTTAAAAAGCAAACAGATGATGAAAGTGGTAATGAACTGATAGAATTTAGAATTGCTGGCGGTAGAGATTACAACCAAATGTACAAAGAAGTTGTACAAGCATGTGTAAGATACGGCACAATAATGAAAGCAGGCTATGAAGAAGATGCTTTTAGAAAAGATTATATCAAAGCAGTAAGTAGATTATTGCGTAAAAGTAAAGAAGTAGATCCAAAAACAGCAAAAGAATTTGATGAAATAAATGCACCAATAGTAGACTCTGCTAAAGAATTAGTCAGTAAAAAAGAATACTTTGATGTGCTTAAATCACTAGAAATTAGTTTGAGAAATTTACAACAATATGAAGAATTAAGCAAACCAGATGCAGATAAAAAATGGAAACAGAGTGTCAAAGATTTTGAAAAAGGCACAGGCAGTAAAATGGACATTGTTGAAGTTGAGGAAGGAGAGCCAATCACAGGTTATATTCAACCAGATGCAATAGCACCTAGCAAAAGAGCACCAGCAGTATTAAAAAAAGCACAAGAGGGTTTTATAAAAGCAGTGGCAATACTTGCCAAAGATATTAGCAATGGCACAAATAGAGGTAATCCAAACGCAAAAAGTATCAGAGTATTTAGAGATTATGCTAACCAACTTCAGTTAGATGATAATAACATACAAGGATTGCTTGTTCAACAAATAGACGATATCAGACCTGAATACAATGACAAAGAAAATATGGCTTTGTTGGACAAAGGTGTTAAGGCTTTATTTAAAAAGGACTTAATTCAAAAACCAGAATTTTTATCACCTCAAAATGTAGACCAAATTTTAAAACAAGTATGGCAATTTGCTATGTCAGACGATAAACACGATAATACCAAGTTAGACCAATTAGTTAAATTGCTACAAAAAGTATCACCACATCTTGAATACGACGAAATTGCAAAAAGCATCGAATCATCAATTAAATCCAGACAGGAAAATGAGTTTGTTAGGTACATGAAGAGTGGTTCATATGGTGATAAAGGCATACTTAAGGTAGGAAAAATTACTACTCCAGGTGCCTCAGAAGAACTACTAAAGTTTTTAGAACCATACAGTGGTTACAAACATCCAACAAGTCCAACGCATCATGTGAATATTAGAAGTGACGATCGTTACTCGCAAGTATTTCAAATGAGATTGATGCAGAGACTGAGAGAAAGATTAGAACATTTGAAAGGATTAGAAATAGATGATCCTGAAAAAGCAGATAAAATTAAAAAACAATTAATGGACATTGGTTTTGAATTATTAGAAGGTTTAAAGCCTCAACCAGATCTTTGGGATGGAGAAAATAGTTACAGAAGAGGAAGTGATAGTTCACAATATTTAGCACATCGAGATGATCTGGAAAGTTGGAACACCTACATGGACAGACTGGCACATATACAGAATGAAATTGGCGATCAGAATCTAACATATAATTTCACTAGTGCATACGACGATTATGTATTAAGTGGCATACACCTAGATAGATATTTTAGGCATAAAGAAAATAATGGGCCAATACAATCACATTTTCTTAAAGAATTGATAAAAGAAAGATTTGCGGCAATCAAAAAGTTTTATACACAATTTGATAAGATATTCCAAGGTGAAGGTTTTGTAAGTCTCAAGGATGAGATACAAGCCAAAAACACACTGGATAGACGTAATAGGGATTTTGAAAAGAATGTTAGGGACAATGCAAAAGCAAAATTAAATATACCAAGCCATGCTTATGCTTACATAAAGAAAGATTTTTACGACAACATTACAGATGAAAACTACGGTGACAGAGCCGCATACTTGGAAAATCATTTAGATGACTTTAGTGAGCATCAAAACAGCAACAGAGTATGGGTTATACCAGCCGCACACTACGGTCAGGCATACGATGCCAGAGAAGGCCTTAGTCTTATCCAGACATTTGAAAAGAATGACAACTATTATCACACATGGCGTAAAACAGGATACAACAAAATACTTAGTAAATTTGCCAGAGTTCACAACATATCTTTCAATGATTTAGTTTATAACGAAAGTAAAACATATATCCAATTGGGCGGAGATGAATTTGCTAAGTTACAAAGTGCAGGCATAGAAATAACACGAAAAGGCGACAGTAGAGCAGGAATGCCCGGTCAAGATTATTTGATTGATCCAGAAGATTTAGAAAATCCAATCAGCGGTGAACCTATAGATAGAGGTAGTGCCTTTATGTGGAATCAGGAAGATGATGAAGAAAAAGAAATGAAAAGATTCAAAGCATTTGACTGGAGTGTATATCCTGAAGAAATAAAAGGCTTGGTTGCCAAAGAACTCAAGGGCATGAAGAATGAGGAAGGCTATTACAGTTTTAAAGTAGCATTAGAAAAAATACTAGATCGAATTCTAAAAGGCGATACAGGTATAGCACTTAAAAGAGAAAACAATGTAGCAGGTATGGCACATGCGGCTGGAGTTGAAAATTATGTGAGTGCTTCATCTAACGAAGTTTCTAATGCCACAAACTGGAGCAACTTATCTGACTACTTAGGAATAGAACGTGGTGTAAATGACCAAGGTGTAGAACTTCTAAAGAAAGTTTACAATCAATATGACAGTGATCACAACTGGCGCCCAGAGCCAGATCCAGATGTAATAGGTGTAAAAAGATGGGCAGGAGCAGTTAAGGCCGCATACGAATATATACAAAAGAATTACAATGTAAGTGCAGGAAACTATTTTAGAAAAGATGCTGACGGTAATGATGGTGATGATGTAAGTCAAGTGTATGGCGGTTCTAATGAGCCAAGTAATCCGGATAATCCTAACCTTGGTGAACTAGACAGGGTGGAACTCACAGATACCAGTTATGATGAAGCCAGAGGAAACTACGAAAAATTTGATGGAATGATGCAAAACGGCATGCAAAACTATATGGTGCAGGCAGACGTTAATAGATTAGTCAAATTCTTAGTAGGTAGTTTCAGTGAAAAATATAAAAGTGCAGTTCTACATTCTATGATTGTAAATAAATCAAACGGCGGTGAACCTGTAGATATACAACAGGCATTGGCATTAGGTAAAAGAATACTACGACTAAATCCACAGTACCAAGAAAGTGTATTTGATAGATTTGACAAATTACCTTTAGAAGAACAAATACAAATATTAAAAAATTCTAAAGTATTAGAACGCCCTTTAACAAAGGATGAAAAAGAAGACAAAGAAAAATACGTTAAAGGCATGAAGAAAAACAAAAAAGGATTTAAGAAAAGATATGGCGATGACGCAGAAGCAGTAATGTATGCAACAGCAACTAAGATGGCAAAGGAAAATAAAATAAATACTAATATGAAAAATGTTTTTGAACAGTTTGAAAAATTATCAATAGAAAAGCAGTTAGAAATATTGCATAGTCCTGTAGTAGAAGGCTTTTTTAGTGACTTAGATGTTGATATGAGAGAACTGTCATACCAAGCATTTGCTAAAAAATATCCAGAGTACGCACATTTACATCCTGGTGCTGAAGAGTTATCTACAAAGCCAGTCAAAATGAAAAAGGCACCTTACAATAAAGAACAACATATCAAAAATACTTACAACAAGTTTAAGCAACAGCACGGCGAAGCAAAAGCAAAAATAATGTTAGATAAAATGATAGACCGTGGTTATTTTAATAAACAAAAAACAGAAAGTTTATTAGGCATAGATGTATTAGCAAGAACTAAAAAACTCACAGAAAATATGCCTAACAATAATAAATTAGCAATACTAAAAAGATTACTGTCAAGAACTTTTCCTGTAGGTGACTTAGATATGCAATTCCAAGCATATTTAGCCTTGCCAATACCAAAAATGATGACAGCATTTAGTCAATTAAAAAGCATAAAAGGACCAGATGCATGTGCAAGGGATATACTTAGGCATTATGCAAAAAATAGATTACCAGATGCAGAAGTAAAGCAACTTGATCTCAATGAAAGTTACATCAAAGAAGATGCAACTGAAGATAGATTAAACAGCATAATGACTGCATTAGAAAAAAACCCAAATTTTGCTAAACGAGTTTACAAAATGTTAAAACTTGATAAAGAATCAACAGACCATTTGGATATAGAAGATAGACTTAAAAATAATGACACTGGTAAAGAAAACGATCATAGAATTAATAAGAATATCATGAGGCAATTGGTTACTTCACTTGAACAACTAGATCATGATTTTGATGAATTAAATTCATTTGTTGAAACTTACGGACACACAGATTATGTAAATACAGAATTATTAAACAAGTCTGGTGTATTTAAAATTTCAGACATGCTGGTTGGTAGCGATACAGTATCTAAAGAATTTATAGATGATCTTTATGAAAAATTATTTGATTTTAGAATTAATATATCTGGATCAAACAGAGGGCCAGGTGAACTTGGATTGTGTTTACTATCACCTAATGTAGAACTTGCTTCGGTAGGTGATATCAAAGTTAACGGCGAAGAAATAGAAGTTAAAGGTGAAGTGTCGTCAGGTGGCGGTAGAATGGTTAACGGTATCGACGACTTTAAATTTAGTGGATTAGCACAGGTTAAATCACAACTAGTACCATTTTATGAAAAGCATGATATACCAGAAGAATTAAGAATATACAATTTAAAAGGTGCAATTGGCGGAGGCCGGAATCAGGGTCAGGCTCATATGCTAGATCAAGCACAACAATTAGAACAAGTAAAGCAAGGTACAGGTGCTGAATTTTTAAAATTAATTATTAGTACATATCAATTTGTTATTGACTCAGAAGAAGAAGCAGAATTAACTAGTTCATTTATGGACATGGATAAGCAAAGGTTCTTAACACTTGTAGGATTAATGTCATTTAAAAATTATGCATACATGTTAAACAAAAAAGGGTTTAACAGATTAATATTTTTAAATTGGAGATATGACAAAGTAGTAAATTGTACAACAGAAGAATTTCCAAAATTCAGTGAGCATTTAGCATTTACAAGTTTAGATATGGCAGACAGTCAAAATGGTCCAGCAGTACAGGTATCAGTGTTAAAATGAGATTATACGAAGTAACCAAGCCTGGACAATGCCCAAGAACAAAAGCAACTGAATGCAGTTGCGAGAGGCTAAGACAATTATCAGAAGCAGAAAAGCCTATAAAAGCAGTTGCAGTACTAGAACACGGCGATGCTAAAGGCATAATTAATTTTGTACAAAAACCAGGTAAAGCAACAATTATTAGCGGTACTATTAGCGGTTTAACAGAAGGGTTACATGGATTTCACATACACGAATTTGGTGATCTCAGTGATGGGTGCGATAGTGCAGGTGGTCATTATAATCCGCATGGTGTTGATCATGGCGATGTAGATAATGGACATATAGGCGACTTAGGAAATATAGAAGCCAACAGCAAAGGTGTAGCAGAATTTAAAATAAAATCCAAAACAATTCAATTACAAGGTGCTACAAGCATAGTTGGTAGAGCAGTTGTAGTACACGAAGACGAAGACGATTTAGGTAAAGGTGGTGACGAAGAAAGTTTAAAAACTGGCAACGCAGGTAACAGAGCAGGCTGTGGTGTAATAACATTATCTGAATTAACAGAATCAGCAATAGCAGATTTAGATAAAAATATAAGCGACAAGCATTTCAAAAGAAATGAAATGCCGCAAGTCAAAGAACCAGATTTAATAGATAACGAAATACCTTATAAAAAAGGCAAAATAAGTATAACAAATATTAAACCAGTTCAAACAGATAGAGTACCAGGATTAGCACAAAAAGTTGCAAAAGACTTTCATGGCAAAGACAAGCCTTTTATACTAGACAAAAACAATTACTTGGTTAATGGTCATCATAGATATGATGCGGCTAGATTACTGGGCATAGAAAAAGTAGATGCAATAAAAGTAGATGTGCCTATAGAACTGTTAATGAAAAAATTTAGCCACACAACAAGTAATGCAATGGTCGAACATATCAGTGACAAAGCATCGACACCAGAGATACATAACAAAGCATTACAAATGGCCAAAGATGCATACAGAAAGTCCAATGAGCAAATATCATTTACTAAATTATATGATAAAGCATTAGAAATTTTAGAACCTGCAAAAGTAGACGAGTACGGTGTACCAGATTACAACACAATGCCTACATATAAATTAAAAAAAGCACACAAAGGCAAACAAAAGTTTTTCTTACCTAGCAATGAACCTACACCAAAAGGTGTACAAGCAGTCGAAGATGTAACAAAACTAAGTCCTGGTTACAAATTAGGTAAACTTCCACATGAAGAAGTAGAGTCAGTTATTCATCAATGGGTTAATCAAGAACATCATATAGAATTAAGTAATGGTATGCATGTACTCAGTGGTGAGAATCATGGGTATGCTGACAATGTAGCACTCATAGTTGATGCTGATTATAAAATATTGGATCACGATGATGACATTGTTGAACTAATGCAACAATTCACAGCACAAGAAATAGACCCAAGCATCGTAGAAAACTTTGCTGACGGTAAGAAGAAAGGTAAAAGTCGTCCAGGCAGAGTAAAACGTAGTGGAGCAAGTTGTAAAGGTTCAGTAACTAGTTTAAGAGCCAAAGCCAAAAAGTATTCAGGTGAACGAGGTAAAATGTATCACTGGTGTGCAAATATGAAAGGTGGTAAAAAGAAAAATGAATCATTATTAGTATCAACATTTGATACTGAGTTTGTAAAAAAAGCAAAAGAATTATATAACGCAGGCCAACAAGGTCAGTTGATTAGACACATTTATAAATTTACCAAAGAAAATTCAGAAAAAATTCAAGCAAAGCCAGAACTAAAACAAATGCTGAGAGATATTTATTATGAAGTATCAGACAATTTTAATAACGAAGATCAAATTGAAGAACTGTTATTCATAATAGATGATACACTGAGTAAGCCTGTAACTGAATCAGCATTTGAAAATTTAAAATTACCAACATGGATGTCACATACCAGTATAGAAAAATTATTTGCACAAGAGTACGGTCCTAGATACGGTGACTATGTTGCACACATGGAACTGGACAGCGACGACGACTTGGCAATGAATGCCAGTGGTATGGGCGACATGGCATTTGAATTAGTCAAAGCAAATGACATAAAAGTTATGCAAAAGTTCTTAGCACAAATGCCTGTGCAATTCACAGTAGATGACCTTAAATTAGATCAAGGTATTCAGGTTTGGCATCTAGTTCAACAAAACAAAACAGTACATTAAACTTTCAATAAATATGTACTATGCAAATAGTACATCACCCTAATTGGTACAGAGATTTTTTAGAAGACATGGCCCGCAGAGGCCCAACTCACTTAAGAGATGCCAGTCAGCATTGTCCAGTAGATAATACAATCAATAGTTTTACACACTTCTACGGAGATAAAAGTTTTATCAAACCCAGAGATCAAATCGACGAATCCAAAAGTTTCTTTTATTTAATAAGTATCGATTGCTGTGATGATGACAGTATTGCAGAATTAATTTACTTTGGTAGAGAATTAGTAAATCAAAAATTAGTAAGACCTTATATTACACAAGAAGCAATTGACGATCTTAATAACTTTCATAACTGCGGACTTATAATTGAAAATGCGGCAGAAGGTCATGCCAGTGACAAACTATTTGATGCATTGCATGTATTAGTAAGTCAGGTTGGCATACCATTTGAAAAAGCATATTACACAAACAGCACACAAAATCTAAGAGAAATGTACGACAAATATTTACTCAAAAAGCCATACGCCACTATAGACAAAATCAAAATGTTTAATTGCGGTGGCTGGAATGAACTAGTATGTCAGCAAATGCTCGATGATAATTATCAAATAGAAAAAGATGAAGACATGTGCGAGTTTAGAGCAGAAAATCTTGTTGACTCTGATGAACAATGGAGTTTATCTGTAGAATGTACAAAGCAATTAGAACATATTAGAGAAGACGTTAATAAACCTCATCTGTTTTTGTACAAACATATGAACGCAAAGAGAGGCTTTAGAACTTTGTTTTTAGCATTACTACACAAAGAGCATCTACTTGATAATAATTTATTCAGTACACCTGAGGAATGGAGAGGTACACAAAGTAGTGCTGTAAAATACATAAATTCTATTACATGGGACAGGAATTGGGCAGAGGGGTTTGAAGAACTTTATCCAACATTGTTAAATGTAAAAGGGAAAATACCTACTTATATTGATAGAGAACATAATCATTTAGACTTTGATCCTAACACAAATTTTAGTAGTGACAATTATATGTATTACAATGCTAGAAGAAATTGTGATATAGAAATTGTCGGTGAAAGCGAATTCGAAGGTTCTATATTTTTAACAGAAAAGTTTCTAAAAGCAATCATATTTAAACAACCTTTTATGATTTTAGGTTCACCACACAGTTGGACTAAAATTAAAGAAATGGGTTACATATCATACGAGCCGTACATTAAAGAATCATATGATAAAAACGAAGATGAATTGCAACGCATGAATGAAATGATTCAAGAAATAAAACGTTTAAGAGATTTGAAACGTGACAAACAAGCATGGAAAGATTGGTTAGAAGGCATCAATAGAATTGCTGTACAGAATTATAATATATATTTAAATAATTTAATACGTCGTGTGAGAATGACAACACTAGATGATTATGTAGCAGGCACCGGTGAATTGGTAATCCCAACACAAGAGTTAGGCGATTAAAGATAAATACATGTATGCGTATAAAAGAGGTTGACAAAAACATAGATTCGTTCTATAATAACATCAATGAAACAGTAGCAGGTGCTATTGGTGGTGTTGCGATGCCTCTATTTAAAGAACCAATCAAACGCAAGCCTAGTAAAAAGAAGAAGAAAAAGAAAAATGCGTAGCATAGATAGTAAATACGGATTAACATACATAATGGGCGACGAGATCGCATTTTGTGAAACATTAAAAGAGTTTGGAACATATTATAAAAGCAAAATGAACGAAAGACAGGTTCAAATTGCTGAAGATTTAAGAAAAAGAGAGATAATTAAACTAGTAAAACTCAAAGATGGACAAACCGGATATAAACTCTATGCATCAACTAAACGAATCTGATTTAAAATCTCAGTTACAAGACATTCTAAGTGGTATTATTTCCACACTAGATATCTACGAAGTTATAGATAATGGCGACACATATGACATTGTAAACTTAAAGAACAATGACATTGTGGTTGAAAATATACATCTTAATGTTGTAGCAGATATATTATCCGCGGCTATGAATACCGGCGAAGAATTAAATATTTCTACTATTGATAAGATACTAGAAATCGAAAGATATGCTGTATCTAAAATGGTCGAAGTTAAAATTTATGAAGAATTATCAGATAATGCATCAAGTGTAGACAAATTAGCAATATATGAAACTAAATTAACTGAAGCAGAACATAAATCCCAACACGCAATTACTAATTTATTAAATTATTGTCAACTGTTAATCTCCATATAATTATACTTCTTTGATAAATATAACTATTAGAAGGGACTACTATGGAAGTAAAACATTTAAATTCAGATAACTTAACTAGATTAGGTAAATTACAGAATTACCTAACAGAAAATTATGACATCAACGTCAAAAAAGTCTTACCTAAGCAGAAATTAGAACAAGCATATCAAAATGTTGAAAAAAGACTTGTAAATTTAAGAAATAAAAGCAACAAGTTTCAACAAGATCCTAATTATGGTATGAACATCATGGTTAGAGATGCATTAGGCATTATGATAAACGAAGGACTATACTACGAAGGCGAAACTTATAAAAAACTTATGGACGAACTGTATGAATACGGTTGCCAATTAGCAGAAAGTGGCGATGACTACGATACTGTTATGGACAGTTGTGGTAAGAAATATGAGGCCATGCCTGCTAGATATCCAAAAGATATGGTACTAGCCGCTATTGCTGAACAACTTATGCCTATGTTCGATGGCACTATGGCAGTAGAAGAAGACATGGAAGACGAGATACTGGACGTTATTGACGAACCAGAAGTAAAAATTGATGTAGACAATTCAGAAGAAATCCCTTCAAACTTTGAGTCTGCAACAGAAGAAATGTTAGCAGAATTAATAGGCGATCATTTAAACAAAGGTGATTGGAGAGAATACACACTAGGCGAATTATTTGCAGAGTTAGAAAGTGTAGATATAGATAAAGCAAACAAGGTGGAAAAAATGGCAAAAAAATATGGAATTACAGACTTAAAGGAAATGAAAGACTTTGAATCATTCTTAGACAATTTAGTAAGCGAAATGGTTTCAGAAGAAACCATTACTGAAGAAATTTCAGGTACTAGTGTTGAAGAAGCAGAAGTTGTTATGGCGGCGAGAGCATTAAGTAACGACATCCAAGATCACATTGAAAGAATTGGCAGAATGGCAAACGAGGATATACCTTCAATTGCTGACTCAATGGCACATGAATTTGGTGCACAAAAAGCCGCAGATTTTAAAAATCAAATGGAAGGCTTACTAAGTTCATTGCTTGATGCAAATAAGTCATCTAAGGAAGGAGTTGATGCACTTATTGGTACAATGACTGGAGAAGAGTCAGCCGCACCAATGCCATCAGAAGATCCACTAGGTGGCGACATGATGGAACCAGCAATGGATGAACCAGTAGATGATTTTGCTGGAGCAGACGCAGAAGCAGGACCAGAAGAAGAGCCTTTAGGCAGAGCAGAAAAGATTTAATCATGAGGTTTACGGACTTTGCAATCACAGAATCTGACATGGATGATGTAAAGTCTGATGTGGAAGAACTGGTAATTAACAAAATCGAAAGCAATGTAAAGAGTGCAAGCCTAGACGCATTTGTAGAAGAAGTAAATGAACTAGGAATAGGTATTTCTAAATCAATGCTTAGATTAATTTTAGAATCTCCAGAGTTTCAAAACTTAATTGCAAATGTAAGTAATTCAGAAATAGAATTTAATTTACCAGGCAATGTACCAGACGAAATGGTACCAGAGCCAGAAGATATGGAAAACAACGTATCTAACTTAGCAACATCGGCCGCTAACAAAGGCATAGGAGATGAACTTAATGTCTGATAGTATTTTTATAAACGCAACAGAGGCTAGAAGAAGAAGTCGCGATAGTGTTATCATACTAAACGAAGTTAGAGCACTCGAGGCTAACGTACTAGCAAATATCAGTGCTGGTTCACTTCAATTACTACAATCAACAGGAACAACAATGACCGGTAATACATCTTATTACCAAGCCTACAATGGCATCACAACTAATACCACAATCACTGACCAGATTAATACGGTCAAGAAACATTTCACTGACAAAGGATATTCGGTAAATATTAGCACTAACGCATCAACCGGAAATACAATTCAGTGGACAATCAAGTGGTAACAGAAAGCCTTTTAGAAAACAAATACAATTATCCCCAACTAAAAAGAGTAACAGCAAAGTCAGGACAACGTCAATATACTGGCGACGATAATAACCCTGTTCCTAGTGTCACAACTATCCTTTCAGATACAGGAGACAAAACTGCTCTTATAGCCTGGCGTAAACGTGTAGGAGAAGCAGAAGCAACTCGTATCAGCACAGAGGCCGCAGGCCTTGGTACAAAGGTTCATAATGCTTTAGAAAAATATATTCTTGGAGAAGAATGGAACACCTTTGGTAATAACCATGTTAGTATATTAGCAGAAAGTATGACAAACGAAATGGTTAATAACGGACTAACAAAAATAGATGAACTGTGGGGTGTAGAAGTAGCCTTAATTGCTAAAGGCTTATACGCAGGTACTAGTGATGCTATAGGTATGTATGAAGGGGAAGAAGCAATTATTGACTTCAAGACTGCCAAAAAGATCAAGAAACGTGAGTGGATTGAAGATTACTTTTTGCAAGGTTGTGCATACGCACTTGCACATAATGAAATGTTTGAAACAAAGATAAGAAAAGTAGTCATACTTATGGTTGATAGAGAATCTAAGTTTAAAGAATTCATTATTGAAGGCGAAGAATTCGATAAGTACTGTGGTAAATGGGCCGAGAGATTGGCTGACTACTATGGTAAAGTCGATGCACAAAAAGTCTAGCATCAGTTTATCTGCAAAGTAAACAAAAAAGATAAATAGTTGTATGGCAGACAAAGAAATAATTATATCACGAATGCAACAACGCAGAGGGAATCGTATAGATTTACCTCAACCTCTACGAGCAGGAGAAATTGCATTAGCATCAGACAGCAAAGAAGTATTTATAGGCTTAGATCCTGAGATAGGCGTAACGGCTCAAAATGCAAATGTTGTATCTATAAACAACATACCTGAAGGCTTTAATTATGCTAATTCATATTTGAATAATCATTTTGTTAGACTTATTATGCCTAGTAAAAGATTTCCTACAGGCACTTTTAACGGTACTGCAAACAGTACAACATTCACAGTTAAAGATGATAGCGGACAAGCACATAGTCAAAAAGTATTTAACGAAACAGTAACCGGAAATGCAAGTACAAGTTTAAGTAATATTAAAAATGTATTTGACGGTAATGCATTCGAATCTACAGATTTTACAGGTGCAAAAAATGGTGTAGCATTAAGTACAAATGCAACAAGATCAACAGCAAACTTGCTTAATAATGAATTTTTTGTTTCTTCGCCAGTTAGTTCAGGACAAAATACAACAATAACATTTGGTAGTAATCCAACTGGCACAGATGATATTACAATAAATTATTATAGTAATGCAGATATAATTAGTGCTATGTTTGATACAGGTGTTATAGGAACTACTTCCACAACAGGGTTTTATGAAGCAAAAAGTGTTGCTAGTTTTAGACAATTCAATAATGCATATATTAGATCAGATTACGAAGTAGGTACAGCATTTATTGGTTTAGAAAATAAACACACAGAAGTTTTTGCAGATTCAGGCACAGTGGCTTCGCCTGCCGGACCGTTAACATTAACTGATATAATTTTAGAAGCCGCACCCGACGGAGCCGCTAATGTTACTTCTCAGATTGATCTAAGTAGTGCAAGTAATTTAGATTTAGTTGTCAGTGCAATTAATAATGATGCAACATTTAGAGCAACAAAAGTAGCAGGTACAGAAAATCAATTCTTTATTTCTTGTGATAGTCAATTTCAAGTTAGATTTACTGATACTACAGATGCTACAGAATTATCATTAACAGCCAATGCAACCTACACCAAAGCGGACAATTCTATAAAAGGACAATTAGAAGATTGGATACATGACGCATTGAATGATGAAGAATTTAATATGTTTGTTACTGCAGAAGTAGGTAATAAATTTAATTCAAATGCAACAAATATTGGCCAGTACACACCATCAACTAGCAGTGAAAACTTAACACTAACTTTTACAGGTAATCAAGAAGCAGAAAACTTTTCAACAATAACAAATAAACTTTTTGGTGCCAGTGAAAATTCTGATATCACTGGACTAACAAATGTAAAAACAAATCAAAGACTATTAACACAAGATGACTATGCTGTATTATTAACAGGTTCTGCTAATTCATTATTCGAAGCAATAACTAAAAGTTGTCCAGCAGGCGCAACTGGTATTGTAACTTTTAGTGCAGTTGATGTAACTGCTGTAATTGTAGAATATTCTGTAACAGCGGCTGGCGGTACAGGTAATGCATATTCCAGAACAGGTACAGTACATCTTACAGCAAATCAAACTTTACAAGATGCATCATTAAATGACACTGGTGCTGTAATGCAAAATGGTTTTGGAACATCGACATTTGATTTAAGTACAACATATGATAACAGTACAAATACTTTTGTTTTAACAGCAACCAACAATTTAACTGATGGCACACCCAGAACTGCAACCTTTAAATACATAGTTAGAAAGTGGCTGGGATAATTGCTTGATAAAATAGTTAATCCCCAACAACGATTGTCAATATGGCGAGAATATAAAAATGGTCGCCCATCGTTGAAAAATGTGTTACAATACATCAATAGAATAGAAACAAAACCTAGAACTTTTGACTATTTTACGCCAGGTACTTGGCCTACACCGTGGGAAGTACTTGAAGCAGAAATGTTTTGTATGAGTGGTAAAGCAATATTATTGTATCATACATTAGCACAATTAGAATACATAGATACAAAAAACGTAAGGTGGCTTGTAGCCGAAAATAAAGAAATTTATCATGAAGGACTTGTGTTTTTTGACGGAGTATGTTATTATAACATTTTACCGAATACAAGTGTAAATATTGAAAATTTTGATAATTACATAACAGTTAGAGAAATTATTAGACAGGAAAAACTCACAAAGATTCATGAAAGTTACAAAGAGAGACGGCACTAGAGAAGACCTAAATATCGACAAATTACACAAGGTCGTGATGTATGCAGTAGAAGACCTTACTGGCGTTAGTGCATCACAAGTCGAAATCAATAGCCAAATACAATTCTATGATGGCATCAACTCAACTGATATCCAAGAAACATTAATTAAAAGTACAGCAGATCTTATATCAGAAGAAACACCAAACTATCAGTATGTAGCAGGTAGATTAATCAACTATCATTTGCGTAAGCAAGTGTATGGCACATTTGAACCACCGTGTCTTTGTGATATTGTACAAAAAAATATTGATGATGGCTTCTATGATTCAGAGTTCACAGACCTCTACACCAAAGACGAAATAAATCAATTACAAACTTATATCAAACATGAACGCGATGAAGATTTAACTTATGCGGCCATGGAACAGTTCCGTGGCAAGTATCTTGTACAAAATAGAGCAACAGGTCAAATTTACGAAACACCGCAAGTAGCATACATGATGATTGCGGCTACATTGTTTGGTAGATATCCTGAAAAGAAAAGAATGGCGTATGTGAAAGCATACTACGATGCTATCAGCACATTTAGAATTTCCTTGCCTACGCCAGTAATGGCAGGTGTTAGAACACCGCAAAGACAGTTTAGCAGTTGTGTATTAATTGAAACTGATGACAGTTTAGATAGCATTAACGCAACGTCTAGTGCTGTAGTTAAGTATGTAAGTCAAAAGGCAGGCATCGGTATTGGTGCAGGTAGTATTAGGGCAATTGGCTCGCCTATTAGGAGTGGAGACGCAACTCACACAGGAGTTATCCCCTTCTATAAATTATTCCAATCAGCAGTTAAAAGTTGCAGTCAGGGTGGAGTAAGAGGTGGAGCGGCTACTTTATATTACCCAATTTGGCATTTAGAAGTAGAAGACTTGCTAGTACTAAAGAACAACAAAGGTACTGAAGACAATCGTGTTAGACACATGGACTATGGTGTACAGTTTAACAAACTAATGTACGAAAGACTCATAAGTGGCGGTAACATTACATTGTTCTCGCCTAAAGATGTACCTGAATTATACGAAAGTTTCTTTGCTGATCAAGACAAATTTAAAGAATTATACGAAGCGGCCGAACGTAAAACCAGCATTAGGAAAAAGTCTATTCCTGCTATTGAATTGTTTTCTGCGTTCGTACAAGAACGTAAAGACACAGGTAGAATTTACTTAATGAACGTTGACCATGCTAACACACATGGTGCATTTATTGAAGATGTAGCACCAGTAAAACAAAGTAATTTGTGCTGTGAAATTGATTTACCCACTAAACCACTGACACATATTAATGATGAAGAAGGTGAGATTAGTTTATGTACATTGAGTGCAGTCAATTGGGGTGTTATCAAAGACTTTGAAGAAATGAACAAAGTATGTAAACTTGCAGTCAGGGGATTGGACGAACTATTAGACTATCAACAATATCCGGTCTTGGCGGCAGAACTCAGTACAATGAAGAGAAGACCACTAGGCGTAGGTATTATTAACTTTGCATACTGGATGGCAAAGCATGGCATGACATATCAAGAGCCAAACCTGGAACTAATTGACGAGTGGGCAGAAGCATGGAGTTATAGTTTAATCAAAGCCAGTAACAAACTAGCAATGGAAAAAGGCAAATGCCCAGGCACAGACGAAACAAAATACGGTTTAGGTATTACTCCTAACCAAACATATAAAAAAGATGTTGACGAATTGGTACCACATAAAGAAAGACAAAATTGGAAAGAACTTAGAAAGAATTTGAAGGAGCATGGTATAAGAAACTCTACTTTGATGGCATTAATGCCAGCAGAAACGTCTGCACAGATAAGTAACAGCACGAATGGAATTGAGCCACCACGAGGATACATCAGCATAAAGCAAAGTAAACATGGTGTATTAAAACAAGTTGTACCAGGTTTTCCATACTATAAAAACAAATATGATCTACTGTGGGATCAAAAGTCACCACAAGGCTATTTGAAAATAATGGCTGTACTGCAAAAGTATATTGATCAGGGAATTTCGGTAAATACTTCTTACAATCCCGAACACTATGAAGATGAAAAAGTACCAATGAGTGTGCTGATTCAGGATCTTCTAATGTTTTATAAGTATGGCGGTAAACAGTTATATTACAATAACACATACGATGGACAAGGTGAGATAGATATTAACAAAGATGATAAACTAGAAGATTTGCCTATGGGCGAACTAGATGACGAAGATTGCGAGAGTTGTAAAATTTAATGAGTGTACTTAATACTAAATCAAAATATACAGAAAAGAGTAAAATGTTCTTGTCTGCCGACATGGGAGTACAGAGGTTTGACGTACTTAAATATAGGCAGTTTGATAAACTTACAGAAAAGCAATTAGGATTCTTTTGGAGACCAGAAGAAGTTGATATTACCAAAGACAGCAAGGATTTTAAAGACTTAACAGACTTCGAGCAACACATCTTTACTAGTAATTTAAAAAGACAAATACTGTTAGATAGTGTACAAGGACGGTCACCTAACTTGGCATTACTACCAATTGTGAGTTTACCTGAATTAGAAACATGGATTGAAACATGGGCATTTTCAGAAACTATTCACAGTAAAAGTTATACACATATCATTAGAAATGTGTACCCAGATCCAAGTAAAGTGTTTGATGAAATGATGAGTATCAAGGAAATTATTGATTGTTCAGACAGCATAACACAATATTACGATTCATTAATCGAGTATAATAGACTTAGAGAAAACGGCAGTTCTAAGTATAACGAATACGAACACAAGAAAAGAATATGGATGTGTTTAATGAGTGTAAACATATTAGAGGGTGTACGTTTTTATGTATCCTTTGCATGTAGTTGGGCATTTGCAGAACTTAAAAAGATGGAAGGCAATGCTAAAATTATTAAACTGATTGCTAGAGATGAAAATGTTCACTTAGCAAGTACACAACAAATGCTAAAACTTTTACCACGTGAGGATAAGGACTTTGAAAAAATACGCAATGAAACTTATGCTGACTGTACACAATTATTTTTAGATGCAGTAGAACAAGAAAAGAAATGGGCAGACTATTTGTTCAAAGATGGTAGCATTATTGGACTAAATGCAGACTTACTTAAACAGTATGTAGAATACATTGCTGGTAAAAGAATGCACGCCGTAGGACAAGAAAAAATATTTAACACAGGCACTAATCCTTTACCTTGGACCCAAGCATGGATCACAGGCGGAGAAGTACAAGTAGCACCACAAGAAACTGAAATTAGTTCTTATGTTATTGGCGGTACTAAACAAGACGTTGACAAAGAAACCTTCTCAGGCTTCTCGTTATAATATAAATATTCACACACAGAGGAAACACATGTTAGTAAATAAATCTCATACAAAAGGTGACGTTGTCACTATCAAATTAACCAGCGATACAGAAATTATTACACGTTTTATCAGTCAAGATGAAAACGGTATTACTATTGAAAAGCCTATGGCAGTACAAATTACTCAACAAGGATTGGGATTGATGCCATGGTTATTTAGTGCTGATGCATCTAAACAAATTACCATTGCAAATGAAAAAATCTTTTGTACTATGGATACACTAAAGGATCTTGCTGATCAATATATTGAAGGTACTACAGGTATTAGTTTAGCAAAGGCTTAAAGAGTAGACAAATCCATACCGTGTTCAGTAATCAAAGTTTGTTTTTCTTCATCACTTAACTCTGTTCTTCCAGGATTATCTGGGAATACACAACAAGGTTGCACATTGTAAAAACTGTTATTTTCTTCACACCATTCTCTGCGATAGAATTTACCAGTACCATATTTGTCCCATTCGACATGAAGTTTTTCAACTGAGTCTTGTATTACTGTTATCATATCCATGCCCATTTGCACATGTGAATCTCTCTGTAAGCGATCTAAATATCTACCCTCATGTAGACCAAAGGCCGGAAATGCTTCTTTGTATGCAGGGTGGTCGGCAAGCCATTGCTCCATTTCTTGAGCAGATGCATCGTGAAATTCGTAGACACCAAATCTATCAGAATAATTATCACTGATCCAGTGTTTTTCTTTTTCCCATGGGTCATTTTCATCATGTTTGCCTAAGTCAGCAACTTGATTACCGTCGATAAATTTGAGAATATTATCGCCACCATTGTAAGATTTGTATGTAATATTGTCTATTTCACAATATATGTAGCCTTCTTCTTGATTATGGTACCATTCTAGTTTCATACTAGTATTTATAATGATAAATAATATTACTATGTCAAAAGCCGCACTCAAAGGAACATCAATAGCAGGAGGTCCAATTACTTCAGGAGCCTCTAGAACTACAATTGAAGGTATTGCTCCAGCAAGAGTTGGCGACACAGTTCAAGGTCATGGCGACTCGCCACATTCCAATCCTACAGTAGCATCTGGTTCCAGTAAAGTAAATATAGAAGGTAAACCAGCCGCCAGAGATGGGATCGATAGTGCTACTTGTATGCACGGTATATCCGGCGGCGCAAGTAGAACTAACATTGGATAAACTATTTAATAACAAATGTGAACTAGACGAACGCAAATATTTTAAAGTTTTGCGTGACGACATAGATGACACCGAACTTAAAGAATATAAAAAAGACATTTTATATCTTGGCGGCGAAATTGAAAGACAAAAAGCAATTAATACTCGTGCAAATATAAACGAAAATTTATCAGAGTTCGATGATACCAATGAGTACATTGTTTCTACTATTAAAAAAGATCTTAATTATAAAAACTTTGACGATCTGTTTGAAAAAGTATACAGAAAAAGATTAGAATTAAAACCCCATAATGTTTTTATAAGTGGTGGTATTGATAGCACTACATTGTATAACCTGCTTAAACGCAAGGACATTGCGTTTAAACCATGGTGTATACGATACAAATCCCAAGGCATTATATTCAATGATTATGAAATAAAAAATGTTGCTGACGATGTTGAAATAATAGATTTTGATATTTTAAAGTTTTTTGATAGCGGTGATTTCTTAGAAACAGCACAAAAATATCATTGTGTTACTCCACAATTTTTACCATTACTAAAGGTATTTGAATCAATAGACGGACCTATTATAGAAACATCAAGTGCACCAAACGGCAGTATAAATGACATTGTATCTGTTGATAGGCTAAGTACAAAATATCTATCTTATAGATATGCCTTAGATTTAAGAAACGATGATAGTATTTTTAATTTTTATAGAAGCCATCATTTTATAGATCAATTATCTACAGATGCATACAAAGATTTAAACAAGAAATATGGAAGAGACGTTTCGCGAGGTGCAGGTGTTGATGCATGGGATCAAGAATACAATATTAAAATACATTTGTATAAAAATATATTCAATACTGTTGGCCATAAGGCTGTCAAATTCACTGGTTTTGAGGCACTAAAAACTTGGTATGCAGATAAATATATAGGTAACGATCCTTATCTACAAGTGTTCGATAAGCATTTTAGACAACCATTGCTGAAACGCAATATTGACAAGTTTAAGGATTTATTAATTATTAACATATTGAAGGGATAATAAAATGGCTGTTAAATCATATATCGTATCGTTTGAACACGAACACATAGATGGTGATTCTGTTTCTTTTGACCAGTCTGCAACAGAATCTGCACTTACGGGTGCAGGTGCAACAATAGATAGTAGTTTTGATCATGCCAAGTCTGGTATGTATAAAATTAGTATTGACGAGACTAACATAAGTAGCATTTCATCACTAACAGGTTACGTTGCATCAGAGAATGTAACGGACCAAGCAGATGCCACACTATTAATTAGTGAAGCAACAAGCGAATGGCACAAACAAAGAATAGTAACTAGAAACTTACCACTAAGAACAACTTTTGACCCTGTATATACAGGAAATAACTCAATAGTATATCTAATGGACAGTGGTGTAGACACAGGACACCCAGAGTTCTCAGGAAAAAGTTTTGAACCTATATATTCAGTATTAGAATCACCCGGTGGATTTGCTGAATTTATAGAAGACGGCAACGCCGGTACAGATTTTGATACATCAGACAAACACGGTCATGGAACAGCAATGGCTAGTTTAATAAATGGTGCTACATACGGTGTAGCCGGAGATGCCACAATAGGAATTGTTAAAATTTCCGACCCTTCAGTAGATGGCGGTGCTATCAAATTAGAAAATGTACTAAATGCCTTTAAAGCAATAAGATTAGCAGACATTAACTTTCTTGATGGCAGTGGGTCGACTTATACTAATACACCAACTGTATGCATGGCATGGAGTTTTCCAAAATCACAAGTACTAGACAGATATGTTTCCTTAATGCAAAATCGCGAAGGCTTCTTAATGGTTGCCGCGGCAGGTAACAACGGTGGAGATGTTGATAATTATTCACCAGCAGGCATTAACGAAATTTTAACAGTAGGCGCAAGTGACAGTTCAGATAACGTACCTTCATTCTCAAATGATGCAGGTGCTATTGTAGAACAAGGTACTGGACTACAAACAAACGGTGGTGAAGAAGTTGATGTATTTGCTCCAGGTGTTGCAGTAAACTATGCAGACATCAGCAATAGATTAAATGACAGCGATTATACAGGCGTTACAGGCGATGATCTAAAAACTACAGGTAGTGGAACAAGTTTATCTTGTGCCATAGTTGCAGGTATGGGTGCTATGTCTTCTGAAAGATTTGGAAGTAGTAGAGCAACAGGAAATGCACTCAAAGAACTAATTATCGAGCAATCATTAACTGGACTACTTTTCCAAGATCCAGCATTATACAGTAGTACACCAAATAACATCGTGTTTGCAGAAAACGAATATTATGCAACTGTATGGAATACAGCCGCTGGTAACTTAGGAGACTTTTTACTTACAGGTGCTGGCGACATTGATATTAGTTTAGATGTTGCTAATACTGTAACAGAAATTACCAGTTCAGAATTTGCCGCAATGCCACCAGCATTAGAATTAAATGGTAATGCGTCAACAGGTTGGAATATTACAGCAAATACCAGTGTAACAGGTTCTATGAGTAATACAACAATATATAACTTTATTCTAACTGCAACTAAAAGCGATAACACAAAATATAACAGACACTTTTCAGTAAGTTTATTTGGTGGTAGCGAAATTACAGAAGAAGAAAGAACTGCAGGTAATGAAACATACTTTGTAAACGACGGCGGAACATTAAGTGAAGTTGTTTATGGCTCAGGTCAGTATGCAGGTAGACAGTTAAAATAAAATATTTTTTATAAAAAAGTAGGCTGGGAACAGCCTATTTTTTTGACCGCACAAAATAAATACTACTGTGGAAACAACCAATATATCATTTGAAACTATTTGTCATATATGGCAAAAACATTTATGGCAAAATAGAGTAAGTCCAATTGAAACTCATAGTGCAATGACTTGGCCATTTGACGGCAATCCATTAGAATACGATATGGATATTTTTAATTATACACCAACTTTTTTTGCTATCTTTCTAAGGCAAGAGATAGTAGGAGTAAACAGCGGACACAGAACAAAGGATAATATCTATAGAAGCAGAGGTATATGGGTACGACCCGAATACAGAAAAAGAGGTATATCGACAATGTTATTTGATGCTACAGAAAAACAAGCAATCAAAGAAGGGTGCAATATGATATGGAGCATACCTCGTAAAAGTGCCTTACCGGCATATACTAAATTTGGCTTTGAAACTGTAGGTAACTATTTTGACGAAGGCATGGAGTTTGGACCTAACATATATGTAACCAAGGAACTAAATGTATCCAACTAAAGTACATGGACCTAGACCAGAGGTACTGTCGAAAGATATCACTATACAATGGAGTATGGGCAATAGTTGTAACTTTGAATGTGAATACTGCCCCGCACAATTACATGATGGCAGTTTAGGTTGGCACGATACAAGTAAGTATATAGACATTATAGAAAAAATATGTAAACACTATCAAGAACAAGACAAAGTAGTAAACTTTGAATTTATTGGCGGCGAAGTTACAGTTATACCTGGCTTTATAGAAATATTAGAAAAAGTAAAAGAGTACAACGGGCATAACATTATTTTTACTAATGGTAGCAGAACAGTTAATTGGTGGAGTAAAGCAAAACATTTAATTGATGATTTAGTGATCAGTTACCACCCACAATCAATGGACGAAGATTCGCTGATAGAAATCGCTGAAGAAATAAAAGACTCTGTGTATACAAGTTATCAACTAGCAGGTGTAAAAGATTACTTACCAAGACTAGAACTGTTAGCAGAGAGGCTTAGAACAGTATATAAGCATAGTACAGTACAAGACTACTGGGGTGTGAATATTGCAATCAAAACTATGTATAAAAAACTATTAGGTCCTGGTGCTAAACAAGATACATTTTATGACTATACTGGCAATGATTGGCGTATATTAAATTTACCCACATGGAAAGAAAATCCAGACACACCTCCGCCACCGCCACCAGATCCAAATGCTCCGCCTCCACCAGAGCCACATCCAAGTAGATTTTTATTCACATATCAAACACCTGAAGAAACAAATTACTACAATGCAGATCAAATTATGGATCAAGGACTAAACAAATTTCAGGGCATGATGTGTCACATAGGCGAGCGAGGTTTTAATATCGACATGCGTGGCAATATTGTTAGCAGTTGGTGTGGTGCTAAAACATATGGTAATGTGTTTGAATCTGATTTTGAATTGCCGACACCCGAAGGCGTAGTTTGTCCACATGAACATTGTAATAATCCCAAAGATATTCAAATACTCAAAACTGCCTAAAACCCCTACTAAATCAATAACATAATATAAATAGACTGTATAAAAGGATATAACTTACTTTTATATTATTTTTGCCCACATTCAAGATAAAATTTTAATAACATGCTAGGTTGTGTGTTGTGATATCCTATTTATGGGCACATACAACAGACAAAGATGGAAAAACTTAGAGACAAAGCAGAGTTATTTACACTCATATCAGTATTCTTATTCAGCATTATTGCACTTACACCAGTAACATGAAATATGCTTTATGTTATATGATGCTACTGTTTGCCGCACAAACTGATAACATAGCAGGCATTTTACGTGGATTACGAGATGTCAATAATTCACCTTATTATTTGGAACCTAAAAATGAACATTAAACATCTTTTAAAAACAATTTACAAATACTGGATAGCACCATGGACACCAATACCTTACAAATAAAAAACGCAACACCTGAAGAAGTTCACAAGTGGCAAAATGGCGAAGACTTCTTTATGACAGGAAACTTTGATGTTATGAAAATGTTTGTTGTGATACCAGCAGTAATTCAGGTAGTAGTGTTTGGATTAATGTTAGCAGTCATGTACTTAAACACATTTTTCTTTTGATAAAAAACGCAATTAAAGCCGTCATAGGTGTAGGAAGAGAATCCGATAGCAAATTCGAAATTAAACCTTTAGCAATTATTTGGTTTGCACTACTAGTAGCATTTTTCTTTCTAGGTACAGTAAGTTTATTATTGCTCTTGACAAGTTTGATTATTGCTGTATAATAAATACAGTTATGAAAAAGAAAAAGTCAATTCCGAAAACTAGAACGCATCGTGAACTTTTTACACACGACACTCCCTACGGTCATAAAGTCCAGCAAGACAAAACAAAAACCATACCCAGAAAGCAAAAGTATAACGACGATTTATCTAACAAATATGGTAAATACATGTAACAATTAAAACATAGTAAAAGATTATATGTCAAATAAAACACCATACGAAATCCGTCTAGAACTTATCCAAGAGGCTAGACTTATTCTTCAAGCAAAAGCAAACAAACCTGAGTATATGCCAACGGCAGAAGAGGTAATTGAAGAAGCAGAAAAACTTAACAAGTTTGTATCCAAAAGACCTGAATAAGTCTACCTTCCCTAAGTAAATACTAATAAGAAAGCCACCGTAACTCAGTGGTAGAGTAACTGATTTGTAATCAGTAGGTCGTCAGTTCGAGTCTGACCGGTGGCTCCATTTTAATAAATAAATGCGACACACATATAACAGGAATACAAATGGCACGAAATAAAAAGTCCAGAAATAAAAAACACAATCCAGCAAAAGCACAGAATACTATTAAAGGTAATTCAGAAGTGAAATCAATAGTATCAGAAAATCTTTCACCCCAACAAATAGCAGAGCAGGAAACACTATTCAATCTGCTGGAAAGAAAAATAGAAATCCCTGTACAAAGTTTTGAAGATAAGCATTTATTCATTGCAACGCCGTGCTACGGTGGACAAGTAACAGAACCATATTTAAGAAGTATGGTTAGGCTTATATTGTTAATGAATAGATTTAATGTTAAATTTACAATGAGCACACTGGCAAATGAAAGTTTAATTACACGTGGTAGAAATACACTAGTAAGTTTCTTTATGGAAAACAAAGATGCTACACACTTGATGTTTATTGATGCTGACATAGAATTTAATCCAGAAGATGTACTAAGAATGTTAGCATATGACAAACCAATTATTGTAGGTGCATATCCTAAAAAAGCACTAAATTGGGATAGTATATTACAAGCCGCAAGAACACCTGGCTTAAATGAAACACCGGAAACAATCGAAGGACATAGTTCGAATTATGTTACTAATTTTGCATTCCAAGAAGATGAAAATGGCAATAAAATGCCATCAGTACAAATAAAAGACAATTTAATTAAATTGTTAGACGGCGGCACTGGATTTATGACAATTAAAAAAGATGTCATACAACAGATGTTTGATCATTACCCTGAAACAAAATATAATAATGATCTAAATATTGACCAAAAGTTTGAACCGTTTATGTATGCATTATTTGATTGTATCATTGATCCAGACACAAGGCGTTACTTGTCAGAAGATTATACATTCTGCAGACGTTGGCAACAAATGGATGGCGAAATTTGGCTAGATCCTAGAGTTAGTCTTAACCATGTTGGGCATTATACATTTAATGGTAATGTAAGAAAAATGCTTACAGGCGAAGCAAGAGTGCAAACAGAATATGTATCACCGGATCAACGACCATTTGTTATTGGTGCATCAGATAAACCACAAGAACAACCACAAGAACAACCACAGAAATCTATACAAATAAGTAAAAAGAAATGAAAAAAATAAGTGTATTATTAGCAACAAGACAAAGAACAAAACTTTTAGATAAAAGCATTGATAGTTTATTATCAAACGTAAACAACACAGATAATGTCGAAATTATGTTAGGCATTGATAATGATGATCAAGAAACATTAGATTTTGTACAGTCAGAAGACTTTCAAAACAAAATGCAAGAAGAGTATAATGTAGACGTTCAAGCAGTTTTATTTGATAGATTAGGCTATAAAAATTTACATCAATATATGAATCAACTTTGGGCACAGGCAAATGGAGAATGGCTTATGTTATGGAATGACGATGCCATTATGGAAACTAAAGATTGGGATTTAGAAATTGGAAAATTTGATAATGAATTTGCATTATTAAAATTTAATCAAACAAATCACAAACATCCATACGCATTATTTCCAGTAATACCCACAGACTGGTGCAGGCTTATTGGTACGTTTAGTATGAATGCACAAAATGATGCATGGCTAAACTTAATTGCAAAACCGTTAAATATTATTAAAGATATACCTGTAGATGTATTTCATGACCGATTCGATCTTACTGGAAACAACGATGACGATATTTTTAGAAGCAGAGAATATGCAGAAGGCAATCCAGAAGATCCAAATGATTTAATGAGTGAAAATAATATCAGAATGCGAGATGCAGTTATACACAAAATTGCATGGTTCTGTAACAGAATTGGTCAAACAGATACAAGCGATTATTTTGATAAAGTAAAAGCAGGTGAAATAGACCCATTTGATGATTGGAAAAAAATAAGAGAAGAATCCGTGGGATTAGGCTCAGGTTTATAAATAGTAGCATGGCAAAGAAAGATAAAAGACGAACTATTGTATACTTAATTCCAGAAGGCGAGACTAGGGATCATCATACTTATCATTATACCGCAGTGAAAACTAAAGCACTTGTGATAGAAAACAGGAAATTAAAACTTAAAAAATATAATCCTGTAAAGAGAATTCATGAGTATTTTGTTGAAGCAAAACTTCCCCCTCATAGTAAATAAATAGTTGACAACTACTATAAATAGTTGTATAATAAGGTTATTATGGAACAAGAAAAACATAAAATATTCGTGTATGGTACACTGAAATCTGACGGTATAAGAGGTCTAGATAAGCCTATATACGATTTCTATGATTCGACTAAAGAAATTGAAAAAGAATTTTTAGGTAAAGCAGTTACCACAGACTCTAAATTTTCAATGGTAGATCTAGGTGCGTTTCCTGGCGTTATTATTAATGGTTACAATGACATATACGGCGAAGTATATGAAGGTGGTGACGACTTTTTAGAATACTGTGATATGATAGAAGGGCACCAAGGCGATAGAGCAAAAAACTTTTATCACAGAGACTTAGTAAATACCACAGAAGGCCCGGCATACATTTATCACTTAGATCCATACTATGGTGACGAATATCCTGATTATAAAGAAAGTGATAGAATTAAATTCAAAAACAACACATTGACATGGCTAAATTAGAGTTTGCAAAAGAATGGAATACTACACTAGTAGATCCAAAACATCCAGCATTAAGGAATGAATGTACAATTGACCCATTAAGCACTGACATAGTGTGGCAAACAGTTGAGCAAGAAATGTTTACACTAATGCATGAAAGATTAGGGATAGGTTTAGCCGCACCGCAACTGGGTAATCCAGTAAAAATGTTTGTAATGAGACACAGCACAGAAGGAAATATTGCAGTATATAATCCTAAAATATTAAATGTGTCAGAAGAACTAATTACATTAGAAGAAGGTTGTCTAACATTTCCAGGATTATTTTTCCACATAACTAGACCAGAAGGCGTACAAGTAACTTTTCAAAATAGAAAAGGCGAAGAACAAAGTATGGAACTTACTGGTATGGATTCTCGTTGCTTTCAGCATGAAACAGATCATCTACATGGCATACTAAATCTCACTTATGTAAGCGATTTTAAATTACAAAGAGCACTGAAGAAAAGAGATAAACTGATTAAAAAGTATTCTAAGATGAAAAGATCAGTAAATCGTGTATGATACCTAAATACATATACGACATTCCTAGTTTTATGTCTAAATCAGATTTAGAATCTATCTATCAATTAGCATATACGTTACCAAGCAATAGCAATATATTAGAGATTGGCTGTTTTTTAGGCAGTACTACTTGCACATTAAAAGAAGCAAGGCAAGACTCTAATTTATATTGTGTTGATAAATGGACTAACGAAAAACACAATGATTACCTAATAGGATATGATAGAAAGACTGTATATGAAAATATAGAGTCTGATAAAAATATATGGAGACAAAACACAAACCATCTAGATAATATTTTTATGTATCATGAGAAGTCTCTAGATGTCGAATTTGACAACGATTTAAAATTTGATTTAATATTCTTAGATGGTGATCATACATATGGTAATGTAATAGGAGAATTAATTAAATTTTCAAAGTTATTAAAACCAAACGGTATCTTAGCAGGACATGATTACGGATGTGCCCCTTGCACAAAAGCAATTACAAAGTTTGCTACAGACAATGATTTAGCAGTATGGACATTATTAGATAGTGTCTGGTACTATAAACCTTATAGGACTAGACAGAAATGAATTATCCTTTTTGGGTCTTTGATTGGAATCGTGTAAAAGACTATCAAGACAAATATCCACTTTCAAAAGAGATTTTTAAACATCCATTAAGTCTATGGTACGGTAATCGTAGTGCCAAACCTATAAAAGGATTAGATAAAAGTTTACGCAGATTATTCAAACGCAGTGGCGACAAGATGCCTGTGCTAGTAGTATATAATATGCCTAATAGGGACATAGGTCAATACAGCAAAGGTGGTGCCCAAACACATGATGAATATTTAGAATTTATACAAGATTTTGCTAATGGTATAGGCAACAACAAGCCAATTGTAATTTTTGAACCTGATGCTATACCTCATTTAACTCATTTAGAAAAAGGAGAAGCAAACAGTAGAATAAAATTAATTAAGCAGGCATTAGAAATTTTAACACAAACTAATGCTATTGTATATATAGATGTAGGGCATAGTAATTGGTTAAGTCCAGAAGAAGTAAATCAATTCTTAAATAAAGTTACCAATACTAAAGTAAGAGGGTTTAGTGTTAATGTAAGTAACTATAGAACAACAATAGAGTCGGCAAAGTGGGCAAACAAAATATGCGAACTAAGACCACAAGATTATTATGTTATAGATACTAGTCGTAACGGCAATGGTCCACATGGCAACGATTGGTGTAATCCACCAGGTAGAGCATTAGGTGAGCCACCTACATGCGATACAGGATTAGAAAAATGCGATGCATTTTTGTGGATTAAGATACCAGGAGAAAGCGATGGCAAAGCAAACGGTGGTCCACGAGCAGGAAGAATGTGGGGCGAAATGGCTGAAGAACTAGTAAGGAATACAAAATGGATTTAAACTTTTTTATAATAGATAACTTTTACAATAATCCAGACGAAGTAAGAGAATTTGCCCTAAGTAAAGAATTTATAACAGAAGGCAATTATCCTGGATTCAGAACAGGTCCAGAAGAACTACAGCAACATAATTATTTAAAAACATTTTTTGAAGATAGTGTAATTAAAAAACCCATATCATACTGGCCAGAAGAATATAATACTGCATATCAAATTACTACAGAAGAATCTAAAACATGGATACATCATGATGAAACCATATGGGCGGCAGTATTATACTTAACACCTGATGCACCTGCAGAATCAGGTACTGGTATCTATAGACACAAACCAACAGGCATATATCAATGGGACGGTGTCAAAGATTCTGCATCTGATTTTAATAATTCTGATTTTCTAGGCGAGGAACACATGGACCAATGGGAACAGATAGCATTTGTAGGAAATGTATATAATCGATTAGTATGCTACAAAGGGTCACTTTACCATAGAAGTGTATTACCTGGATTTGGAACAGATAAATATTCAGGTAGATTGTTTCAAACATTCTTTTTTGATACACAGGAATAGTATGGATAGTTATTGGCAATGGAATAAAGAAAACTTTGATTGGCATTACGATCCTGCGTCTAAAGAGTCTGATGTACAGTATGTAGGAAAGTACATATCTAATCCTAAAACGTTGCTTACAGACGTTGTAAGTGCGTCTAGTGACGCCTTAAGTGACGATGATGCATACGATGAAGTAAGTATCAAAGGCACACCCTACAACAAAGAAGCCGCAGAAATAATGGAAGGATATCATAACGATTTAACTCGTGCAGGATTTACTCCACATAATACAGGCGGTAGACAAACATGGAATGTATGCGATACGTTTCGTAAAATGGGCGAATTAAGTGGATTAAAAAATCCGCAAATAATGTTTTTAGAACAACCACCAGGAAAAGCAATTCCATGGCATAGAGACAGTTATAATAATTACAGACGTAATTTTGCTAAAGTTAGCGACGACACTGAAGTAATACGTTACTTAGTTCAACTCAATGACTGGAAATGGGGACACTATGTATCAGTGGGCAATGATGTACTACACCAATATCAGATAGGCGACATACATTGCTGGAAAGAAGGCATCTATCATGCAACCGGTAATGTAGGTTATTGGCCTAGATGGAGTTTAACTATTACTGGTCAAGTAACACCTGATTCATTGCATTTACACAAACCAAAAGAAATACTGATATGACGTTTGTAGTTGGAAGTCCTTGTGTAGGCTGTAAAGATACTGCCTGTGTAAAAGTATGTCCAGTGGATTGCTTTTATGAAGGACCTGACATGCTTTACATTGACCCCGATGAATGCATTGACTGTGCCTTATGTGAACCAGAATGTCCTGTAGAGGCAATCTGGAGTGACGATGAATTGCCACAAGAAGAAATACCATTTATTGAAATCAACGAAAAAGGTGCAGAAAAATACAGAGATGCAAATATTGTAGATCAACAAGATCCAATGGCACATAAATCACCATATACTACTGCTGAAGCAATCAAGGTAGTTCAGATAGATTAGAAAAAGAGATAAATACTACTATGGACCGTTCAAATATCATAGTAGTATACCCAGGTAGATTCCAGCCTTTTCATAAAGGACACAAATCAGTGTTCGATCATCTTAAAAAAGATTGGCCCAATGTGTATATTGCTACTACAGATAAAGTTCAACCGGGCAAATCACCATTTAATTTTCAAGACAAATTAAATTTTATGGAACTGTTAGGCATTGATAGAAACAATGTTTTACAGGTAAGGAATACATATAACGGACAAGAATATATAGACCAGTTTGGCAAGAAATTTACTGCTAGTGACACAGGATTGATTATGGTTGTTAGCGAAAAAGATATGGTTGATGACCCAAGATTTAACTTCCCCAATACGGGAATGTCTATTAAAAAGGACGGTAATCCTGCATATTTACAAAAATTTACACACGAAGATGACATGAAAAGTATGGCTGAGCATGGTTATATAATGACTGCTCCTATCTTTCCATTTAAAATAGCAGGACACGATTTAGATAGTGCTAGTCAAATTAGAGAACTAATGAAAGGAGACGAAGAACTAGCAAAACAGGTTTTTGTGGACTTATATGATAAATACAACGAAGACCTATTTAAACTTATACGAGAGAAACTTATGATAACTGAACAAGAAATATTAGACTTAAATTACATGCGTAAAATGGCAGGTTTACAGGAAGTAGATTCAGAAGACGATGATTATGCTGTAAATCCAGGCTACAAAGAATTAGCAATGTTTGACCAATTAGGTAAAATTATTGACAGTGACGAAATGTCCAAAGATGGCGATGACATTAAAAATCCTAAAGCAACTGTAAAAACAGATGACGGTTCAGAAATGGAAGTAAGTGTAGGTGAAGCAAAAGCATTAAGAAAGATGGTTAACATGCTAGGTTCCAATAGAGGTGCAGAAGAAAAATCACCTAGAGAAAAGTTTTTAGATGCAATACAGCAAGAAGAAGGTCTAAGAAACATGATCGAATTTGCTAATTCAAAAGGTTTAGTAGAAGAAGGTGATGTAGAAGAAGGTAACCTATTTGGCAAAAAGGCTAGAGAAACTAAGAAAGGTGACAAATTTACAGTAGGTGGTAAAACATTTACAAAAGAAGAATTAGAAGATCAATTCTTATTTCACTTAATAGAAAAAGAAGGTATTTTAAGAAAACTTACTAAGGCAGGCGGAGCCATTGGTGGTGCCGCTGGAGGATCATCATTAGGTGGTGTACCAGGAGGCATAGCAGGTGCATTTGCAGGGTACGAAGGTGCTGATATGTTTGCAACTGCATTAGATAATTTTCTAAGAAAAAACAATTTAAATGCATCTGGTATTAAGTCACGATTAACTGGTTACATGGAAAGAGTATTACAAGATTTTAAAGATGATGCCATAGGCGCAGGACAAAAATTAAGAAGAATTTACAAAGATAGAAAAGCATCAGAGTCAGTAGACTTGAATGATATTAGACATGACTACGGAGTTACACCAGTATCAGAAGGCGGTAATGCATTTGATATGGCAATGACAGATGCAGAAGATGTTATCATGACATGCCAAGATCAAGAAGAATGTTTAAAAGATTTAGAAGCATTAATAGTAGATAATGCAGAAGATTGGGACGACAAATATGCTAACGAAGTTGTCCAAGACTACATCACATTAGTAGTTGACAAAGGCATAGAAGGTGCCAAAGAATATGTAGAGCAACAAAATAGAGAACCAGAAGGTGCACCATTAGAAAGCAAAGGTGCAAAACCAGACTACATTGACATAGACGGCGATGGCGACAAAGAAGAGCCAATGAAAAAAGCAGTCAAAGATAAAAAGAAGAAAGACGAAAGTTTTGACGCAAGTGCAGAACAAAGTCGTGAAGAAGAAGCATACAATGAACTAGTAGACGCATACGACAAAGGCGGCGAAGAAGGACTTTGTAAAGCAATTGGTTGTTCAATAGAAGAACTTGATCAAGAAATGAGCGAGTTTGCTAGAGATCATAGTTTACACATGGACGACGACAGAGACGAAATCATTCATGGATACATTGAGCAATTAGTTGACAATGCAGATTGGAAAGACCACGGTGAAATGGACCATGATGTAGATGAAGACTTACAAAGAATGCGACATCTAGCAGGTTTAGAAGAACAAAGTGCTGATATAGATGTAGGTGGTGATGCATTGAGTACATTTGCTAAATACCGTGACGAAGTAGAAAAAAACTACGGCGAAAAAGGTCTTGAATATTATTACGATGTTTGGCAAGAAGTAAAAAGACAAAGAGGCTCAAAAGCCAATGCCGGAGAGGCGTATAGAATGACTGTGCAAAAATTTGCAGGTCAAGAAATGACTAAACAGTTGGAAATGTAATGAGTAAAGTCAGCAAAGAAGATTTAAAACAATTACAAAAATTAGCAGGCATCTATTCAGATGTGTTGAACGAAAAAGATGCTGGTAGTAGTGATAGTGTTAAAGTAGCAATAGGTCATGTTGATAACGAAAGAGACATGATTAGAAGACAACTTTATCAAATGGGAAAATATAGTGTAGAGATTGCAAAGACTCTTAAAGAATTGCCAGATTCAGATTTCCCAAATTGGTGGCAAGCAAAGATTACTAAAGCAGGAGCATATCTAAGTGATTGTGCCCATTATTTAGAAAACACAATGCAAGTACCACCAGGAGATGATATGACCAAAGACGGCACACAAGGCGAAGTCGAAGTATCAGACCCAGACTATTACGACGACAGAGATCAAGACCCAAGCGGCGTAAGTTAAACCCACCATAAATATCATAGTATTAAACGATAAATATTACTATGGCGGCTACAAAGCAAGAGCAATACATTGATAAGATTTCTAGAGACGGTGCAATAGAATTTGTAGGGTCAGAAAGTCGACTAGATTTTGACTTAATGGGTAAAGATCACTTTGATTACCTACAGTATCATGGACTTAAAACTCATCATATATTTTTTGATGTTGGCTGTGGAGCATTAAGAACAGGCCAATATGTTATACCCTATCTAGAGTCAGGTAATTATTTTGGGTTAGACAGAATGCCTGAACTTATAGAGTATGGATTAAATGACGTACTAACACCAGAAATTGTTTTTGAAAAAAATCCTAAATTTTCAGTAAACAATATTTTTAATTGCACGTTTGTAGATAAGCCAGTTGATTTTGCATGGTGTCAAAGTTTAATGTCACATCTTAGTTTAATCGATATAAAACATTGTTTAAAGAATGTGAAAGAAACACTATCGCCTAATGGAAAGATTTATTTTACATACTTCCAATTAGAAGGATTTGATGAAGGCGAAGCAAGTAAACAAACTACACATTCAAAACAGGATGTATTCTACAGCGAACAACACATGAATAAAATTGTTACAAGTTGTGGATTAACACCATTATTTAACGGTCCAGTAGGCCATCCAAGAGGTCAATGGATGTACATTTGTAAGGCATAAATAAAAGCATGAAAGTTGAAATATATAGCAAACCACAATGTCCATACTGTGATATGGCAAAAGCATTAGCAGAACAAAAAGGTCACGACTTAACAGTTAAAATGTTAGATGTTGATTTTGACAGAGAAGCATTAATGGAAACTTTTCCAGGAGCAAGAACATTCCCACAAATCATTGTAGACGGTGATAAAATTGGTGGGTATCAAGAATACAAAAAATTAGTAGGCTAACATTGAGTTGCTACGATATGTATTCTATCCTCATTGCTGAAATTTACTGCAGAATGTAAATAATTAGTACGCATCAAGTACGCATTTCCAGGTTCTAAATTATAATGTTTAATACTTATATCTGTGCCTGTGTCAGTTGCTTCAGGCTTCTCCGTATAGAACATTAAAAAGTTTTGATCGTTTGTTATAACGGGTATATGTAGGCGCATTACGTGGTCTGTACCGTCATGATGAACACTATAACAAGTACGTCTTGCTTTGTTCATTATACGCCATCTACAGTAATTAGGTGCTAAACTTTCTATTAATTCACCTATATAACGGTCTTTTATGCTGTTATTGATTACAGTAAAGTCGCTTTCTTTATGCTGTAAATCTGCTATTTTACCAATACTACACTCCCAATCATCGTTACCTGTTACACTGGTTAAACTGATTTGTTGGTTAGGCCACAGTGGAGTTAAGCCAAGTATATACTCAACATCTTCTAAAAGTTGTTTTTGATCTATTTGTAATGATAGTTTGTTTATATATTCCATGGTACTAACTTAAATCGCTCTTTTGGTAAGCCTAAGTATTTAGTAGTCCATTCACTTTGCCCAACAAAATCTAAGTGTGCCCATTCAGATTTTTTAGCAATCTTTTGTTTAGCAAAATTGTTCCAATCAGTATTTTTTAGTAGTTCTTCTATTGCAGATTTCTTTTGTTCTACATCATCTATGCTGTCGCTGTCCCATTCGTAATGAAATAGTTCCATAGTATTATATCTACTATCATCAACATAATCTAAACTGATATCAATCCCCCACTTAGGTTTAAGTTGAGTCATTTTGTGTATAAGATGATTACCTTCTGCCCAATGCCCTAACTGTTCTAGAGCATATCCGTGATAACCTTTGCGTTCAAACAAATATGAATGGTTGATGTGAGGACCACTAGTTGTGTGTGACTCGAACCAAGGTTTTGCTATTGCTCTTCTGTAACGTACAAAGTCTGCTTCGCCTATGTTCTTTTTAGCATATTCTTGCTCAAGTGGACATAAGTCATATCCGCTTTGATCAAATAAGTGTAACATGTCTGCATTAGGACAATGCATTTGTTCTATGGCTGTACCCCAAGTACCTTGTGAATTAAATGTATTTTTGCTTTTACTAATGTGCATAC
>Ga0213858_10000029_pt1 | contig 62544 bp, 69 predicted proteins | sample PICome_FD_160122 | JGI IMG/M metagenome (GOLD analysis project Ga0213858, IMG submission 160122) | Coastal seawater microbial communities near Pivers Island, North Carolina, United States - PICO245 | ecosystem: Environmental > Aquatic > Marine > Coastal | place: USA: North Carolina | collected... | reverse complement strand
ATGTTGAAATTCCTGCTTCAAAACTAAAAGCGTCTATTGCTGATGTGCTTCAAAGCGAAGGTTATATCAATGGTTATGAGACTATTGGTGAAAAGGCAGAGAAAAAAATTGTAATCAATCTTAAATATTATCAAAACAAACCAGTTATTGATGAAATTAAGAGAGTTTCTAAGCCTAGTTTGAGAGTTTATGCAGGCTCTAAGAATATGCCAAAAGTTCTAAATGGACTTGGTACCGTAATTGTTTCTACACCTAAGGGTGTTATGACTTGCAGACAAGCATCTCAGATGAATGTCGGTGGCGAAGTCCTTTGTACTGTTTCCTAGGAGAAAGAGATGTCAAGAGTAGCAAAATCTCCAGTGACGGTTCCTCAGGGTGTTGAGGTCAACTTAGTCGACGGATCAATCTCTATTAAGGGAAAGATGGGTGAATTATCTATGAATATTCATCCACTTGTTAAAACTGAAAGTACTGAAGATGGTATTACTTTCAACATTAATACATCTGATGTTAAAGAAGAGAAGTCAGCTTGGGCTCAAGCAGGAACTGCAAGAGCTAATACTGCTAATATGATTCAAGGTGTTACTGAAGGCTGGGAAAAGAAACTTACATTGATTGGTGTTGGTTACCGTGCCCAAGCTAAGGGTAAAGTTTTAGATTTAACATTAGGTTTTTCTCACCCAGTTAACTACGACCTTCCTGAAGGAATTACAGTTGAGACTCCAAGTCAGACTGAGATTGTAGTTAAAGGTATTGATAAACAAAAAGTTGGTCAAGTAGCTGCTGAGATTCGTGCTTTCAGACCGCCAGAGCCTTATAAAGGAAAAGGTGTTCGATATACAGATGAGCACGTTGTTCGTAAAGAAGCTAAGAAGAAATAGAGGTTTTAAATTATGAAGCTTACAAAAAAACAATCAAGAATTAAAAGAGCTACTAAATTTAGAGCTAAGAACAGAGAGCTAAATATTGAAAGATTGTGTGTTCATAAAACACCAAGACATATTTATGCACAAATTATTAGTAGCTGTGGATCTAAAGTCCTTGCTTCTGCTTCAACCGTTTCAAAGAAAGTTAAAAATGGTGGAAATATTGAGGCTGCAACTACTATCGGTAAAGAGATAGCTAAGGCCGCTAAGAGTGCAAAAGTAAGTAAAGTTGCTTTTGATCGTTCAGGTTTTGCCTATCATGGAAGAGTTAAAGCACTTGCTGATGCTGCTAGAGAGGGTGGTTTAGAATTTTAAGATTCGTAAACGGGAATATTTATGGCTGAATTAAATAAAGAAGATAGCAAAGAATATATTGAAAAACTAGTTAATATTCGTCGCGTAGTAAAAGTTGTTAAAGGCGGACGTATTTTTGGTTTTTCTGCTCTTGTAGTAGTAGGAGATGGCAAAGGATTTGTAGGTTATGGAACTGGTAAAGCTAGAGAAGTTCCTGCTGCCATTCAGAAAGCAATGGAGAAAGCTAGAAGAAATATGAAAAAGGTACCATTAATTAATGGAACTCTTTATTACCCAGTGACTTCAAGCGTTGGTGCTGCAAAAGTTTACATGCAGCCGGCATCTGAAGGTACAGGTGTTATTGCTGGCGGCCCAATGCGTAGCGTTTTAGAAGCGGTTGGTGTCCATAATATTCTAGCAAAGTGCAATGGAACAAGAAACCCAATCAGTGTTGTCAGAGCTACAATTGATGGACTTTCATCAATGACATCCCCTGAGAGTATTGCTGCTAAGCGTGGCAAGAAAGTTGAAGAAATTCTTGGAGAGGCATAATGGCTGAAGAAAAAAAAGTAACAAAAACTGCTGCTAAATCAACTGCAAAGAAAACTGTTGCAGCCAAATCTACAGCTACTACTAAAAAGACAGCCGCTCCTAAGAAAGAAGCTGCTCCAAAGGCAGCCCCTAAAAAGGCTTCAGCTACAAAAGCTAAGTCTGTTAAGGTTACATTAATCAAAAGTAAATTTGGACGTTTACCATCTCATCGTGCAACGATTACTGGTCTAGGTCTTAAGAAGATTAATCATACAGTTGAGTTAATTGACACTCCTGAAGTTAGGGGAATGATCAATAAAGTCTCATACTTATTGAAGGTAGAGGATTAACATGAAATTAAATACTATTAGTCCTGCTGAAGGAGAGAAAACATCTCGTAAAAGAGTAGGCCGAGGCATTGGAAGTGGTTTTGGTAAGACTGCTGGTAGAGGACATAAAGGACAAAAATCAAGATCAGGTGGTTTTCATAAGATTGGTTTTGAAGGTGGTCAAATGCCTTTACAACGCCGTTTACCTAAAGTTGGCTTCTCTTCACGTATTTCGAGAATCACAGATGAAGTGACTCTAGGTGAAATCAATAAGTTAGATGAAAAAGAAATTACAGTTGATGTTTTAAAAGCTCATAACCTAATCTCTAAAAACATTCAGAGGGTCAAGGTTATTTTATCTGGCGAAATTACAAAACCTGTAAAGTTAATTGGTATCAAAGCAACTAAGGGAGCCCAAGCGGCGATTGAGAAAGCAAAAGGCTCTGTTAGCAACTAGTTATGAGTCAGGCGCCCCTTGGTTTAACTACAGATCTTACTAGACGCATCCTCTATTTATTGGGTGCGTTAATCATTTTTAGACTGGGCACACATATTACTATCCCTTTTATCTCACCTACAGCATTGGCTTCTATTGTTGAGGATAATCAGGGAACTATTCTTGATATGTTTAACATGTTCTCTGGTGGAGCGCTAGAAAGACTATCTATTTTTACGCTTGGTATCATGCCATATATCTCTTCATCAATTATTGTCCAATTGATGAGTTCTGTCTCTCCAAAATTGAAGCAACTTAAAAAAGAAGGCGAGACAGGTAAAAGAAAAATTACTCAATATACGAGAATGGGTACCGTGCTTTTAGCAATATTTCAATCGTATGGAATTTCCGTTGCACTTCAATCTCAAAGTGCTGGTGGTGTTGGTTTGGTAACTGTTCCAGGGTTCACATTTATTCTTGTTACTATGATTACTCTAACTACAGGTACATTATTCTTGATGTGGTTAGGTGAGCAAATTACAGAAAAAGGAATAGGTAATGGAATCTCAATGATTATTTTTGCTGGAATTGTTTCTGGATTGCCATCTGCATTTGGTTCTACGTTGTCATTGGTGTCTACGGGCGAATTAACAGTTATCCTTGTGGTTTTGATTCTTATTCTTACTCTTTTAGTTACAGGCTTTGTTGTCTTTGTTGAAAGAGGGCAAAGAAGAATTACTGTGAACTATGCAAAACGCCAACAAGGTAGAAAAATGGTTGGTGGACAGAGTTCTTATCTTCCACTTAAAATTAATATGGCTGGTGTAATTCCACCCATCTTTGCTTCAAGTATTATTTTATTTCCAGCAACTTTAGGTGGCTGGTTCTCTCAAAGTGAAGGTATGGGCTGGTTAGCAGATATCACCGCAAGTTTATCGCCAGGTCAACCTCTTTATGTGATGTTTTATGCAGTCGCTATTATCTTCTTCACATTCTTCTATACAGCACTAACATTTGATTCAAAAGATACGGCAGATAATCTTAGAAGATCAGGTGGATTTATTCCTGGAATTAGACCCGGTCAAAATTCTGCAGATTATATTGATTCGGTAATGTCAAGATTGACTGCATCAGGAGCAATTTATATTACCGCTGTATGTTTGCTTCCAGAGTTTTTGATTCTTTATTGGAATGTTCCATTTTATTTTGGCGGTACAAGTTTATTAATTATTGTGGTTGTTGTAATGGATTTCATTGCTCAAGCGCAATCACATTTAATGTCCAGTCAATATGACTCATTAATGAAAAAGGCTGGTTTAAAGTAGAGGTAGTTATGAAAGTTAGAGCATCAGTAAAAAAGATTTGTAATAACTGTAAGATTATTAAGCGTCATGGGGTAATCAGAGTTATTTGTAAAGAGCCTAGACATAAACAAAGACAGGGATAAAGTAGTTGACATTAAGGTCGACAAATAGGTATAATTTCGGGTTTTTTGTTTGTGCAGATTATTGGCACAAAATTTAGATAAATATATAGTATTAAAGGAAGATTGAATGGCAAGAATAGCAGGTATTAATATCCCAACTCACAAGCACCTTGTGATTGGTTTACGTTCTATTTATGGTATTGGACCAACTAGAGCGCAAGCTATTTGTGAAGAAACTAAAATCGATCCTACGACTAAGGTATCTGACCTAACCGAAGATCAGCTTGAATTAATTAGATCGAGCGTTGCTAAATATTCAGTTGAGGGTGACTTGAGAAGACAAGTTGCTATGGACATCAAAAGACTTAAGGATTTAGGCTGTTACCGTGGAATTCGCCACAGAAAATCACTACCTCTTAGAGGTCAAAATACAAAAAATAATGCTAGAACTCGTAAGGGTCCTCGTAAACTCGTTAGATAATTCAGATTATGGCAAAAGTTCAAACTAAAAAGAAGCAAAAGAAACTCATTACTGATGGTGTCGCACACATTCATGCGACTTTTAACAATACTATTGTAATGATCACTGATCGTCACGGAAATGCTGTTTGTTGGGCAACTTCAGGCGGTTCTGGCTTCAGAGGTTCGAGAAAGTCTACTCCTTTTGCTGCTCAAGTAGCTGCTAGTAATTGTGGAGAGAAAGCGCTGACTTTTGGAATGAAAAATATTGAAGTCCGTGTTAAAGGTCCTGGACCTGGAAGAGATTCAGCAATTAGAGGTCTGAATTCTCAAGGATTAAAAATTCAATCAATTACAGATGTGACTGGCATTCCTCATAATGGCTGCAGACCATCTAAGAAAAGAAGAGTTTAAGGATAAATTATGGCGAGATATACTGGACCAAGTTGTAAATTAGCTAGAAGAGAAGGCACAGATCTTTTCTTAAAAAGTGGTATTCGTTCGTTAGATACTAAATGTAAACTAAATCAGCTTCCAGGTGTTCATGGACCGACAGCTAGACGTTCAAAGGATAGTGATTACGGTCTTCAGTTAAGAGAGAAACAAAAAGTTAGACGTATGTATGGTTTGCTTGAAAAGCAATTCCGTTTATATTACAAAAAGGCCTCACAAAGAAAAGGATCTACTGGTGAGAACTTACTCTCTTTATTAGAGTGTAGACTTGATAATGTTGTTTATAGAATGGGATTTGCTTCTACCAGAGCTGAAGCAAGACAGTTGGTATCTCATAAATCTATTTTGGTCAATGGTTCTGTTATTAATATCCCTTCATACCAGGTTTCTGGCAATGATGAAATCGAAGTTAGAACAAAATCAAAGAAACAAATCAGAATCCAACTTGCCACTGAATACGCTGAGCAAGCTGGCTATCCTGAGTGGGTTACTGTTGATAGCAAAAACCTTAAGGGTGTTTTCAAAAATATTCCTGCAAGAAGTGATCTTTCTCAAGAAATTGAAGAGCACTTAATTGTGGAATTGTATTCTAAATAGGAATTAAAAATTATGCTAGGAAGCGCGAAAGATTTTCTAAAACCAAAACTTGTTAATTCAGCTGAAACTGGTGTAAATCAGTTTAATGTGATTCTAGAGCCTCTTGAAAAAGGTTTTGGACACACTCTTGGTAACGCATTAAGAAGAACTTTACTTTCTTCTATGGTTGGTAGTGCTGTCACTCAAGTTGCCATCGATGGTGTTCAGCATGAATATTCTTCAATTGATGGCGTTCAGGAAGATGTTTTAGACATTCTTTTAAATCTTAAAGAAGCATCAGTTAAGCTAAATACAGCAGAAAGTGCTGAGGTGGTAATTGAGAAGAAAGGGCCATGTGTCATTACAGTTGCTGATATTGAAGCCAATGGAACAGATGTAAGCGTTTACAATCCTGAGAAGGTAATTGCAACACTTAATGATGGCGGCAATATTCGTATGACTCTTAAAATTCAATCTGGAAGAGGTTATCAAGCTGTTAACCCAAATGAAGATTCAGAAGCTCCGATTGGTTCTATGTCATTGGATGCAAGTTTCTCTCCTATCAAGAAAGTTAGTTTTACTGTTGATGCTGCTAGGGTTGATCAAAGCGTAAATCTTGATAAGTTAAATCTTGTTATCGAGACCAATGGTTCTGTTGATGCTGAAGACGCAATTAAAAGAGCTGCAAGCATTCTACAAGATCAGCTATCTTCGTTCATTGAGCTTGAGCAAATTGAAGAAGAAGAATCATTACCAACATCAGATGATTTTGATCCACAATTACTTGCTGCAGTTGATGAGTTAGAGTTAACTGTAAGAAGTGCTAATTGCCTTAAAGCAGAGCAAATATACTACATTGGTGATTTAATTCAGAAGTCTGAACAAGATTTATTAAGAACTCCAAATTTGGGTCGTAAATCACTGAATGAAATTAAAGAAGTTTTAACTGAGAAGAATCTTGAGCTTGGAACAGTTATTGAGAACTGGCCTCCAGTAGACTTAATGAGTGAGTAGGATTTGATATGAGACACAGAAAATCAGGTAAACAACTTAATAGAAATTCATCTCATAGAAAAGCTATGTTCAAGAATATGGCTAATTCACTATTTCTTCATGAGACAATTAAAACAACGCTTCCTAAAGCTAAAGAGCTTAGAAGAGTTGTAGAACCTTTAATCACTAAAGCTAAGGCTGATAGTGTTGCTAATAGAAGATATGTTTTCTCTAAATTAAGAGATGATTCTACTGTTGCAAAACTTTTCACACAACTAGGTCCTTTCTACAAAGATAGACCTGGTGGATATGTAAGAATTCTTAAAGCAGGTTTTAGAACAGGCGATAAGGCACCTATGGCAATTGTTCAATTGGTTGATTTTGAGGGTTCAGAGCCTGAGACTGTTGTAGTTGAAGAGCCAGCAAAAGAAACTAAGGAAGATTAATATGCCATTTATTAAAGTTAGAGAAAACGAACCATTTGATATCGCTCTTCGCCGTTTTAGAAGATCTTGTGATCGTGCTGGTGTAATTACTGATGTAAGAAAGAAAGAATTTTTTGAGAAACCTACTTGGGTCAAAAAGCGTAAAAAAGCAGCTGCTGTTAAACGCACTCAAAAAGAGATGTCAAAGAATAGAGTAAATCGTAAACGTCTTTACTAATTTCCAATACTCATGTCTGAGTTAAAAAATCAAATTATTGCTGACATGAAATCAGCAATGAAAGCTAAGGATTCAGCAACCCTAAAAGCAGTTAGGATGATTGTTGAAGCCATCAAACAAAAAGAAGTTGATACTCGAGAAGATCTTGATGATCAAGGCATACTCGCTGTTATTCAAAAAATGGTCAAACAAAGAAAAGACTCTATTGATCAATTTACCCAAGCTGGTAGAGGTGACTTAGTTGCGGTCGAAGAGGCTGAATTAAAAGTTATTAATCTTTACATGCCCAAGCAGCTCAGCGAGAGTGAAATAGAATCCGTAGTGGATCAAGTGATCTCCCAAACTGGCGCTTCTGGTATGCAAGATATAGGTCAGTTAATGGGTGTTCTTAAAGGCGAGCTATCTGGTAAAGCCGATATGGGAACCGTATCCAACATCATAAAATCTAAACTTTCTTAACCTTAAAAAAAAACTTCCTTTTTTTTTCAAAAGTTCGTATTATTACCTTTTAAATTATTGAGGTTTGAATATGAAACTTATTACTCTATTTTGTGCTTTTCTTACAAGTTTTGCCTTTGCTGCCAACGTCCCTGATTATGAAAAAGAGAAAAGGTGGGCTGAACATGTAGAGTCCGGACTTATGGATGGTGATATGGTGTGGGTTCCAAACGGGGATAGAGAATTCATGTCAATTCTCACCGAGTCAGAATCTGAAACCAAGAAAGCGGCCATTGTTGTTCATGGACTAGGTGTTCATCCGGATTGGTCTGGAGTTATTCAACCTCTTAGAGTTTCTTTGACTACACAGGGTTACCATACTCTTTCTATCCAAATGCCTGTAAGACCAAATGGTGAGCCGGGTGAAGAGTATATGGGACTTCTTGATTTAGCTGATAAAAGAATTGATAGTGCCATCAAATATCTTCAGGACAATGGATATGATATTGATCTATTAGTCGCGCACAGTTTTGGTACAACTATGTCATCTCATTACCTAGCCAACAGTAAATCAAATCCAATTAAAAGATATGTGGCGGTTGGGATGGGTGCCAACTCAGTGAAATTCCTACCAAATATCTCAATTCCTATCTTTGATGTATACGGAACTGAAGATTTGGAATCTATCATGAACTCTGCAGGTGATCGTGCTAAAGCATCTAAGCATAATGCTAGTTACACGCAAAAAATGATTAAGGGAGATCACTTCTTTAACGGACAAGATGCTCTTCTCAATCAAACTGTTGCGAATTGGTTGAAATAATTCAGTTTCTCCTGGTTGGAGCATTTTCAGGCTTCGTTGCAGGTCTTTTTGGAGTAGGTGGTGGACTAATTTTGGTTCCATTCCTACTCTTTACTTTACATGGAAACGTAGAAAGTGATTATCTAATGCATACTGCTGTGGGGACTTCTCTGGGAATTATTATTTTTACTTCTATATCCAGTGTCCGAGCTCATCATAAACATAAAGCAATTGATTGGGGATCTTTTAAGAAGATTTCTCCTTCTATTGTTTTTGGGTCTTTGTTAGGGGCATATATCACTAAGTTCATGAGCTTTGATTTCATGAAAGTCTTCTTTGTGATTTTTGAATTAATTGTTGCTGCAATGATGTTATTGGGAATCAAAGGAAAAGAGGATGTTAAAAATTTATCTTCTCTTGTATGGAACGGCGCAGGCACAACTATTGGGGTTGTATCAGCAATCGTTGGTATCGGTGGAGGAACTATGACAACACCTTTTTTGACCTACAACAACGTCAAAATAAAAAATGCCATTGCCACTTCTGCTGCTGTTGGAATGCCTATTGCAATTGCAGGCGCTATTGGTTTTATGGTTGTTGGTTCATTATCTATGGGAGTAGATAATGGATTGGGTTTTATTCACCTTAAGTCATTGGTGATTATCGTTCTGGCTAGCGTTACACTGGCTCCTATAGGGGCTAAGGTTGCACATTCGTTAGACAGCCAAAAATTAAAAAAACTTTTCGCTGTCTTTTTAATACTTTTAGCAATCTCTGTTCTTTTATTTGATAAGTAAGTCTAGACCTAGTAAGATTTAATTAGTTTATCAATTAAACCATCAAAACTTCCATTTGACATGACAACTATATGCCCTGATTCAATGAGTTTCGCCTGATGAATAATCTCATCAATAGTGGAAAAAACTGAAGCATTTGCAGTGGATAGAGATGCCTTGACATCCCAATCTAATTCTTTAGGTTTTAGAACCATCACACGGTCAGCATCAAAAAGAGCTTCTCCCATATGATCTTTGTGATAACCCATTTTCATGGTGTTTGATCGGAACTCTAATATGACTGTTATTTCTTCACTTCCAACCTTAGATCTTAATCCATTGAGGGTGGTTGCAATTGCGGTCGGATGATGAGCAAAATCATCGTAAATGGTTAAGTAATTATTCTGATATTTGACTTCAAGTCTTCTTTTAACTCCAGTAAAGCTTTCTAATGCTTTACAAGCAGTATCAATCGGAACACCGGCATGATGAGATGCATAAACAGCATGGATTGCATTCTGCATGTTATGCTCACCTAAAAGTTCCCAGTCAACTTTAGATGTGCCTATTTCAAAACTTGAACCCTTTGAGGTTGACAGGAGGTTTGTTTTCTCGCTGGTCTTGGTTGGGGTGTAAAGTCCATCAGAGAACAAGCGCTCAATATTTTCATTTTCTGGATAGATAATTAGACCTTCAGAAGGAATAGTTCTTATTAAATGTTTAAATTGGCGATCAATATCATCAATGGTTTCAAAGATATCTGCATGATCAAACTCTAAGTTGTTGATGACTAAAGTTCTTGAGTGATAGTGGATAAACTTAGAACGTTTATCAAAGAAAGCGGTGTCATATTCATCTGCCTCAATCACAAAAAATGGAGAGTCTGTGTATCTAGCTGAAGATTTAAAGTTATTAGTCACTCCTCCAATCAAAAAGCTGGGATTAAGGTCAGCCTGATCGAGAATCCATGCGACCATACTTGCTGTAGAAGTTTTGCCATGGGTGCCTGAGATGGCAATCACCCATTTCTTCGATAAAACTTTATCTCCTAGCCACTGAGCACCTGAGGCGAAAGGCTTATATCCATTAAGAATTTTCTCAACGCACTCATTCCCTCGGGATAGGGCATTTCCAATAATATATTCATCGGCATCAGGCAAATCCTCAGCATCGTAACCCTCTGTTATGTCAATCCCTTTTTCTTTAAGCTGTGTTGACATGGGCGGATATATTTTTTGATCTTGTCCAGAGACCTTGTAGCCCAATTCTTTTGCAATAATTGCCAATGAACCCATGAAGGTTCCGGCAATACCGAGGATATGAATATGTTTATTCATTCTTATGGAAATCTAATGAGGCAGAATTAATGCAATATCTTTGACCTGTTGGTTGAGGTCCATCAGGAAACACATGTCCTAAATGAGAATTGCAATTTGAGCAACGAACTTCAACTCTGTGCATTCCGTGGGATTTATCCTCTATGAAGATAATATTTTTCTTATTCGTAGCATCATAAAAACTAGGCCAGCCTGTCCCAGAGTCAAATTTAGTTTTAGATTCGAACAAAATTTGGTCACAACAAATACAATGATAATTTCCATTCTCATGATGATTGTAGTATTTGCCCGTGAATGGTCTTTCAGTTCCACATTCTTGAGTGATATGGTACTGTTCAGGCGTTAATTTTTTTAAGTCCATTCGTGTATTATAGAATTTTTTTTAATCAAAGAATTCTGTGAAATTTTATTTAGTAGGAGGTTATGTCAGGGACTCTCTTCTGGGAGTAGCTGATGAATCTACAGAAAAAGATTATGTAGTCACAGGCGCTACAGAGCAAGAAATGCTAGATAAAAATTTTGTCAAGGTTGGAAAAGACTTTCCTGTTTTTCTTCACCCTGATACCAAAGCAGAATATGCGCTTGCCAGATTCGAAAAAAAAGTAGGTTCTGGATACAAAGGTTTTGAATTTGATGCTTCAAATAGTATCACTCTGGAAGAAGATCTTTATAGAAGAGATTTAACAATCAATGCGATGGCTATTGATCCTGATGATGATTCCATCATCGATCCATTTAATGGTCAAGATGATTTGAATAACGGCCTATTAAGACATGTTTCTGAGGCATTTAAAGAAGATCCGGTAAGAGTATTAAGAGTTGCCAGATTTGCTGCAAGATTTAAAAAATATGGATTTAAGGTCTCCCATAAAACCAATCAATTTATGCGTGAGATGGTTTCTAATGATGAGGTTTCCTCTTTAACTCCTGAGAGAGTATTTCTGGAATTAGAAAAATCATTGTCATATGAGACACCTTCGGCTTTTTTTAAAGTTCTTTTGGGTTGTGGAGCTTATCATGTTATTTTTTCTGACCTTCAAGTGCCTGACAAAGAAAGCCATGAAAACATCTTTACTTATTTAGATCGTCTAGAAAATTTTGAGCCTGAAGAGAAATTTGCGCTCTGGCTTTCAAATCAAGACACGAAAAATGTCGAAAGATTTTGTATTCAATATAAAACACCAAAAGCATATTCTGATTTAGCTTTATTAACCTCTAAATGGAGAACTTTTGTTCAAAGCATAATAGACAAATCAGACGAGGAGGTCTTGGAATTTTTCTCTCGAACTGATGCAATCAGAAGATCGGAAAGATTTCACTCCTTAGTCAAAATCTATTCTAATATGGGTATAGATATGAAGCTTTTTGAAAGTTTATTAGAACAAATTAAGCAAATTGATATTAAATCTCTCAATCAAGAAGATATTGCCAACTCTTTGAGATTCAAAAAACTAGAGATCATCCAATCATTTCTCAATTCTACATAGTAGGCTAAATTCACAGTACTGACAAACAGTCGCATCTTTAGGTTTTACTAATGCATAGCCTTTTTTAAAGTCATCAAAAACAGAAACTATTCTCTCATCCCAAATTTCACTTTGATTATTCCAGTCTTCGCATCTTGTTTGCTTAGTTTTGTTAGGAAAATTTAATTCCTCATTCTTACTTAGACCAAGACTTTTGATTGATTCACTGGTTAGGTGGATTTGCAAAATTCCATCTGCATCTTCATATTGAGAGTAGATTGGTAGTTGAGGTTCTTTTAAATAATCACCACACCAAGGATTGTTTGCTGCTTTCCCAGATTTGTAATCGATGACTACTTTTTGACTTCCAATTTTATCAATGCGATCTATTTGACCTTTAAATTGAATACCAGAGATTGAAAAATCAAATTCTTTTTCAGTATTAAGGACGATAAAACTATCTCTATCTTTTTCTAAACTGATAAATTCCCAAAGTATCTGAAATAACCTATCCTTTTCAATTGAATAAAAGTTGTTGGAGCTATCAGGAAAAGATGAAGAAATAGATTGATTGATAATTTCTGACAAGTCTTCGTCATTTATATTTGCCAGTTGTTCACTTGAATGGATGGTTTCAAAAATTTTATGCAAGGTTTTGTGCATCAAATTACCCCTTTCAAAAGCGTCAATGCCGACAACCGGATCATCAAAAAATTCAATTTGAAACCTTCTTGCAAAACCCTTAAAGGGGCAAGCAATTTGATCCTTAATAGTATTAATAGCACTTTTTAGAGAGTTTTCTTGGAATGGAGATGCCTCGAAGTCATCTATTAGCTCGAAGCTAGTATCAGATTGTGTATTTATCGATGTTGCTGGAGCAGATGTAAATTCTAGAAGAGGGGATGGAGATTTAATCTCATCAAACTGGTTAATTGAAAAACTCCCATTGATATCTTCTGAGATATTCATCATTGATTCAATGTTGCTATTTGCCTCCTGCTGGACCAAATCATATGAACTGCCTTGAACATGATTTTTTATACAAATTCTTTGTGAAAGGAATTTAGGTTTTTTGATCTTTCCTGGAATGACTTCATGGGTTAAGTTCATTATCCAGGCATGATCAAAACTAAGACCTTTTGCTTCCAGAAGACCTAAAATCTGAATATTGGATTTAGGACCTTGAGGCTGAAATAATGTTTCATCAAATAAATTTTTTAATTCAAGGTAAAAAGTTTTTGCAGTAATCTTTGGTGTTAACTGTTGATAAGTATTTACGTATTTGCTATCCTCAATGTATTTATTTAGAGCTTGATACTCGGAACTTGATAATGATTGATCTCGAATAGAGAAAAAAACATTAATTAATTTTGCAAAATGATCGAGCCAAAACTCATGACTTTCCTCATGAGGAAAAGATAAATCTTGAAATTTGGAGAACAATTCTCCTAAGTTTTTTTTATCAGTGGATTTATCAAGAATGATCTTTGATGACAAAAAATCTCTTTTCAGTTTCTTTATTTCAAATGCAAGTTCTGCTGATTCTTTTGTCAGATTTTTATTTGTAGATAATGACATCAATCGAAAGAATTTATCGAGGTTGTCTTTTGATATTCTTGCTTGATTAAATTCAATGAAAAATTTATAAAAGTTCAGTAAATTTGAGATGAGAGGATAGGAGGAGAATTTTTTTCCAAAGGATATGTTGAATTTCTTATTGCCAATTTCCACTAGTCTACTGGAGAAGGTTTTATCAAACTGGTTAAGGATCAGTGAATAGTGTTGATCAAGGGTGGGACAAATTACCCCAATAGTTTCATTTGGATTTGATTCAGAAACTTCTTTAGCCCAATTACTGATGTAACTAATTTCATCATGGATGTTCTTAAATTCTAGAAAATTGCCTTTGGCCTCAATCTTATGACTAGCCATCAATTGATAATTAAATAAATTAAGAATTTTGAGCTGGACGGGGTAGAGATTATCGAACCCCAGGACGGCAATATTCTTTTTAAACTCAATATGGTCTGATAATAATAGTTTCTGGAAGTCATAAATGTCCAAGAAATTAAGTTGCTTTTTAATGTCTTGATATTCTTTGTGCCATCGCACAAATTCAGAATCTATTTCATAGTTTGATGATTCGATATTGATTAAATAGTTTTCACAAATTATTAAGTTATTAACGATTTCTTTAATGAGTTTTTTGTTCTTAGAAATATTTGAACCCAAAATTTTCTGAAAACATTTTGCAATCAAATTGCCATTTATTAACTGATGCTCTTTGGAGGCATTATGAAGTTCGAATAAATCTTTAATGAAACCTTTCCAAGTGTTAACCTTTGGAATCTCTGAAACCCCATTTAAGTTCTGCCAACTATCTTTAAAGGCAAGAATTTGTCGGTTATTGGCAACGATTACATAATCATTAGTGGATATTTTGCTTGAATCAAAATCAATTCTCATAGTTTAAAAATTGATTTAATTTCTGATGAAGTTCTTCTATACCGGAGTTTTTTAAGGAGGAAAAAGTTTGAACAGAAACATTTGGATATCTGCTGACCGTTTTATTAATTTTTAGTGCCACATTTTTAGCGGCTCCAAACGAAAGTTTGTCAGCTTTCGTTAAAAGAATATGTACTGGAATATTCATCGCTGTCATCCAATTCAACATCATTTGATCAAACTCCATTAGCGGGTGACGAATATCCATCACAATGACACCTCCAGAGATAGCTTTTCTATTTTGAAAAAACTCCTCCATTGATTGATGCCACTTTTTTTTGACTTCTAGGGGCACTTTGGCAAATCCATAGCCAGGCAGATCAACAATTTTTCTATCGGAGTCAAGTTCAAAGTAAACCAGATGCTGAGTTCTTCCTGGTGTTTTTGAGACCCGCGCCAGTTTCTTTTGTCCAGTCAATGTGTTAATTGCACTGGATTTTCCTGCATTAGATCTACCAGCAATGACCACTTCAAACCCTGTATCTTCTGGACAACCTCTAATAGATGGTGCGCTCAACAAAAACTTTACTTTGCGGTATGGATTTTCCATTTATTAGAGAATTATTGTATAATTGACAGGTTTTCGAAAAACATTATATATTCTAAATTATAGGAGTAAGACAATGAAAAAAGCATTATCACTAATTGCTACAGTTGCTCTTTCTTTCGGCGCTTTTACTGCGCAGGCTGATGGAGGCGCTATGTATAACTCTTTAGGTTGTGTTGGATGCCACGGTACTAATGGTGCCGGTGCTTCAGGACCTAAACTTTCTGGTTTGGATGCGGCTTATATTGTTAAGCAGCTTAAGGATTACCAATCAGGTGCAAGAGCTAATGCGACTATGAATGCTATGTCTCAAATGGCTAAAGGTCATGAGCAAGCAATCGCTGATTTCTTAAGCAAGCAATAGTCTTCTTCTGGATATCCCATAGGATTTATTAGTTAAATCCTATATTCTAATAAACCGATATTAAGTATAATATCGGTTTATTTTTTTTAAGAAATTCAAAAAACACTATGACACAATTCAAACACATTACAGCTCTTGCAATTTTCTTAACTTCGATCAGTGGATTTGCTGCTTCTGATATCGCAGCTGGTCAAGAAAAAGCTCAAACATGTGTCGCTTGTCATGGAGTCAATGGCAACTCAGTTGTTCCAACTTTTCCAAAGTTAGCTGGACAACATGCCTCTTATACTTTGAAACAGTTAAAACAATACAAGTCTAAAGAGAGAGATAATGCAATTATGTATGGCCAGGCTCTTGCTTTAACTGATCAAGATATGGAAAATCTCGCTGCTTATTTTGCAGCTCAAACTGCTACTCCTGGGATGGCTATGGGCGCATCAGCAGAAAAACTAGCATTAGGTAAAAAACTTTACAATGGTGGTAAACTTTCTGATGGTACAACAGCTTGCATCGCTTGTCATGGGGTGAATGGAAAAGGTATCCCAAGTGCTAAATTCCCATCAATTGCTGGTCAACATTCTATGTACACATCATCCCAACTTAAACTATTTCGTCAAAATGCTATCAATAATCAAATAGGTACTGCTGACCCAGTTCGAAATAACGATTATGAGGGCATGATGAGAAACGTGGTAAGCAAGTTATCAAATGATGAGATAGACGCACTTTCAAGCTATATCGCAACATTAAAATAACTATTTTTAATACCTTAGAGTCATTGTGCTATAAGAAACATTCGCTGTATATAATTTATCTGTTATGAAAACATCACTGAAAACTGTTGAAGGTTTAAAACGTTCATTGTCTGTTGAACTACCTATTGAAAAATTCAATGAAAAATTGGATCAAATTCTTAAAAAATTAGCCAAGGATGCCAAAATCGATGGCTTCAGAAAAGGAAAAGTTCCAGTTGCTATCATTCGCCAACGTTTTGGTGCAGCCGCTACCACTGATGCAACGAATGATGTAATCAACGATACTTTAGGCGATGCGTTTGTTAAAGAAAAGTTAAATCCAGCTGGACAACCACTTGTCACTGAAGCGGATGCAAGTGATAAAAAAGCATTCAAGTACACGGTAGAATTTGAAGTTTATCCTGAAGTCAAAATCAATAAATTCTCTGATTTGGAATTTGAACAGTTTACGGTCAAAATCTCCAAAGAGGATGAAAAGAAAACTCTTGATACGATGTTAGAGCAGTCTACAGAATACACCTCTGTTAAACGCAAATCTAAAGATGGTGATCAGATGACTATTGATTTCAAGGGCTTTATTGAAGACAAGCCTTTTGATGGCGGAGAAGCAAAAGACTTTAAACTAATTATCGGCAAAAATACAATGATCCCTGGATTTGAGGAAAAGCTCATCGGCATTGAAGCGGGTAAATCAACGTCTTTCGAGGTTCCTTTTCCAAAAGATTATCAAGCAGCAAATCTTGCTGGCAAAAAGGCAAGATTTGACATTAATGTAAACGAGGTTGCTGCGCCAAAGAAACCAAAAGCGGATGATAAGTTTGCTAAAAAATTTGGCGAGAAGTCAATGGATGCTCTAACAAAGAGTATCAAGGAGCAAATGAAAGTTCAATCTGACAATCGTTTGCATAAGATGAATAAGGACAATGTATTTAATGCATTGTTAGCTGCTAATGAATTTGATGTGCCTGAGGCCGCAGTTCAAGATGAGGCTAAAAACTTAGCTGAAGACATGAAAAATAGAATGAAAGATCAAGGTTTTGAGTCTTCAAAAGGTGATTTCAGTGCAGATTTATTTACAGAAGATGCTAAGAGAAGAGTTAGACTTGGACTATTGGTTGGCCAAATCGCTAGCGAAAATAAATTAGAAGCTTCTGAGAAACAAATCAATGAAAAACTTGAGCTTATGTCACTAGATTATGGTGAAAATGCTGAACAAATGCTAAACTATTACAAGAATAGTCCTGAGCACATGCGTTCTGTAGAGTTATTGGTGGTTGAGCAAATGGTGATGGATTTAGTTTGTAAAGATGCAAAAATTAAAAATAAACCTAAAAAATATTTCGATGTCGCACAACAAATACAATGATATTAAGGGACTTAATCAAGTCCCAATGGTCGTAGAACAGTCTGCCAAGGGCGAGAGAGCCTACGATATTTATTCAAGACTTTTAAAAGAAAGGGTCGTCTTTATGGTGGGCCCTGTAGAGGACTACATGGCAAATGTGATTGTAGCCCAACTCCTTTTCCTCGAGTCTGAGAATCCGGATAAAGATATTCATCTATATATCAATTCCCCAGGAGGTTCTGTTTCTGCTGGTTTGGCTATTTATGACACGATGCAATTTATTAAACCGGATGTTTCTACATTGTGTATCGGTCAAGCGGCTAGCATGGGTGCATTGCTTTTAACTGCTGGTGCAAAAGGAAAGCGTTTCGCACTTCCTCATTCTAGAGTGATGATTCATCAACCATTAGGTGGCTTCTCGGGTCAGGCTAGCGATATTGATATCCATGCCCAGGAAATTCTAAAGGTTAGAGATAGTCTTAACCAAATTTTGAAGACCCACACTGGTCAGTCTCTCAAGTCTATTGAGAAAGATACGGACCGTGATAATTTTATGTCAGCTGAGGAATCTGTTAAGTATGGACTTATCGATGAAGTTCTTACCAAAAGATAATCATCATGCCAGAGGAAAATCAAGAACTTAATTGTTCATTTTGTGGCAAATCTAAGTCGGAAGTTGATCGCCTAATTGCTGGTCCTGGTGTTTATATTTGCAATGAATGTATTGAGTCATGTCATGGTCTCTTAGAGGAGCATGATTTAAAAGAGATTCAAGAAGAACATAGCAACTGGAATTACACCCCAGTTGAGCTTAAACAATTTCTTGACGAATATGTGATTGGTCAATCTCAAGCAAAAAAGGTTCTATCGGTTGCTGTATACAATCATTACAAACGTCTACAAGCTGGATATGTTTCCAATGAGGTAGAGTTAGATAAATCCAATATCTTGATGATAGGCCCTACAGGTTCAGGTAAGACGCTTCTTGCACAAACCTTGGCTAGAATTTTAGATGTTCCTTTTACTGTTGCTGATTCTACTACTTTAACTGAAGCAGGGTATGTTGGAGATGATGTTGAGAATGTCATCAAAAGCCTTCTGGCAAGATGTGACTATGATCCTAAAAGAGCAGAAACAGGCATCATCTTCTTGGATGAGATCGATAAGATTTCCAGACGTTCTGACTCACCATCCATTACCAGAGATGTCTCAGGAGAAGGAGTCCAGCAAGCGATGCTTAAATTAATTGAAGGTACCATTGCCAATGTCCCTCCTCAAGGTGGCAGAAAACATCCTAATCAAGAGACTATTGAAGTTGACACCTCAAAGATATTGTTTATCTGTGGCGGTGCTTTCGATGGACTTGAAAAAGTTGTTGCTAAAAGAGTTGAGAAATCAACAGGTATTGGTTTTGGGGCTGAGGTTAGAGATTTAAATCAAAGTAAAAATATTACAGATTTATTTAATCTAATCGAGCCTGAGGATTTGATTAGATTTGGTCTTATTCCTGAATTGGTTGGTCGACTCCCAATTCTTACAGCGCTTCAAGAACTTGATGAAGATGCACTAATTAACATTTTGACTGAACCCAAGAACTCGGTTGTCAAACAATTCCAAGAGTTCTTCTCAATTGAGGGCGTTAAATTAACCTTTAGAAAGAATGCCTTATCTGAGATTGCCAAGATTGCCATCAAACGTAAAACTGGGGCTCGTGGACTTAGATCCATCATTGAAGATTTGCTTCTTGATACCATGTTTGATTTACCTTCAATGGAGGATGTAATTGAAGTTGTGATGGATAAAGATGTTGTTCTTCAAAAGAAAACACCTCTCATAATCTATAAAAATAAGGTTAAGAAAACCGGTTCATAATTGGAAATTTTTGACCGCCAACAAGATGCAGTAGGCCAAGGTGAAAAAACACTTCTGGTATATGTAGATCTACCTAATAATCGAAACTTACAGAATTCTGAATCAGAGTTTGAAATACTTGCTAAATCTTCTGGTTTAGAAATAAAAAAGCTTATCCAGATTCAAAGAAAAACCATTGATCCGCAATATTTTATTGGCTCAGGAAAGATAGAGGAGATCGCTGATATTATTGAGGACCTTGATATTGAATTGGTTATTTTTTCATCAGATTTGTCTCCTTCTCAAGAGAGAAATTTAGAGAGAAAAATCAAATGTAGAATCATTGATAGAACTAGACTTATATTGGATATTTTTGCTCTTAGAGCAAGATCATTTGAGGGTAAATTACAAGTAGAGTTAGCTCAATTAAAACATCTCTCGACTCGATTAGTTAGAGGATGGACTCACTTAGAACGACAGAAGGGTGGTATCGGTCTGAGAGGTCCTGGTGAGACTCAATTGGAAACAGATAGAAGATTACTAGGGCAGAGAATTAAGTACTTGAATAATCGATTGTCTAAAGTCTCGAAGCAAAGAGACTTGAGTCGTAAATCTAGAACCAAAAAACAGCTGCCTATGGTCGCCTTGGCAGGTTATACCAATGCGGGAAAATCTACTTTATTTAACGTCATGACAGGAAGTGATGTTTATGCTAATGACCAACTATTTGCTACACTTGATGCAACCATCAGACGAGTCATTGTCCCAGGATTTGGCGAGGCTGTTTTCGCAGATACAGTTGGTTTTATTCAAGACCTGCCTCATGATCTAGTTGAGGCTTTTAAATCTACGCTACAGGAAACCATTGAATCCAATGTTCTTTTACATGTTGTAGATTGTGCGGATGAAAATTATCTCGAAAAAATTTACCAAGTAGATGAAATACTCTCTGAAATTGGCGCAAAAGATATGAAAACTATTTTGGTCATGAATAAAATTGATCTGATCGAGGATTTGAAACCTCATATTGACAGAGATCATGATGGCGAGATTACTAAGGTATGGTTATCAAGTGAAAAAAACTTGGGGATGAATCTTCTTTATCAGGCTTTATCAGAATGCCTAAGTGGTATGATGACCCAAGCAAAAATCCAGCTTGATGTAGCCTCTGCTTATGTAAGAAGCGAGATTCATAATATTGGTTATATCCACAGTGAGAAAATGGATGAATTTGGGCAGTGGATACTTGAAATTAATGTCACTAAGCACTATCTAAATAAAATATTAAATAAACAAGGCGTTAAATTATTATGGCAACAAAAGACTCCACAGATGATCTTAAACTAGATGACGAGAGAATCCCTCTTTTGCCATTAAGAGACGTCGTTGTTTTCCCACATACTGTTATTCCACTATTTGTTGGCAGAAAGTCATCAGTCAATGCTATCACTGAGGCGATGGGAAGAAAAAAATATATTTTCTTACTGACTCAGAAAGATGAAAAGATCGAAGACCCCTCATATGATGATCTTCATAGGGTAGGAACAGTTGCAACCATTTTGCAAATGCTCAAGTTGCCAGATGGAACCATTAAGGTATTAATCGAAGGAATTAAAAGAGCTAAAGTCAAAGATTTTTTCGATGCGAAAGATTACAACGAGGTTCAGCTAGAAGAGTTAAATATATTGGCTGAAGATTCTCAAGAAGAGTCTGCAATGACTAGACTTGCTCTCGAGAGTTTTGAAGAATATGTAAAACTTAACAAAAAGATCCCTGAGGAAGTTTTTAAAGTACTGCAAGAAGTCAAAGACAATGAAAGATTTACTGATGTCATCATTGCCAATCTAAACTTAGATATTGAAGAAAAACAGAGGCTTCTTGAGACTGAGAAGACCAAAGATAGACTGGAAAGAGTGCTTGGTGTTATTCAATCAGAGATTGAGCTTTTAGATACAGAAAAGAAAATTCAGTCTAGAGTCAGAAAGCAAATGGAGTCTAATCAAAGGGATTATTATTTGAATGAGCAAATGAAGTCCATCCAAAAAGAGCTCGGTCAACTTGATGATGAAAATGAGGTTGAGGAATTGAAGGCTGCAATTGAAAAAGCCTCAATGCCAAAAGATGTAAAAGCAAAAGCTGAGAATGAACTTAAGAAACTATCACGTATGTCTTCACAGTCATCAGATGCGTCAATCATTAGAACTTATATTGAAAACTTATGTGATGTTCCTTGGAAGAAAAAAACAAAAATCAACAAGGATTTAGTCAAGGCACAACAAATTTTAGATGATGATCACTATGGGCTAGACAAGGTAAAAGAAAGAATTCTTGAGCATCTAGCTGTTCAAACCAGAGTTTCACACAATAAAGCTAATATTCTCTGTCTTGTTGGACCCCCAGGTGTTGGTAAGACTTCATTGGGTGAGTCAATTGCAAAGGCTGTCAATCGTAAGTATGTTCGCATGGCTCTTGGTGGCGTAAGAGATGAGGCTGAAATTAGAGGACATAGAAGAACCTATATTGGGGCTATGCCTGGTTCCATTGTTCAAAAGATGCAAAAAGTTGGTGTTAAAAATCCTCTATTCTTACTAGATGAAATTGAGAAAATGGCAAGTGATTATCGTGGTGATCCAAGTTCAGCTATGCTAGAAGTTCTTGACCCTGAACAAAATCATACTTTCAATGACCATTACCTAGAGGTTGACTATGATCTTTCACAAGTCATGTTTGTGGCGACTGCCAACTCATTAGATCTACCTCAACCTCTACTTGATAGAATGGAAATTATTGAACTCTCAGGATATATTGAAGATGAGAAGGTTGAGATTGCTAAAAGACATTTAATTAAGAAAGCTATTGAGAATAACGGCATCAAAGATGATGAAATCGAATTTAAGGATTCTGCTCTACTCGATATTATTCGTTTTTATACACGAGAGGCAGGTGTTAGAAATTTAAATAGAATTATCAATACGATTTGTAGAAAAGTGGTCAAGGAGATAGTTCTTAAGAAGCGAGATAAAAAAGCAACCATAACTTCAAAAAATCTTGAAAAGTATCTTGGTGTGCATCGACATAGATTTGGTCTTGCTGAAGAGAATAATCAAATTGGCGAGGTTACTGGATTGGCATGGACTTCAGTAGGTGGAGATCTTCTGACTATTGAAGCAACTACCTACCCAGGAAAGGGTAAATTAAATTACACTGGTCAACTTGGTGATGTCATGAAAGAGTCTATTCAAGCTGCAATGAGTGTGACACGTGCAAGGACAAAGGAGCTTAAGATTGATGACAAGTTTCATGAGAAACTAGATATCCATATCCATGTCCCTGATGGAGCAACCCCTAAAGATGGACCAAGCGCTGGCGCAGCGATGTGTACTGCTCTTGTTTCTGTCTTAACTAAAAGAAAAGTAAAGGCGGATGTCGCCATGACTGGCGAAATTACCCTAAGAGGTGAGATCACTCCAATTGGAGGATTAAAAGAAAAAATGCTTGCAGCCCTGAGAGGTGGTATTAAGACCGTTCTGGTTCCTTATGACAATGACCGAGAGTTGTCTGAAGTTCCAAAAAAAATCAAAGATAAACTTAATGTTGTGAAGGTCAAGTGGATTGATGAAGTTCTAGATATTGCTCTAGAGAAATAAGATCTTATGTTTTCTGAAGGAGTGCGTAGTAGAAACCATCAAAATTTTTATCCGGTAATTTTTGTTTCCCGAATTCGGAATTAAACCCCCAGCTAAGGTCAATTGTTTTTTCTTGAGCATCTTTATGATTGTTGAGAAACTCTTTTATTTGAAGACTATTCTCTTCCTCTAAGATAGAACATGTTGCATAGAGCATAATTCCTCCAGGTTTCAGCATTTGCCAAAGATTATCGAGAATTAGCCGTTGAGTTTTTACCAACTTAGTAATATCTTGAATTTTTCTATGAATTTTAATATCTGGATGCCTTCTTATAATTCCCGTTGCAGAGCATGGCGCATCTATAAGAATTTTGTCAAATAGTTTTCCATCCCACCAATTATCATCAGATGCATCAGCAATTAAAACACTCACATTTCTGAGTGATAATCTTTCGATATTCTCATTAATTTGCTCAACTCTATTGACATCAATTTCAAGAGCAGATATTTCACAACCAGGACAGATCTCTGCAATATGTGATGTTTTTCCACCAGGTGCTGCGCATGCATCAAGAATTTTATCATTCTTTGTTGGGTTCAAGAGAATTGCAGCTATCTGAGCAGATGCATCTTGAACTGAAGAACTTCCATTTTCAAAATCAGGGATCCCTTTAACCTGAATTGGGTTTTTTAACAAAAGAGCTTGTGGAAGCTCATCAATTTCTTCATAGTCTATGCCATTATTCTTCAAGTTTGTTTTAAATTCATCTACTCCAAAGTTTTGATTAATTCTCAAGGTCATTGGGCCTTGCGAGTTATTCTCAAGAATAATTTTTTTATAATCTTTAGGGTATGAATCTTTAATTTTTTGAATAAACCATTCTGGATGATTGTGATGATCAGTTGCGAATTGATAGTGTTCTTCTTTTTCTCTATCGACACCTCTTAAAATTGCATTCACCAAAGACTTAGACCAAATTTTATCGACTAGGGATGCCAACTTAACGGTTTCGTTAATACAGGCATGGGGAGGAATTTTGGTAAACAGCATCTGATAGACACCAAGTGCAATGATATTGAAAATATCTCTATCTTTCGATTTGAATGGTTTTCTTAATTTTTTTTCAACAATTTGAGCTATGGATAAGTAATTTCTAATGAGACCATAACTCAACATTTTGGCTAATGCATTATCTTGTTGACTTTCGATTTGAAATTTGAAACTAGATAATGATTTAGAGTCAATAATTACCGAATTTACTGCCTTTAAGGCAGCATATCTCGGATTATTATTTGTACTGACCAAGAGAAAATTGAATTTCTTTCACTAATGTCTCTGGCTCAACATATCCTGGAATCATATCTCCATTTTCAAAAAAAATAGAAGGCGTTCCAGTCACATTGACTTTATCGGCTGTTAGCATTTGTTGTTGTACGGCTGGATTGCTGCAATTATTTGCTGGCACTGGCTCTGATTCCATTGCTCTATCCATCAACTCTTTTCTATTTTTACTACACCAAACTGATTGAGATTTGTAATATGAAGTGGTATTAACACCTGTTCTTGGATAGGCTAAATATTTAACAGTTACCCCTAAGTCATTGAGTTTTTTTACTTCTTTGTGAAGTTTTTTACAATAGGGACAATCGACATCAGTGAAAACATCAATCACAAATTTTTCATTAGGAGATTTATAGATAATTTTGTCTGAATCAGAAATCTCAGATATTATTTCTTTTGAGATTGATGACATTCTGTATTGAGTTAGATTCACTCTTTTTTGAAGATCAATCACTTCTCCTTGGGCAAGATATCTTCCATCTGCACTAACATAGATGATTTCTAATTTTGGAGATCGAAGAATGACTTCATATAATCCTCTAAAAGGTGTTTCATTAACATCTTCACCTTTAAGTGTTGGAAATACTTTTGTGAGTTCTTCAACCACCTTCTCTTTATTAGCATTAACCGAGAGTGAAACAAGTGAAATAAATAATAAAAATACTTTAAGCATGACTTTTGAGTGCCTTAAAAATTAATTGATTTTACAATCTTAGGTAGAATATAGTAATTCTTTTCATGAGGTTTATATGGAGTTTCAATTATCAAGTATTGATCAGCAAAATTATTCTGGAGATGCAGTTGCAATCTTAGTGAAGCAAGAAGAAATTTTTTCTGATGACTATATTCAAAATTTATTATCCTCTAATCGATTTGATGGGAAAAAAGGTTCCTCCTTTATTGCATTAGCTGGCGATCATTTCAATTGTGCTCGAGTTTTATTTATAGGAATTGGCGATCAAGAATATACTGGAAAAAAATATATCGAAACTTTAAATGAAATAAGTGCTCTATGCTCTAAAAATCATATTACTGATTTATTTATTCCCAGAGTTGATATCACTGATCAGGATGAGGAATGGATTCATCAAACCACCTCAAGGGTTTTAACTAATTTAACTTATCAAGTAGACAAAATCGGTTCTGATTCCAATAATGATGATCTGGAGCTTAAAAAGGTAGTTATTCAATCTAATCTAACTGATCAGTCAAAGCTTGATTATGGCTATTCTATTGCCCAGGGTATGCATTTGTGTAGAGCGCTTGGTGATATGCCGCCAAATATATGCACACCAACCTATCTATCAGAAACTGCTAAAAATCTTGCCAATGATTTGGGACTGAAAGTTGAAATTCTTGAAGAGTCAGATATGAAGAATCTGGGAATGAATTCTTTGCTATCTGTTTCTAAAGGCTCTATCGAGAAACCAAAATTAATAAGTCTTAGTTACCAGGGAAACAAAAAATCTAAACCTATTGTTTTAGTAGGGAAGGGGGTAACCTTTGACACCGGTGGAATTTCTCTAAAGCCTGGACAGGCAATGGACGAGATGAAGTACGACATGTGTGGAGCAGCTTCAGTCATGGGTGTTATGAAGGCAGTTGCCTTAATGAAACTACCAGTGAATTTAACAGTTGTGGTTCCGACCGTTGAAAATATGCCTGCGCATAATGCCTCCAAACCTGGCGATGTTGTTAAGAGTATGTCAGGTCAGACCATTGAAATTTTAAATACCGATGCAGAAGGTAGATTAATACTTTGTGACGCTTTAACCTATGTTCAGAAATATGATCCTGAGATAGTCATTGATGTTGCCACTCTGACAGGCGCTTGTATTATCGCACTCGGTAAAGTGAACTCTGGGCTTATGTCTAATAATCAAGCATTAGCGGATGAAATCATTAAGGCTTCTGAGGGTTCTAACGATGGTGTGTGGCAATTACCCATATCAGATGAATACGATGAGCAGTTAAAATCCAATTTTGCTGATGTGGCAAATATTGGTGGTCGTGAGGCAGGCTCTGTTACAGCTGCTTGTTTTTTGGCTAGATTCACCAAAGACTATAAGTGGGCGCATCTTGATATCGCTGGCACTGCATGGAATAGTGGTGCAAATAAAGGCGCCACTGGAAGGCCTGTCCCACTTTTATCAGAGATTATTCTTAATCGTTTAAGTTAAAAAAAATCCCATCGAAAGATGGGATTTTTTATTGGACAAGTCTTAATTTAGAAATCAGCAGTAGCGCCCTTTTCTTGGATTTGTGTGATTGTATCTTTTACCTGAACCGCTAATTCATATAAGTTATCAGGAAGTGGCTTGCCACCGTATATCATCATGTCCATATTCAGTGAGTATAACCAACGCTTGCCTTCTTTATCCTCAAGAAGTGCAATTCGACAAGGTAGGTATGCCGCAAATGCATCAGAATAGTCAACCATCTTCATTGCTGTTCTTGGTGAACAATATTGAAAAATCTTAAGAAATCTTTGTTTTTCTCCAGTCTGTAATTCAACTTGCTCTGAAAGAGGCAGTTTACCAACTTCTCTGATTTGAAGTTCAGTAGCAATTGATGACATTGCTTCTTCTACATCTTCATTAGAAACATCATCAGGCACAGGAGTTCTAACAATAGTTGACATAGCCATATCACCGGTGTCAATAAGAGATTTACCCATATCCCAGTATACTTCTAACGCTTTTGTCTGGGTATTTGACCAAAACAAAACTACCACATAAACAGTTACAGCACCAATCAAAACAAGTAACCATTTAATTAAAGAAACAACTTTGCCCATCTAATATTCCTCAGGTTTTAAAAAAACCATATTTTAACATGGGTGTATCAATTGTGTTCAAATTAGACTCTTAGGCCGTTTAGTACAATATTAGTTAAACTCACGACACCTACTACCTCCCCATGGTCAATCACTGGACATCTTGAGAGCCCGAAACGAGTTAAAAGAGTAGAACAGTTCTTGACGCTCATTGAGGAGGTTACTGAAATTATTGGTTTGTTCATAATTTCATATACATTCACTCGATCGCAAGATTTATTTTCTGCAATGACCTTTGAGGCAATATCCGCAATTAGAACTACTCCGAACTCATCTTCAGGATTACTCTTATCAACAATTAACATTTTGGTTCTTTTATGTTGCATGGTCTCAAGAGCTTGGGTAATAGTTAATTTACTATCAATAATATCTACTTCTTTCCACATGACATCTGCAACAGTTTTATCCTTAATCATAATTTCTCCTCAACAGTATTTTCTAGAGCTTCAATTTGATGCTTTATACCAATAGCATCCTCAACATCGATCTGAAAAGCAATCCCCTCCTTATTTTGATCTTCAAAACTTCCAACCTTAGAAATTTCTTCAAGAATATCTCTAGCGAGATGTTGCTCAACTAGAAGAAGCAAAACATCTTTGGGTGATTCAAGATTGAGACCAAGAAAGCTTTTATGGTGTTCAAGGCCCTCACCTCGTGCCTGTGATATAACCGTAGAACCCGTAGCACCCTTGAGTCTTGTTGCTTCAAGTATGCCTTCAGTTTGATTACTATCAACAAATGCAATGATTAATTTGAAATGCATAGTTTCTCCTTACTTACTTATTTTATTGATTATTTTTACAATTTGTATATATCCCATGACAGCGATGATCGGAAACAAAGACGCAAAAGCAATGAGACCAAATCCATCAACTAAAATATCTTTCCCATCGATTGAATAAGATAGGCCAATACCAAGAGCCGCTATTAATGGAACCGTCACCGTCGAAGTAGTAACACCTCCCGAATCGAATGCCAGGGGGATGATTTCTTTTGGTGATAGATAAACCAGAATAATAATAATAAGATAGCCTGTTACAAAGAAATACAGAATTGGCAAACCATAAATTATTCTAATCACACCAACTAACAAACCCAAGCCCACCCCAATTGCTACCGCAATTCTTAGTGGCCAACTTTTAACAAAACCTCCAGATGACTCCTCCGCTTTAATCGAAACGGCTAGCAGTGAAGGTTCTGCTAACGTGGTTGATATGCCTATTAGAATCGCAAATAAATAAATCCAAAAATATTCTGACCAAGGAAATACATGCGAAGAGATAAATTCTTTACTGGTTAATTCATATGCCATTAACTTACCAATTGGAAAAAGTGTCTGTTCTAAACCAATGACAAAAAGAGTTAGCCCTATCCACACTGAGACTATACCGATAAATATTTTTTTATTGTCAGGAAAGGATTTTTTTAGAATGACAAACTGGAAAAAGAAAATAATTCCAACGACTGGCGCAATACTTATAAGCATGTCATGAGCAATTTTTATAATTTCACTCATAAGAATATTCCGAAGATAAGAATCCCAATGATTGGCACTACAGAGGCAATTGCTATTAAACCAAACCCATCCACAAGAGGGTTCCTTCCCCGGATGGAACTAGCAAGACCGACGCCAATTGCGACAATAAGAGGAACAGTGATTGCAGATGTAGTAACCCCACCTGAGTCATAGGCGATTCCAATAATGTATTCAGGGGCCAGAGGTGTGAGCAATATAACCAAAAGATAGAGGATGATGATTATTGAATGAGTAGACCAATTCTTAAGAATTTTTAATACACCCAATATGACCGAAATTCCGACGCAAAAGGCAATAATTGATCTAAACATATTCTGAAAACTCTTCCTTGCCTCATCAGTTGAATCAATGATTTGGGACTCCTGTATGGCTTTAGCAACTTCTGCGGAAATAACAATTAAATCGGGTTCTGCGATAGTCACTCCAAATCCTAATGCAAAACCAAAAATTAATAACCAGGATAAGGATGCCCTCTCAACAAAGTTATAAGCCAGATTTTCTCCTGCTGGAAAAAAACCAATCTTAAGACCAAACACGAAAAAGGTTAGGCCTAGAATAATCAGTAATAGGCCTTCGAGAATGAGTAAAAGATCATCCAAAGGCTTTTGAATAACAAATATCTGAAAAAAACCGACGACTATAATGATGGGTAATAGGTCTTTAATGCTCTCAATAATACTTTGTAAAATTTTTCTACCAGTTCGGGCCATTGACTGTAAAAATAGGATTCAATTCAAGATAATTTTCTAAATCATCATAACAAATCATGAAGTCTATTGTTCTTATAAATGGAAAAAAACAATCTCGTCTTTTGGTGATGAATCGAAACACACAATTTGGCGATGGAGTCTTTGAGACCATTCTTTATAAAGATCGTTTTTTGTATTTTTGGAATGATCACTTTAAAAGATTGGAAAAAGGAAGGAAGTCCTTAGAAATTAGACCAATTAAAGAGTCTGTCTTATTAAAAGATATTAAAAAAGCAACCGCTCAATTGGATAAAGGCAGTTATGCAATAAAAATCATTCTATCAAGAGGAAAGACTGAGAGAGGTTATGGTTACAGTCAGGACATCAAACCTGATAGAGTAATCATTATTTCAAAAATTAGTTCTATAACAAAAGATAAATTTGATCTATCTGTTTGTCAATCAGGATATTTCAGTAATCCTCAATTATCTAAAATTAAGCATTGCAATCGATTGCAAGAAGTTCTTGCTAGAAGATCCTTAGAGTCTGATGAGTGTTTAATGTTGGATGAAAATGGAGATGTAATTTCGACATCACAGGGAAATATTTTTCTTATCAAAAATAATATTCTATACACTCCAATCATTGAAAAATCAGGTATCGAAGGCACAACCAGGGCTCAGATAATTTCGTGTGCTCATGAGTTAAATATCAAGGTATCTATCAAGAATATAACACCTGAGGAGGTTTATGAATCTGATGAGATTTTCATGACAAACAGTATTGTTGGGATGAAAAAGTTTACCTCTTTTAAAGATAAATCTTTTACCAATAGCCCAGTGTTTGATCAGTTGGAGCAAAAGTATTTGAGTCTTGGAGAAGAAAAAAAAATATTTATAGCCAAAAGTTGGGTGCCCAAGTTTAAGGTCTATGGTTTTTTTGTCGCAATCTTTTTGCTAATTTTTGCATCGCTCTATTATGCAAAAGATTTGGATGTTCATTCTAATCAAATTTATCGAATAGATAACGGCACCTCTTTGAATCAATTGATCGAGGATCTTGGTCAGAAGTCCATTACTCGATCAAATGTTATGTCCTACTTAGTCTCTAATTTATATCGTAATCAGAGTGTCAAGGCAGGCTATTATGAAATACTAGAGAGTGATAATATTTTTGATCTATTCTCAAAGTTCTACCAAGGTAAAGTTGCTACAGTTGACCTAACATTAATCCCAGGTCAGTCTATCCATAATTTTTTTGCTGATCTAACAACTCTGGATAGTGTCGAAGGCAAAATGGATCTTAAAGAGGTTATGAGTAATTTAAACGTTTTGTATCCTTATGAGGGCTGGTTTTGGCCAGAAACCTATCAGTTTAACTATGGTGTAAGTAGACTAGATGTCATGAAAAGATTCCATCAAAAAATGCTTAAGGAGTTGAATACTAGATGGTCTAAAAGAGACAAAAAAATCCCCCTTGAAAATCCTTATGAAGCTTTAGTTCTTGCTTCTCTCATAGAAATGGAATCTTCTCAACAAGAAGAAAGAAAAATAATTGCTGGGGTTTTCTATAATCGGTTAAATGCTAATATGAGACTGCAGACTGACCCTACAGTCATTTATGCCATGGGAGATAAATACACCGGCAAGCTTACTAGAGAAAATCTCAAGATTGATAGCCCTTACAACACCTATAAATATAAAGGGCTTCCTCCTGGAGCAATATCAACAGTTAGTGCTTCTTCACTTGATGCTGCTCTTCACCCCATGGCGACAGATGCTTATTATTTTGTGTCAAAGAAAGATGGTTTTCATGCATTCTCTAAAACCTACAAAGAGCATCAAAAAAATATAGATAAGTATCTAAAATAACAACATGAGTCGAGGAAAGTTTATCACCATTGATGGCCTGGAAGGCGCTGGCAAAAGTACTCAAATTGATTTTATAAAAAAGTATCTTTCTGCCAGAAATCGGGATGTTTTTCTTACCAGGGAGCCTGGAGGAACAGATCTTGGTGAACGATTAAGAGTACTTCTATTGGATAAGAAAATTGATGCAATGAATCCAGATACTGAGTTACTGCTGATGTTTGCAGCTAGAAATGAGCATGTTAAAAAAGTTATTGTGCCAAAATTGGAAAAAGGAGTCTGGGTCATCAGTGATCGCTTTACAGATGCTTCATATGCCTATCAAGGTGGAGGAAGAAGAATTCCATTAGAAAGAATTGGAGAATTGGAACAGTGGACTTTGCAAGACTTTGTGCCCGATATGACTTTTTTACTTGATCTTGATGTGGAGCTTGGATTATCAAGAGTTGAACAAAGGGGTGAGAAAGATAGATTTGAAGAGGAGCATAAAGATTTCTTTAATAAGGTTCGAGAAATATTTTCAAATCGAGCTTCAAAATATCCAGAAAGGATAAAACTGATAGATGCCTCCAAAAATATAGACGAAACTTCTTCTCAAATTAAAAAGATTCTAGATCTGCTGTGATATATCCCTGGCATGAAAAGCCTTTTGAGGTAGTTAATAAAATGATCCAGCAAGATCACTTACCTCATGCACTCATGATTACTGGAAGTGAGGGGATGGGTAAGTTTGAGTTCGCTATGCAATTAATTGAGAAATTGACAGGGTATCAAGATCTCAATGTTAAAGATAATGCTAAATTAGATCTAGAGCAGCCAACCTTGCTTAGAAGGTCTTTCTATCAAAACTTAATTTATTGTCGAGATTCTGAAATCAATGAAGAAACTATGAAAGTTTCTAATGAAATCAGAATTAAACAGGTGAGAGCTTTTTGTAATGCCCTTAATAAAACTGCAGATGATTTGCAAATTGGATTGATGTTCTATGCGGATAAGATGAATATCTCTGCAGCAAACAGTCTATTAAAAACTCTTGAGGAACCAAGAAGGAACACATTGATTATCTTGCTGGTTCATGAGCCAAAAAAACTTCCAATCACTATCCGTTCTAGATGTCAGAATATACATATTCCACCATCTTTTGATGAGGCAACGATTAATTGGATCAAAGAGAAACTACCTGTTCAGCAGCAACAAGATTTTGATATTGGGCAATTACTGCATAATGCTAATGGGGTTCCATTTAATGTTGTTGACGATCTTAACGGAAATGAATTTCTTGAATATCAAAAGAGACAAAACTATCTTCTAAGCTTGGCTTCCCATCCTCAAAAATACTCCAAAAAGAATGAATTTGAGGGAGATGAAAAAGGTCTTCTAAAATGTCTCACGAATCTAGTCATTGAGGCAATAAAAATTAAACAACTGAATAGGGCAACTGGACTAGTAGAGTTGAATGAAATTGCAAATCAAGCCAAGTTAGATTTTCTTTATAAATTCCTGGATGACCTAAATCACTCTTCAAGACTACTTAACACATCGATTAATATAAAATTATTATTGGATAATGTCTTAATTGTGTGGTCTCATATATCGCATTTAAAAAGATACCCAATAATAATTGATAGGAATTAGGAGAATAAATGAGTCAATCCGATAAGCTTTTTGCAGAGGCGAAGAAATATATTCCTGGTGGAGTTAACTCACCAGTAAGGGCATTTAACGGTGTTGGAGGCAATCCTGTCTTTTTCAAAAAAGGTGAAGGTGCTTATTTATTTGATTCAGATGATAAAAAATACATAGATTATGTCGGTTCCTGGGGTCCAATGATCCTTGGGCATGCAAATAATGAAGTGATCAATGCAGTAAAAGCAAGACTTGATAAGGGTTTAGGGTATGGCGCCCCTACTGAATTAGAGACTGAGGTTGCTAAAAAAGTTTGCGAACTCGTTCCTTCTATTGAATTAGTGAGAATGGTTAGCTCTGGCACAGAGGCCACTATGAGCGCTATCAGACTTGCTAGAGGCTATACCGGTAGAGATAAAATTATTAAATTTGAGGGCTGTTATCATGGCCACTCGGATTCCCTACTAGTTAAAGCTGGCTCAGGAGCTCTAACATTGGGTGTGCCAACCTCTCCAGGTGTGCCCGCTTCTCTAGCAGAGCACACACTGACTTTAGAATACAATAATATTAATCAAGTTAGAGAAGTTCTTAAAAAGGTAGGAGAAGAGGTTGCTTGTATTATTATTGAGCCCATCGTAGGCAATATGAATTGCATCCTGCCTGTCAATGATTTTCTAAAAAACCTCAGAGAGCTTTGTGATCAGTATGGTGTGGTATTGATTTTTGATGAGGTGATGACAGGATTTAGAGTGGCACTTGGCGGTGCTCAAGAGATTTATGGCGTAAAACCTGATTTAACAACCCTTGGTAAGATTATTGGTGGGGGATTGCCTGTTGGTGCTTTTGGAGGAAAAAAAGAGATCATGGAATATATTGCACCCCTAGGTCCAGTCTATCAAGCTGGAACCTTATCAGGTAATCCGTTGTCAATGTCAGCAGGTTTGGCCATGCTCAATGCGCTCTCTGCAGAACCTGACTTCTATAAAAAACTTGGGATGAAAACTGAAAAACTTTTGAGCGGCATTAAGGAAAGAGCAGAAGAACATAATATTGGTTTGACAACAAATTCAGCAGGGGGCATGTTTGGAATATTCTTTACCGATATTGAAAAGGTTACTAATTTCAAAGAGTCTTCAGAGTGCAAGATTGAAGATTTCAAAAGATTTTTTCATTTAATGCTCGAGGATGGAATTTATATGGCTCCTTCTGCATATGAGGCAGGATTCATTTCAATCAAACATTCTGATGGCGACATAGAAAAAACCATTGCTTCTGCAGATAAAGCATTCAAGCAATTGCAATCCTAAATGGCTCTAGCAATCTTCGATCTTGATAAAACTCTCATCACAGGAGATAGTGATTTTCTCTGGGGTGAATTCATGAGCGAGAATGGAATGGTTGACAGAGAAAATTATCAAAAAAGAAATGCAGATTTTTTCGAACAATACACTCTAGGAAAACTAAATATTAGTGAATATCTAGAGTTTTGTTTGGAACCACTCTCTAGATTTTCTTATGATGAGCTTCGTAATTATCATCGTTCATTTCTAGAGGAGAAAATTAGACCTATTATTTCAAATGATTCGATAAAGCAAGTTGAAAAACATAGAGACCAAGGAGATACCTTGCTGGTTCTTACTGCAACGAATCGTTTTATCACCTCTCCTATAGTAGCGGAATTTGGTATCGAAAATTTATTAGCAACTGAAATAGAGTTTATCGATGAAAGATATACTGGAAAAGTTCTCGGGGAGCCATGCTTCCAAGAGGGCAAGATTGAGCATCTAAAGCGTTGGATTAGTAATAGAAATATTTCCCTTGACGGTTCCTATTTTTATTCTGATTCCCATAATGATCTTCCTACCCTAGAGTTAGTAGATTACCCAAATGTAGTAAATCCCGATAATAAACTCAGAGAGATAGCGTTAAAAAGAAATTGGCCAATTCTCAATTGGGTATAAAAAAACCTCCATTAGGAGGTTTTTAAGTAAGGTTTTATATCAACTTATAAGTAAAGATGATGATTACCTGTAGATGCTTCATCAAAATAAGTTGCAGCACCACCAAACTCTACACCATCAATAAAGTCTTCTTTTTTGTATCCAAATAACTCGACAGTCATTTCACATGCGATAAATTTAACATCGAACTCTAAGCACATTGCCCTTAACTCTTCAAGTTTCGCAACACCATGTTTCTGCATGGTCTTTTTCATCATCCATGTAACTAATCTGTCAGCCCCTGGAATATTCCATACAACATTAGGAATCTTAGGACCAAAATCAATTTTTTGAAGCCATTTAGGACCAAATGGCATTTTCATTGGCATAGAAGGATTGCCTATTGGAGTAACTCTCATCTTAGAAGTATCCTTAAGAAGAAGATTAAGACCATAAAAAGTAAAAAACATGGTAACCTCTTTATCCATTGCGACTGCAGTAGATGCAAGAATAAACGGAGGAAAGGCCCAATCAAATGTTCCCTTCGTTGCAATAATTGTCATTTTGTTATCATCAGACATGATAACCTCCTATAAAAAATTTAGACCTTCTCAAGAGTGAAGACAAATTTTCCACCGTCTTCAACATTTGAAAGAAGTTTGTTACCAGTTTGATTACAAAAAGCCTCGATATCTTTAACAGAACCAGCATCTGTAGAGATAACTTCAAGTACTTGTCCAGCACCCATTTTTGATAAAGCTTTTTTAGTTTTAAGAATTGGTAGAGGACAATTTAGTCCTGAAGCGTCTAGTGTTTCATCAGCCATAATAAACTCCCGTAAGTATAATTATTTAAACAAGTAAGGTACTGAAGCAACTCCCCAATGTTGATTCAAAGTTTTTACATTTTAGCAAAAAAATTTTTTAATTGGAGAATAATAAAATTCTAATATATGTTTCAAACTAGACCCCAAATCTAATGTTAGCCATCAAGAAAATATTCATACTATTTTTATACTTTGCTTTTTTTATCAGCACTGCATTTGCACTCTCTATTCCAAGCACTTATTCAATGGATTCAATTGATGAGAGAAGACTCGGAAATAAGGTTTTGCAGTCAATTTGGGACTCCAAGTCTGTTATTAAAGATATGGAGTCACAAATATATATTAAGGAATTGGGCCAAGATCTTGTTAACAAAAGTAATCAACCGAAAAGACATTACGATTTTTTCCTACTGGAAGACGACTCAGTCAATGCTTTTGCTAGTTGGAATGGTTATGTAGGTGTTCATGATGCTTTGGTACTTTTCTCTGATAATGAGTCCGAATTGGCCGCAATACTTGCCCATGAGATTTCACATATTACCCAAGAACACCTAAAACGATATCATGACAAAAGCGCTAAACAAAAAATTTTGACGGTAGGTGGAATTATTGCATCTGTTTTAGTAAAGAACAGTGAATTAACTGAGGCAATTGCTACCACAACCATTGCTAATGATCTTCAGAACCAAATTAATTACACTCGCGAGCATGAATGGGAAGCGGATAATTTTTCTGTCAATATTCTCGAGAAAACTGACTTTAATATCGATGGTTTAGGGAGTTTTTTTAAGAGAATGGAGGGTGATAACTCTACTAATGATTATCTAAGAACTCACCCCTTGAATATTGATAGAGTGGCAAATAGTCAGTCTAGGGCTGAGAAGTTTAAAAGATCTCATAAAAGTAGTTTTGACTATGAAACTATGAAAATTAGATTGCAAGCTTCTGACAACAAGGGCATAAATTTGGAAGATCCCAAAACAAACTTATACTCTAAAGCCTATAAGTATTTTTTATCCAAGGAATTGACTAATGCCCGTGAATATATTGAAGAGTTATTGAAAATTAATCAGGATTATTCTAGTTTAATTCTTGCTGGTAGAGTTTATGGAGAGTTAAAGCAAGAAGCACAAGCAGAGAAATTTTTTGAAAGTGCAAAAAAACATCGTGATAATGAAGTTGTAAGATATTTTCAGGCAGAGATGTATATTGCTAATAATGAGCCGTCTAAGGCCATTAAGCTTCTCAAAAACTTTACAAGATTAAATAAAACCTCTGTTTTTAGTGAAACTCTTTTGGCAGATGCTTATCTCAAAATTTCTGCGCAAGATAGATATCAATTCCATCGTGGCAATGCAGAGGTATTAAAGGGAAATCATGAAGAGGCAATTAAACATTTTAATCTTGCCAAAAATCTCACCCAAAACAAAGATTTTTTTGATTTGGTTGATTCACGTGCGAAGTTTGTTGATGAAGAGAAAAGGATTCTAGAGATTAAAGACTAAAAGGTTATATTTCTCTGACTCCATTCTCGGTTCCTAGTAACAAAATATCAGCAGATCTCTGGGCAAAAAGACCGTTGGTAACAACGCCAACTATTGAATTGAGATAAATTTCTAAATTAACAGGGTCTGTTATTTCTAAGTTTTGTATGTCTAATATATTGTTGCCATTATCTGTAATGAAACCCTCTCTCAATACCGGATTCCCTCCAGTATTTTTTTTAATTTCTCTTGCAACTTGATTAGTTGCCATAGGAATGACTTCAACAGGCAGAGGGAATTTACCCATTGTTTCTACCAGTTTGCTCTCATCAGCTATACATACAAATTTATCTGCTACAGCAGCAACAATTTTTTCTCTAGTAAGAGCACCACCACCGCCTTTGATAAGATTAAGTTGGTGGTCAGATTCATCAGCTCCATCTATATAAACTGACATGGAATCCACTTCATTGAGGTCAAACACTTTTATTCCATGACCTTCGAGTCTGTCCTTGGTTGCAACTGAGCTTGCAACGGCGCCAATGATGGAATCTTTCATAGAGGCAAGCTCATCGATAAAAAAATTAGCAGTGGATCCAGTTCCAACCCCTATAATGGAATTTTTTACAACATGTTTTAAAGCCTCTTTTGCAACTGCCTGTTTCATTTCATCTTGGGTCATAACTTTTCCTAGTTTATTTTTTGAAGTGATTATACATATCTACATTTATGAATAAAATCATTGTCGCAAGCAACAATCAAGGGAAGATAAAAGAATTCAATCAAATTTTAAATTCACGATTTGATTTAATTTCAATGTCTGAACTAAATATTCAGGAATTACCAGAGACAGGTTTAACCTTTGTTGAAAATGCGATCATCAAGGCTAGAAATGCCTCTAAACAAAGCGGGCTTCCTGCAATTGCAGATGACTCCGGATTAGTTGTTGATGCCCTAAATGGTGAACCGGGCATTTATTCTGCAAGATATTCAGATAGCAAAGATGACATATCAAATACTGAAAAGGTCTTATATAAAATGAAAAACATTCCGCATGACAAGCGAACTGCACGATTTTGGTGTGCCATTGTTTTCATGAGGCATTATCTTGATCCTAATCCGATAATTATCCAAAAGGGATGGGAAGGTTTAATCACTTATGAGCCCAAAGGGAAAAATGGCTTTGGATATGACCCCATATTTTATGTTCCGACACATGATCAAGTTTCAGCAGAATTAGATCCAGTCGAAAAAAATAAAATTTCTCATAGGGGGCAAGCGCTCAAAGCACTTATTCAAGAATTGGCATTACCTAGTTGATTAATCTACCCCCGCTTTCTTTATATGTTCATTATCCTTGGTGCGTTAAAAAATGCCCTTATTGTGATTTTAATTCGCATGAAAATTTACCTTATGAGGGTTATGTTAATTTATTAAAAAATGATCTTAAAGATAGTCTTGCTTATATTCAAAATCGAAAAATAAGATCTATATTTTTTGGTGGAGGAACACCCTCAATTATGCCAACTGAAGAGTTAGAAGATTTAATAATTTTTTTAAAAAATGAACTGGATTTTGCGGAGGGAATAGAGATTACCTTGGAGGCAAATCCAGGGACATTCGAAATTGATAAATTTAAGTCATTTCATGATGTTGGAATAAATAGATTGTCAATTGGAGTTCAGTCGTTTAATAACCAAGAACTTGAAAGACTGGGGCGCATTCATAACTCTGAAGATGCTAAATTAGCCTGCAATGAAGCTAGAAAAATATTTGACAATATCAATATTGATATTATGTATGGGCTTCCAGAGCAAAGCTTTGAAATAAATCAATCCAATATAGAAACTGCACTTTCATATAGTCCAGACCATATCAGTTATTATCAATTAACCATTGAACCCAATACCTATTTTCATAAGTACCCGCCAAAATTACCATCAAATGAGTCTGTTTTTAATTATGGCAGCATTGGTCAAAGAATAATTGAAGGTTCAGGGCTTAGAAGATATGAGGTTTCAGCCTATGGTCAAGAATCAAGACATAATCTGAATTATTGGTTATTTGGGGATTACATAGGAATCGGCGCTGGAGCTCATGGAAAGATTACTAGTACAATAGAAAATAAAGTTTTTAGAACTTTAAAGAATAAATCTCCTAAGGATTACTATAAAGATCAAAGCTCGAAATTAACCTACATAGAGAATTTAACTTTTGATTTCATGTTGAACGCCTTAAGACTCAAAGATGGTTTTGAAATAGATTTATTTGAAAAAAGAACTGGCATTGAATTTAACTCCATTGAAAAAAATATCCAAGTTGCAATAGATAAGAGTTTATTAAAAATTAACAACACAAGAGTAGGCCCAACGCCACAGGGCTATGATTTTCTAAACGATCTTCAAGAAATTTTTCTCTAGGTGAATGGATTTCAAAAATTTAACTTAAAGAGACTTACGCTGTAAAATACCGAAATATCAATATTTATTTGAAATTTAATGGCTGATTTATCTAAAAATTTTGCTAAAGTTTTAACCGAAGCACTCCCTTATATCCAAAAATTTAATGGCAAGACTGTTGTCGTTAAGTATGGCGGCAATGCAATGATTGATGCTGAGCTGAAATCCAGTTTTGCTAGAGATATTGTTTTGATGAAATCAGTTGGGATGAACCCTATTGTTGTTCATGGGGGCGGTCCTCAGATTGGTGATACGCTTAAAAAAATTGGTAAAGAAAGTGAATTCGTTGGCGGTATGCGAATTACTGATGGTGAAACCATGGATGTGGTTGAGATGGTCTTAGGGGGTTTGGTTAATAAACAAATTGTTAATTTAATTCATCAACATGGTGGAAATGCGATTGGATTAACTGGAAAGGATGGCAGTCTTATTTCAGCCAAAAAACTTAAACATGATTTTGAGCCAACTTCAGAAATTATTGACTTGGGTCATGTTGGTGAGGTTGATAAGATTGACACATCGGTAATTGAACTCTTGGTTGGAGGAGATTTTATTCCAGTGATTGCGCCTATTGGAGTTGGTAAAGATGGATTTTCTTATAATATCAATGCTGACCTGGTTGCTGGATCTATTGCTCAAGCGCTGAATGCTGAAAAATTAATTCTTTTAACGAATACTGAGGGTCTTCTGGATTCTGATGGGAAGTTACTCACAGGTTTAACTTCAAAAGATGTCAATCAACTCGTTAAAGATAAAGTAATCCATGGTGGAATGCTGCCGAAAATTAATTGCGCATTGACTGCAGTCCAATCTGGTGTTAATTCAGCGCACATCATCGATGGTCGCGTTGCTCATGCGGTCCTGATTGAGGTATTCTCCGATAGTGGTTTAGGTACACTAATTGTCAATAATGAATAAATCTCATAGAGGATCAGTCAAACTTGAAGATTGCGAAATTATCGCTCATAAGAAGTATGAGGCTGATCAGTTTGTCTTGACATTGGCATCCGATTACATATCAAACAATACCAAACCTGGGCAGTTTGTTCATGCAACAGTTTCAGAAAAACTTCTGATGAGAAGGCCGATATCAATCATGTCTGTAAATTCCAAGGAAAATACTTTTGATTTGCTATACAAGATAGTTGGAGATGGCACTAGAGAACTTTCAAAAAGAAAAGTAGGCGAACAAATTTCCGTGATGGGTCCGATTGGCAATGGATTCAATTTTGATTCTGTCAAAAGACCAATCATGATTGGTGGAGGAGTGGGTATTCCGCCAATGGTTGCTTTAGCGCAACAACTAAATTTAAAGACACAAAAACCCTTAGCAATTTTTGGTTCTGAAGTTGAGTTTCCATTTGAAATGGAAATCACTGATAAATCATATCCTTTTATTGAAAAACCAGCAACAATGTCACTGCTCCATGAATGGGGGATAGACTGTCTTTTGACGAGCAACTCTGGCTTCCAAGGGGTGTATAAGGGGTATGTGACAGATCTAGCTAGGGAGTATCTCAACACCTTGAGTGTTGAAGAGTTAAAAGAAGTTAAAATTTTTGCTTGTGGTCCAGACATGATGCTAAAAGCGGTTAAGACCCTTGCAAGTCAGTTAAATGTAGAATGTGAATTATCTCTTGAGGAGTTTATGGCTTGTGCAATTGGTGGTTGCGCTGGATGCGTTGTAGAGGTTGAAACAGAAGCAGGCAAATCAATGAAAAGAGTTTGTGTTGATGGCCCAATTTTTGATGCAAATAGCATCTTCCAATGATTGCAGAGAGACTTAACCACGTTATTCAAAGAATACAAAAAGTTGACCATTCTCAAAAAGTTAAACTCATTGCAGTCAGTAAAAAAAAATCCATAGCGCTGATTAAAGAGGCGATTCATTCTGGTCAAAAAGACTTTGGAGAAAATTATCTCCAAGAGGCTGTTGAAAAAATTAAAGCCATCGATGATCAATCATTAACATGGCATTTTATTGGTCCAATTCAGTCCAATAAAGCCGCTTCAATTGCAAAATACTTCCAGTGGGTTCACAGTGTCGACAGAAAGAAAGTCTTAACAAGATTAAATGATCAATCCAAAGAAAATCAAAAGGTTCTTAATGTATTAATTCAGGTAAATATTGATGATGAAGACACAAAATCCGGTGTGATGCCACATGAAATTGATGATCTAGTTAGTTATGCAAATGAACTAAGCAATATTTCTTTAAAGGGGTTTATGTGTATACCCAAACCTGGAAACTCCAAAGAGAGCTTTAAAAAGATGAAGATTCTATTGAATTCATATCCCTATTTAGAAACCCTTTCAATGGGAATGAGTAATGATTTAGAGATCGCAATAAGAAATGGTTCTACTATGGTTAGAATTGGAACTGATATTTTCGGTGCCCGTTAAGAATCACAGGATATAAAATTAGTAAACTATGAGTATTCAAATCTACATTACTGGCGGAACGATTGATAAAAAATACAATGAACATACAGGTGAGTTAATTTTTGATAAAACGCATATTGTAGATATGCTAAATCGTTCAAGATGTATGACCGAAACTTCATCAGAGGTTATTTTTCTGAAAGATAGTCTTGATATTGTTGAGAACGAAAGGGAGCTCATTTATTCTAAATGCAAGGGGAGTGATTCAGAGAAAATTCTGATAACACATGGAACCGATACAATGATTGAAACTGCTAAAAGTATTCAGTCAATGAATTTAGCAAAAACGATAGTCCTCACTGGCTCCATGATTCCTTACTCTGTTTCAAACTCGGATGCTTTATTCAATCTTGGCTTTGCTATCTCTGCAGTGCAAACATTAGTTCATGGAGTTTATGTATGTATGAATGGAAAGATATTTAATGCCAGTAATGTTTATAAGAATAGGGAAATTGGAATCTTTGAATCAATCAAAAATTGAGTTGGGGTAAATATTGAAAAAGGTTTTACATGTTTCTAAAAAGTTAACCAAATTTTCAATATATTTGGGTCTAATTATTTTTGTCTTGGTTCTAATTCTTGATCTCAATATTAAATATTTTAAAAATTTGATTGAAGAGAAGTTATCGGTATCAACTGGCTTAGAGGCACGTATTGAAAACTTATCACTAGGGTACAATTTTGATTCGATAAATATTCAAGCAATGAAAATAACTCTGCTTGATGAATCAAGTTTTCCAAATGCTGAGATCTTAAATATTAATCTAGAATTAACTTATGAGAATTTATTTAAAGAGTCAGCAAAATTTAGCTCTCTAGCAATTGATACTCTGAAGATAAACCTTCCTAAAAAAAATAACTTGGATGAAAAAAAACCTAAAAAAGATTTATCAAAATTTCTCATCTCTCTTGGACTTTTCCAAAAAATTAGTATAGAGCAAACATTGATTTCCTCGAAAAAGGAATATGAAATAGGTGAAATTAACGTTGTTTCTAGCTCTGATGAGATAGATTTTTACGTTAATAAATACCCTCTAGATTTGATCTATGAAAATTCACACAATGTTTCTTTAGATGTCAAGGGAAAGTTTAGTTTAAAAAACATGGGGACAAATGAAGTAGTCATTCCCTTATATATAATTACTGAAGATTTTAAAATTGATGGAGAATTGCAAATCAATTCTAGTCTAAGATTCTATGGCGACATCGATCAGGTCGATGTAAAAAAAAGTTTAAAGTATTTTCCTCAAGATCCTTCTAAGGCAATTTTGATTGAAAATTTCGGCAATGCCATTAAGAGTGGTTATCTTAGAGACAGCAAAATTCTTTTTGAGAAAAATCTTTTGACAGATGAAGTGATCAACAATAAATTTGATTCTGTGGTTTTTTTCAAAGAGTTAAGTTATGCCAATAAAAAATTTCTAGTCCAAGATTACCATGGTGAAATAACTCTCAATCCAGAAAAACTTCAACTCAAAGGAAAGGGGTCTCTCTTTGAGAAAGATTTTTTTATCAATGTGGATATTCCTGATAATCCTTTACGTGGAAAAATGGTTATGGTGAATTTTTCAGATGTCAACTCAGAATTCCAAGGGGCAGCAAATTATCTTGAAAATGAAAATTGGGAAATGAATTTTTCTGTTGGTACAGGGTTTTCTGGTAACTTAACAATACCCAAATCAGACGAACTGGTTCCAGTTGTCATTATTGAGAATTTAGTGGTTCCTGATGGAAAATCAAATTCTATTGACATTAGTCCTGCAGATATTCCTGCTGTTACGGTTATAGCTAAAAAAATTATAGTAGGTGAAAACGAGTTACCAAAATTTGAACTCCAACTTATGCCCTCTGGAAAAATATTACGAGTTAGTTATCTAAAACTCAGTGATTACAAAGTTGATAACAACCCAATCAAATTTAATGGTGGATGGTTAGACAAAAACAAGACCATTATTAATGCTAATCTACAAGGAGAAAATCTCAAGGGACTTTTAACGGCAATGGGCATTGACAAAAAAATTCAAGGTGGTAAGTATAATTTTGATATTCGACTCTACTGTAATTGCAATCCCTGGGAGGTAAAGCTGGATTCCATATCAGGAGAAATTTTAGGTAATGTAGAAGAGGGAATTTTTACTGATCAGGATCCCAGCATTGGAAGAATATTTTCCCTCCTGAATATTGACTCTATCTCGAGAAGACTTCGCTTGAATGTTGATGATCTTATCTCAAAGGGTTTTGCCTATGACACCATTAAAGGCAGAGCAGTTGTCAATGACAAAAAAATAAATATAGATTTTCTGAATGTTGATTCCACTTCAAATCATATCAAGGTTAAAGGGCATAGCAATTTAAAATCTAGATCTTATGAACTTGAGGCTTACGTTAGACCAGAAATAGCTGATAGCGTTCCTGTTGCTACCTATCTTGCTGGTGGAGGGCTTGCTGGTTTAGGTGTTTGGTTGGCCGATAAGACTATTTTTGATGGAGATTTAATCAATAAAATAATTGATAAAGTAGTTGAAATCAAGTATTCAATTACTGGACCTTGGGATAATCCAGAAATTAAAGCAGAGACTAAATTTTTATGATCATTAACATTCTTGAGGATAACTCAATCAACGAACAATTAATCCAAAACTTTGTTGATGATCTGTGCCCAATGGGCGCAGATTATTCTGATCTATATTTTCAGTATTCAATTTCAGAAAGCTGGATTCTTGAGGATGGAATTGTTAAAGGAGGCTCATACAATATTTCAAATGGAGTGGGAACTAGAACTGTCTCTGGGGAAAAAACAGGTTTTGCCTATAGTGATGAGATTTCAACATCAGAAATTGCCAAGGCAGTTAAATTTGCTAGGCAAATTGTTAACTCTAATCAGAAAAACAACTCTCTTTCATTGAATAAGAATTTAAAAGGAAATTTTTACAGTGAATATGACCCTTTGAAGAGTATCAGTGCTGTTGAAAAAGTATCCTTACTTAAGAAAATAGACATCTATGCTCGAAGAGAAAAGTGTGTCAAGCAAGTCAATGCCTCTTTGACAGGATCATACTCTGATGTATTGATTGCATCTAGTGATGATGTATTCCAATCAGACAAAAGACCAATGGTAAGACTAAACATCTCTCTTATTCTAGAAAAAAATGGGAGGGTTGAACATTCCTCATATGGCGGCGGTGGAAGATTTGGCTATGAAATTTTTACTAATGATGCATTGTTGAATTCATATGTTGATGAGGCTATTAGATTAGGCAAAGTTGCTTTAGATTCTGTTCCAGCACCTGCTGGAGTGATGCCAGTGATATTGGGACCTGGATGGCCGGGTGTTTTATTGCATGAGGCTATTGGCCATGGTTTAGAGGGCGACTTTAATCGGAAAAAAACTTCAGTATTTTCCAATTTAATGAATCAACAAGTTGCGAGTCCAAAATGCACCATTGTCGATAATGGAACGCTCAAGGATAGAAGGGGTAGCTTAAATATTGATGATGAAGGCACTGCAACTCAATCAACTACTTTGATTGAAAATGGAATACTTAAAGGCTATATGTTTGATAAATTAAACGCCAGACTCATGGGAGTAAGTTCAACTGGAAATGCCAGAAGAGAGTCCTATGCACATATTCCAATGCCAAGAATGACTAATACCTACATGCAAGCTGGTGAAGATAAAGTTTCAGATATGATATCCAGTATTGACAATGGAATTTATGCACTCAACTTTGATGGCGGTCAAGTAGACATCACTTCTGGAAAATTCGTGTTTTCTGCAAATGAGGCTTATATGATCAAGAATGGCAAGATTGCCTCACCTATCAAGGGGGCAACACTCATTGGTCAGGGGCATGAAGCACTCAAAAAAATATCAATGGTAGGTGATGATTTAGCGCTTGATAATGGCATAGGCGTTTGCGGTAAAGATGGTCAATCTGTGCCAGTTGGAGTAGGACAGCCATCCCTAAAAATTGATGCACTAACTGTAGGTGGAACAGAGGTATAGTCCCAAAGAGATATAGTTATTAATGCCATACTATTATTAAATGTATCACACTAATTAAGTAGCTTAATTCGCTATAATTATTAATCTATTTACAAAAGGATAGAAGGTTGCTAGAAAACTACCTCCCAATCGTTGTATTCATTTTCCTTGGTTTGGCATTTGGGGCTGGACCAGTTCTTATCGGTTACTTGCTTGGCCCAAGCAAACCAGACCCTGAAAAGAATTCACAGTTTGAATGCGGTTTCCCTGCATTTGATGACTCAAGAATGTATTTCAATGTTCGTTATTATCTAGTTGCAATTTTGTTTATATTGTTTGACCTGGAGGTTGCATTTGTATTTCCTTGGGCAGTTGTTCAATCTCAATTAGGCTGGTTTGGCTTTATTGGCATGACTATCTTTTTATCTTTATTGGTTGTCGGTTTCATTTTTGAATGGAAAAAAGGCGCGCTTGAATGGGAGTAAGTTGTGGCAATTGATGGATTGATGAAACAAGGTTTTGTAACTACTTCGCTCGATAAGGTAATCAATTGGGCGAGAACCGGATCATTATGGCCAATGACTTTTGGTTTGGCTTGTTGTGCGGTTGAAATGATGGAGGCTGGTTCCTCACGTTATGACTTAGATCGTTTCGGTATAGTATTTAGACCTACTCCAAGACAGTCGGATTTAATGATTGTTGCTGGAACACTTACAAATAAAATGGCTCCTGCCCTTAGAAAGGTTTACGATCAAATGCCAGAACCTAGATATGTAATTTCTATGGGTTCTTGTGCTAATGGTGGGGGTTATTATCATTATTCCTACGCGGTTGTAAGAGGTTGCGATAGAATCGTGCCTGTTGATGTCTATGTTCCAGGTTGCCCTCCAACTGCAGAAGCGCTTTTGTACGGAATTATTCAGTTGCAAGAAAAAATTAAACGAACCAATACCATCGCTAGAACATGATAGAAGAGTTTATTGAAGGCCTTGAAGAAGAGTTTGAGTCGAATACCATCATTCACGAGTTTGATGAAATCACAATGGTTGTCGATAAATCAGAGCTAGAGTCAACCTGCCTAAAACTTCGTGATTATTTTGGTTTTGAGATGTTGATTGATTTATGTGGTCTTGACTTTCTAACTTATGGTGAGTCAGAGTGGGATGGTAATGCCAGTTCATCAGGCTTTGGAAGGGCTAGAGAATCTCATACTTCAGAAAATCCTCATCCTGAGAGATTCGCTGTTACTTATCATTTGCTATCAATTAATAAAAACCAAAGACTCAGGTTAAGAGTTTATCTTAATGAAGAAATGCCAATTGTATCCTCCGTATCTCATGTATGGAGTTCAGCTAATTGGTACGAAAGAGAAGCCTTTGATTTATTTGGAATCTTATTCGAAAACCATCCAGATCTCAGAAGAATATTGACAGATTATGGCTTTGTTGGGCATCCTTTGAGAAAAGACTTTCCAATGATAGGTGAAGTTGAAATGAGATATGATGAGAAACTGGGTCGAGTTATATATGAACCTGTTTCTATTGAGCCCAATATTAATGTGCCTAGAATTATTAGGAAGTAGTTATGGCTGAGATAAGAAATTACACACTCAATTTTGGTCCACAACATCCTGCCGCCCATGGAGTACTTAGACTTATTCTCGAAATAGATGGAGAGGTTGTTGAAAGAGCTGACCCACATATTGGACTCCTTCATCGTGGAACTGAAAAACTTGCTGAATCAAAACCTTACAACCAGTCAATTGGTTATATGGATCGATTAGATTATGTATCCATGATGTGTAACGAGCATGCCTATGTGATGGCCATTGAAAAAATGCTAGGAATTGACGTTCCGGTAAGGGCCAAATATATTCGCGTGATGTTCGATGAAATTACTCGACTACTAAATCATTTGATGTGGTTAGGCACTCATGGACTTGATGTTGGTGCAATGAGTATATTTTTATATTGCTTCCGTGAAAGAGAAAAGCTTATTGATGCCTATGAGGCTGTTTCTGGCTCTAGAATGCATGCTACCTATTACAGACCTGGTGGAGTCTATAGAGACCTGCCTGAAGCAATGCCACAATATCTAAAGAATGATATTCGCACTGATTCAGAGCTAGCGGAAATGAACAAAAATAGGCAGGGCTCACTTCTTGATTTTATCGAGGATTTCGCTAATCAATTTCCTGCGAGTATTGATCAATATGACAAGCTGTTGACTGAAAACAGAATATGGAAGCAAAGACTTGTTAATATCGGTGTTGTTTCTGCTAAAAGAGCAAAACAACTAGGTTTTACAGGGCCTATGTTAAGAGGTTCAGGAGTTGCTTGGGATTTAAGAAAGAATCAGCCCTATTCTGTTTATGATGAATTGGAATTTGATATTCCTGTTGGAGTTACTGGAGATTGTTACGATAGATACTTAGTTCGAATGGAGGAAATGAGACAATCTAACAAAATTATTCAACAGTGTGTTGCATGGTTAAAAAATAATCCTGGTCCGGTGATGTCAGATGATCACAAGGTTTCACCTCCAAAAAGAACAGATATGAAAGGCGATATGGAGTCTTTAATTCACCATTTTAAATTATTTACTGAGGGCTATTCTCTTCCAAAAGGAGAGGTTTACTCTGCTGTTGAGCATCCCAAAGGTGAATTCGGAGTTTATCTAATGTCTGATGGGGCAAACAAACCTTATCGTATTCATATGCGAGCTCCAGGTTTTGCTCACCTTGCATCAATGGATGAAATGGCAAGAGGTCATATGCTTTCTGACGTTGTATCGATTATTGGAACTCAAGATATCGTATTTGGAGAAATTGATAGATGATTTCAACTGCCGCAAAAAAAGAAATCGATCAGTGGATTAAGAAATATCCTGAAGACTGGAAAAGTTCAGCCGTTATGCAGGCATTAAAAATTGTTCAGAAAGAAAACAATAATTTTTTAACAGAAGAATTGATTAATGATGTTGCTTCTTATCTGGATATGCCGCCAATTGCGGTTGCAGAAGTTGCTACTTTTTATGAAAACTTTAATCATAAACCTGTAGGAAAGCATGTCATTAGATTTTGCCACACTATTTCTTGTATGTTAAATGGTGCGGAGGATCTTATTAAATATACGGAGAAAAAAATTGGTGCTAAGGTAGGCGAAGTCTCTAAAGATGGTTTAGTTTCGATTAAGAAGGTTGAGTGCCTTGGAGCTTGTAGACATGCGCCTATGTTTCAAATAGATGACAAGTATTACGAAGATTTAACCAAAGAGAAAATAGATGTAATTTTGGAGGGCTTAAAATGAATGAAGTTTGTTTCAAGACCATAGACCAAAAAGATCCTTGGTCTATCAAAACTTATGAAAAAAATGGCGGTTATAAGATTTGGAAAAAAATTTTGGCTGGGAAGTTATCTGCAGATGAAATTATTGAAGAATTAAAGGTGTCTGGTCTTCGCGGAAGAGGTGGTGCAGGTTTTCCTACAGGGCTGAAGTGGAGTTTCATGCCACGGAATGCTGATATCCAAAAATATGTTGTTTGTAATTCAGATGAGGGCGAACCAGGAACCTGTAAAGATCGCGATATACATAGATTTAATCCTCACGCATTGATTGAAGGCATGGCTATTGGTGGTTTCGTTATGGGGGCAACCGTCGGATATAACTATATACGTGGCGAGTTCATGGAGCCATATTATCGATTTGAAGGTGCACTCAAAGAGGCTTATAAAGCAGGCCTTCTTGGAAAAAATATTCTGAAATCTAAGATTAGTTTTGATTTGTATTCTCATCTTGGCTCGGGAGCATATGTTTGCGGAGAAGAAACCGCTCTTCTTGAGTCACTTGAGGGCAAGAAAGGACAGCCGAGGTTTAAACCTCCTTTCCCAGCAAATGTTGGTCTATACGGTAAACCAACTACAATTAACAATACAGAAACCTTTGCCTCTGTCCCAGAAATTTTATCAAGAGGAGGGAAGTGGTTTGCGGATCTTGGTGTTGAAAATTCAGGAGGATGTAAGTTATTTTCGGTTACGGGTCATGTTCAAAAGCCAGGTAATTTTGAAGTACCGATGGGCACATCTTTCAAAGATTTACTAAACATGGCTGGCGGTTTAAGAAAGGGCAGAAAACTAAAGGCTGTCATCCCTGGCGGTTCATCTACCCCGGTTCTACCAGCTGATATAGCTATGAAGATGAACATGGATTACGACAGCATTGCCAAAGCTGGATCTATGCTTGGTGCTGGATCTGTGATTGTGATGGATGATTCAACTTGTATGGTTAAGACGCTTACCAATCTTGCTCATTTCTATTACGACGAATCATGTGGTCAATGCACTCCATGTAGAGAGGGAACGGGGTGGATGTATCGCGTCTTAAAAAGAATTGAAAATGGTCAAGGTGAAATTAAAGACATTGATTTATTGATGGGCGTTCAGGAAAAAATCATGGGCAATACAATTTGCGCTCTTGGTGATGCAGCTGCCATGCCTGTAGAGAGTTTCTTGAGGCATTTTAGAGAAGAATTTGAATACTTTATCAAACATGGCGAAAGTATTGTTAATAGAAAACCGGTCAAAGTATAGTAATGATTGAAATTGAAATTGACGGCAAAAAAATAAAAGCTGAGCAGGGTGAAATGCTTATTTCTGTTACTGACAGGGAAGGCATTAGTGTCCCAAGATTTTGCTATCATAAAAAGCTATCTGTTGCTGCATCATGCAGAATGTGCCTAGTTGATGTTGAAGGGGCCCCAAAACCTCAAACTGCTTGCTCAACGCCTGCAGCTGATGGCATGAAAATTCATACCAACAATGAAAAAGCCAAAGCGTCTCAAAAAGCAGTCATGGAGTTTTTATTAATCAATCATCCACTTGATTGCCCAATTTGTGATCAGGGGGGTGAGTGTGAACTTCAAGATGTTGCTATGACTTATGGTTCAGATGTGTCTTCCTTTAATGAAGGCAAAAGAATTATTGATGATAAAGGAATTGGCCCCCTCATTCATACCGATATGACTCGTTGTATTCATTGCACAAGATGTGTAAGGTTTGGTCAGGAAGTCGCCGGAATTATGGAAATGGGAGGTACTGGCAGAGGAGATGCACTCAAGATTGAGCCTTTTCTCGAGGAAGGGATCACCTCTGAACTTTCTGGAAACATGATTGATGTGTGCCCAGTGGGCGCATTAACATCAAAACCTTTTAGATACGAATTAAGATCCTGGCAGATGAATGCAGTTAAGAATATTGCAAGACATGATTTGCTTGGTTCGAATATATACTCACAGACATATAAAGGAAAAGTTAAACGTGTGGTTGCAGGTGACAATGACGATGTGAATGAGACGTGGATCTCAGACAGGGATAGATTTTCTTATGAAGGTATCAATAGCTCTAATAGGTTACTTTCCCCAAGAATCAAGGTGGAAAGTCAATGGCAGGATGCATCATGGGACGTTGCACTTGATTTTGCGATTAGAGGTCTAAGAGGAAATGTTTTAAAGAATAATCAACCTAATCAACTAGGTGTACTTGCCTCTTCAAATGCAACACTTGAGGAGTATTTTTTGTTGCAAAAGATCATGAGGGAATTAGGCTCAGAGAATATTGATTTCAGACTCTCAGAAGTAAATACCAAAGATCGATTAAATTTAAATTCAAATATTAAGATTGCAGAAATTGAAAAAGCAGATTTAGTATTAATTGTCGGTTCCAATCCAAGGCTTGAACAGCCAATGATCAACCATCGTATCAGGAAAGCAATTAACAATAAGGCTAATGTATTGAGTATTAATTCAAAGAGTTTTGACTTCAATTATCAGATTAATCAAAACATAGTAAGTCCTTCCAAGGTTCCAAACTTGCTTGCATCAATTCTTAAGGAATTTAAAGGCAAATACTCAAGTCTAGCTTCTCTATCTGATGCGCAAAATACTGATGAAACCTTGGAAATTGTTAATGCAATTAAAAACTCAAATAATCCTTTAATTGTGATTGGTGAACACTATAAAAATACTAAAAACTGGTCTTCAATTGTCTCCCTGATTAATCTGTTAGCAAAAGATACTGATGCAGGAATTTTAAATATTTCAGGGACTGGAAATTACTTCGGAGCATTATTGGCTGACTTTATGCCTGGAGAAGGCGGTTTAGATGCTAACTCCATGATTGATAAACAACTTTCTGCCTATATGTTATTTGATGTTTATCCAAGTTTCGACTGTCACAATGCTGAAAATTTTGTTAATTCACTAGAGGGTGACCAGTCATTTGTAATCTCATTTAATAGTTTTCAGGATGATTTAGTTGAGCAATATTCGAATGTTATATTCCCTATTGCTTCATTCTATGAAACTTCAGGTTCGCATGTCAATTGCGAAAATAAAATACAGTCATTTGCAGCTGCAGTTAAGAGTCCTGGAGAATCAAAGCCAGGCTGGAAGGTGTTAAAAGTCCTTGCTGATTTACTTGAGTTACAAGGTTTCCATTACACAGATTCAACTCAAGTTACCAATGAGGTTGGATTTCAATCTGCAAAATCAAACAAAGATGATAAAGAAATTAAAATTCCAAAATCCAATAGCCTAGAAGTTATCTGGCAATCTTCGCCTTATATTATTGACCCTGTCGTGAGAAATGCAAAGGCATTACAAAACACAAACATAGGTCAAATGAATAATGCATTTATGAATTCCAAGACAGCCAAAAAATTGAAATTAAATGACAAAAGTATTTATCTAAATATTCCTGTCTCTATCGCAGATGATGTTAGCGATAGTTGTGTCATTATTCAAACCAATCAATCCACAATGAAGAGGTCTGCGTAATGAGTTTTTGGAATGCATTCACTAATTTTATTACACAGACAATTCCTTGGTTTGACGGAATACTCGCTTCCATAATTATTATCTTAATCAAAGCTTTTGCATTAATCATTCCATTGATGTTAATGGTTGCATATTTCACTTATGCTGAAAGAAAGGTGATTGGATATATGCAACTTAGACTTGGACCTAACCGAGTTGGACCAAAAGGTTGGCTTCAGCCAATTGCTGATGCTGTAAAGCTAATGTTTAAAGAGATTATTTTCCCAACAAAAGCAGATGTTTACCTCTACTTACTTGCTCCGGTTTTAGCCATTGCTCCTGCAATTGCTGTATGGGCTGTTATTCCGTTAGATGCTGATCTCTACATTGCAAACCTTGATGTCAGTCTTCTATACATTCTTGCAGTTGGATCGATAGGCGTATATGGGATTATATTGGCAGGTTGGGCATCTAATTCAAAGTACCCACTTCTTGGAGCTTTAAGAAGTGCATCACTTCTTGTTTCTTATGAGATTGTTATAGGTTTTGCTCTGGTTACAGTTGTGATGATTGCTGGGAGTGTGAATCTTAATGCGATAGTTGAAGCTCAAAAAGGAAGCATTCTTCACTGGTACTGGGTTCCTCTTTTCCCAATGATGATCATATTTTTTATTTCTGCCCTGGTTGAAACCAATAGAGCGCCATTTGATGTCGTTGAGGGTGAGTCTGAAATTGTTGGTGGAACACATGTGGAATATTCTGGAATGACATTTGCTGTATTTTTCCTTGCAGAATACGCCAATATGATCTTGATGGCTGTACTTGCGGTTATAATGTTTTTTGGTGGTTGGCATTCACCTTTTGAAGGCGTACCATATGTTGGAGAGTTTTTCTCTTGGGTACCTGGACTTGTTTGGGTTTTAGCAAAAGCAACTTTCTTTATGTTTGCATATCTTTGGGTCAGAGCAACATTTCCAAGGTTTAGATATGACCAAATCATGAGATTATCTTGGAAGGTATTTCTACCATTTACAATTGCTTGGATATTTGTTGTTGCATTAATGACTCAACTTAAGATTGGACCTTGGTTTTAGCAATGATTGATAAGTTAAAAAATATATTCAAAGTATTCTCTCTCAGTGAGTTAAGAGGAGGTTTAAACGTCACCGCCCATGAATTAGTGAATAAAAAAATCACTGTTCAGTATCCTGAGGAAAAAACACCAATTTCACCAAGATTTAGAGGGCTTCATGCACTAAGAAGGTATCCAAATGGTGAAGAAAGGTGTATTGCTTGTAAATTGTGTGAAGCAGTGTGTCCAGCAAATGCCATTACCATTGAATCAGAAATGAGAGATGATGGCACAAGAAGAACTACACAATATGATATTGATTTGTTTAAATGCATTTTCTGTGGATTTTGTGAGGAAGCATGCCCAGTAGATGCAATTGTTGAAACTCAAATCTATGACTATGCCTTTGAGTCCAGAGACGGAAGCATAATTACCAAAGAGCGTCTGCTTGAAGTCGGTGAAAAGAATGAGCAAATGATAAATAAAGCAAAATTAGAAGATTCAAGATACAAGTAGTTTTATGACATCAGCGCAAGTTCTTTTTTATACCTTTTCGTTCTTTCTTGTTGCAAGTTCACTAATAATGATCTTTGCAAAGAATGCTGCTAAAGCAGTATTATTTCTAGTCTTAGCCTTTTTTTCTGTTGCAGGACTTTGGATTCTTTTAGAAGCCGAGTTTTTAGCCATTACTCTAATATTAGTCTACGTTGGTGCGGTGATGGTTTTATTCTTATTTGTTATCAAAATGTTGAATATTGATAAATCCACTTTAAGGGCAAGATTTGCCGGTTATTTACCACTTGGCCTCATTGTTGCTGCCATCATTATTGCTGAGATGACAATGGTTCTTGGTCATGAACAGTTTGGTTTAAATATTTATCCTGCCCCAGAAAATGCAAGTGCTGATTACAGTAATATTACTGTGCTTGCACTTCAGTTGTACACCGATTATGTTTACCCATTCGAGTTGGCTGCTGTTCTTCTTCTGATTGCAATAATAGCTGCAATTGCTCTTGTGCATAGACCAGAGCAGAACAGGAAGAAGCAGGATATTTCTGAACAAGTCAGTGTAAGCGCCAAAGACCGTGTAAGGATTGTCTCAATAGCTAAGGAAAACAAGGAAGTTAAGAAATGATTAGTTTGAGCGATTACTTAATACTCAGTAGCATTATTTTTTGTATTGGTCTTGTTGGCATATTCATTAATAGAAAGAATATTATTACGCTTCTAATGTGTGTTGAACTAATTTTGGCCGCAGTTAATACAAACTTCATTGCATTCTCGCATTTCCTCGGGAATGAAGCGGGTCAGATTTTTGTATTTTTCATCCTAACTGTTGCAGCTGCTGAAGTTGCTATCGGCCTTGCAATTTTGACTTTAATGTTTAGAAATAGGGGTTCTATCGATATCGATATTACTTCCTCGTTGAAAGGTTAGCTGTAGATGAAACTACTTTATTTAACTATTGTTTTAGCGCCATTAATTGGATCATTTTTTGCAGGATTCTTGGGTAATATTCTTGGCAGAAAAGCAACTCATAGTATTACCATTCTTGGTGTTTTGATTTCTACGGTTCTTTCATTTTATGCATTCAACTACCATGTGTTGGAGGGTAATGATGCCTTTAATCAAAATATTTATACTTGGCTTGCTTTTGGTGATTTAAGTATTAGTGTTGGATTTCTGGTTGATAATCTCACCGCGGTAATGTTGGTAGTTGTCTCGTTCGTTTCATTAATGGTTCACATATATACGATTGGTTACATGCATGATGATGACGGCTATACCAAATTTTTCAGCTACATCTCATTGTTCACATTCGCAATGTTTATGCTGGTTATGTCTAATAACTTTATGCAACTATTTTTTGGCTGGGAGGCAGTTGGACTGGTCTCTTACCTACTCATTGGTTTCTGGCATCACAAGGAGTCTGCAGTTGAAGCAAATTTAAAAGCGTTCCTTGTAAATCGAGTTGGCGATTTAGGTTTTCTATTAGGTATTGCTTTGGTTCTGATGTATTTCAATACATTAGATTATGTTCAAGTATTTAATAATCTAAACAATATAGCAGGTATCACAATTGTCGATGATTGGTCTTTGGTCACCGCTATCTGTATTCTTTTATTTATTGGTGCAATGGGTAAATCAGCGCAGGTTCCACTTCATGTCTGGTTGCCTGGCTCAATGGAAGGACCGACACCTATCTCGGCATTAATCCACGCTGCAACTATGGTGACTGCAGGAATTTTCATGGTTTCTAGAATGTCGCCGTTATTTGAGCTAAGTGAGACTGCTCTTATGTTTGTGATGATTATTGGTGCAATCACTGCGCTTTTTATGGGTCTACTGGGTATCGTACAAAATGATATTAAAAGAGTGGTGGCGTATTCAACACTTTCACAGCTGGGTTATATGACAGTAGCTCTGGGCGTAAGCGCATACTCGGTTGCAATTTTTCATCTAATGACACATGCATTTTTCAAAGCGCTTCTGTTTCTAGCTGCTGGTTCTGTTATCGTTGCTATGCATCATGAACAGGACATCAGAAAAATGGGTGGATTAAAATCAAAAATGCCGATCACTTATTGGACCTCTCTAATAGGTACTTTAGCCTTGATAGGCTTCCCGGGGTTTGCAGGTTTTTATTCAAAAGACATGATAATTGAGGCAGTGCGTTATTCTCAACTACCATATGCAGATTGGGTTTATATTGCAGTAATTGCAGGTGTCTTTATTACCGCTTTTTATTCTTTTAGAATGTTTTTTATGGTTTTTCATGGCCAAAGTAGAGTTGATAAACACACTGAATCTCACCTTCATGAGTCTCCTTGGTCTATCACCATTCCATTAATTGCATTGGCTATACCATCTGCATTTATTGGTTTTTATACTATTGAACCAATGCTATTTACTGGCTGGTTAGAATCAGCAATCATAATTGATCCATCTCATGCTTCTATGGAAATCCTGAAAAGCAATTTCATTAGCGCATTGGAATTAATTTCCCATTCAATAGTGACCTGGCCATTCTGGATGATGTTTTTAGGAGTGATAACTGCCTGGGTATTCTCTTTGTATAGAACGGAGTGGGCAGATTGGATTAAAAATAAATTCAAAGGATTAAACTACATTCTTGAATCACTATATGGCTTTGATCGACTCAATGAGATTTTCTTTGTCAACGGATTTAAAAGACTTGGTGAATTCTTCTGGAAGGTTACAGATGCCGGATTTATCGATAAAACTCTAGTTAATGGAAGTGCTAAGTTGGCAGGATTTTTTGGAAGTTTGATACGTCCAATACAAACTGGTTTTGTATATCACTATGCATTCTTCATGATTTTAAGTTTGTTATTTATTTTGACTTGGGTTTTATATTCAGGAGAGAACCCTTTATTAGGATTGCCTTTCTAAAATGGAACAAGTGTTGTTAAGTTTATTAATATGGATGCCAATTTTAGGAGGTTTCGCAACTCTTATTGTTGGCAATCAAAGAGCATTGTCTGCAAAATGGGTTGCGTTGTCTTTATCGTTAATTGTATTTATCTTATCTCTTGGTCTCTACACAGGGTTTGATAATACAACTCATTTGATGCAATTTGTTGAAAAGTCTAGTTGGATCTCACAGTTTAATATCAATTATCATCTTGGAGTTGATGGCATATCAATGCCGTTAATTATTCTGACTACTTTCTCAACTATTCTGGTCATTATTGCTGGCTGGGAGGTCATTCAAAACAGACCTGCTCATTATATGGCTGCCTTCTTAATGATGGAGGGACTCATTATTGGAGTATTTTCAGCATTAGATGCCATTTTATATTATGTTTTCTGGGAAGCATCCCTAATACCAATGCTTCTTATCATTGGTATTTGGGGCGGTGATAACAGGATCTATGCCTCTATTAAGTTTTTTCTTTACACTTTCATCGGATCGGTGTTTATGCTGATTTCAATGATTTACATGTACAACATAGGTGGTTCGTTCGGAATTTTAGATATGCATGCTCTTAGTTTAACTATGACTGAACAGTCATGGATTTTCTGGGCATTTTTCTTGGCTTTTGCAGTTAAAGTGCCTATGTTTCCTGTTCATACTTGGTTGCCAGATGCGCATGTTCAGGCACCAACAGGAGGTTCAGTAATTCTAGCTGCGATTATGCTGAAGATGGGTGGTTATGGATTTTTTAGATTCTCACTACCCATTACGCCAGATGCATCTCTTAATTTCTCTGATATTGTGATTGTCATCTCCTTAATTGCAATTGTATATATTGGATTTGTTGCATTGGTTCAAAGGGATATGAAAAAACTTATTGCATATTCTTCGATATCTCATATGGGTTTTGTTACCTTAGGACTTTTTGCAATGTTTTTAGCAGTAAAAAATAGTTATGAGGGTGCGTTACTTGGATTGGAAGGCGCAATGGTGCAAATGATCTCGCATGGTTTTATTTCTGCAGCAATGTTCTTAGTGGTTGGAGTCTTATACGATCGACTTCATTCAAGAGAAATTTCTACTTATGGTGGAGTCATTAACTCGATGCCAAAGTTTACAGGGTTTGCAGTTCTATTTGCCATGGCCAATGCTGGCCTTCCTGCGACATCCGGATTTGTTGGAGAGTTTATGGTGATTCTTGGTGCAATGCAGGCCAATTTTTGGATCTCAACGCTTGCTGCCACAACCCTTATTTTGGGTGCTGCATACACTCTTTGGATGGTTAAGAGAGTTTTTTGGGGACCTATTCATAATGATGCTGTTAAATCTCTAAATGACATCAATGCAAGAGAGTTTTTTATTCTTGGGGTTCTAGCATTGGCAGTGATTATCATGGGTGTCTACCCTCAGCCAGTGATTGAGGTTATGCACAGCTCAATTGAACATTTATTGAATCAAGCACTTACCTCTAAACTAGCAATATGATGGATCTAAAAGATGAGTAACACTGCACAAAATTTATTTCAATTTGACACATCGACGTTGGTATTTGCTTTACCTGAGATTTTTTTATTATCTTCAATAGTTGTCATTTTATTGATTGATGTTTTTCTTAAAAAATCATTCAAAAATATTACTTATTATTTATCACAAATAGCTATTTTCATAACAGCATTACTTTCATACAATTTGATTGGAAATGGCGAACAAATTATCTTCTCTGGATCATTTATCCATGATGACTTAGCGGCGATTTTTAAGGTGGCCATGATGGTTGCCTCTATTGTGGTTCTGGTTTACTCACGGACGTATTTAAATATCCATAATTTATTTAAGGGCGAGTATTTTGTTTTGGTTCTTTTAGCTATTCTGGGAATGATGGTGATGGTTTCCGGATATAGTTTGCTTACCCTTTATCTTGGTTTAGAAATTCTATCTTTGTCTTTATATACGCTAATTGCGATTGCAAGATCAAGAGCCAATGCTGTTGAGGCGGGTCTAAAGTATTTTGTACTAGGCGCTATCGCTTCAGGCCTATTGCTTTATGGTATGTCAATGATCTATGGTATCAATGGCTCACTTAATATTGCTGAAATTGCCCAGTTTGCATCAGGAGCCTCTTTAGAGTCAAGTCAACAGCTAATATTGAATTTTGGACTGGTATTTATTGTTATTGGTGTAGCTTTTAAATTAGGCGCTGTTCCATTTCATAATTGGGTTCCTGATGTTTACCAAGGCTCTCCAACTTCGGTTACTATGTTTCTTTCTAGCGTTCCGAAAATTGCCGCTGTTGCAATGTTAATCAGACTTTTGATAGAGGGCCTTGGCTCACTTCAGGATTATTGGTCGGACTTATTTATAGCCCTAGCAATTTTATCAATTGGTGTTGGTTCATTGGTAGCTTTAATGCAAAGCAACATCAAAAGAATGCTTGCTTATTCAACAATTTCACATATTGGATTTATTTTGCTTGGGTTTGCAACAGGAACAATGACTGGATATGGCTCAGCTGTTTTCTATGTTTTCACATATGTTTTGATGAGTATTGCAGCATTTGGTGTAATAATACTTTTAAACAAAAAAGGCTTTGAGTCTGAATTTATATCTGATTTCAAAGGACTTGGTAGGAGATCTCCATGGTTTGCACTAATGATGCTAATTGTTATGTTGTCTATGGCTGGAATACCTCCATTTATAGGTTTTTATTCAAAATTCTTTATTCTTCAACAGGTCGTAAATTCAGGGTTCATTGAACTAGCAATTATTGCTGTTATATTTGCAGTCATCAGTGCCTATTACTATCTTCAGATTATCAAGTCTATGTATTTTGATGAATCTGATAACACTTCGCCTGTCTCTTCCCCGATGGATACCCAACTGGTTCTTTCCATAAATGCAGTATTAATTCTTGCAGTAGGATTGTTCCCAAATTATTGGATGAATATAGCTTTATCTGTTTTCTAAACTTATAGGCGAAAAATTATTAGAAGCTGTCCAAGCGTGGCCATAAATCACTTCATAGGTAGCTGGAATTTTTCCATCAGTTCGATAAGATTCATACATGTTTTTCATGCTAGTAAATTTATTTTTACCAACCAATCCTTTCGATTGACTAAAAACTTTATTAGCCCCTAAAGATTTTAAATCTAACATGAGATCTTCTACCTCTGAGTAAGTGAGTGTAATTTTCTCCATTTCCATAATAGGCGATTGAAAACCACAACCGGTTAATTGATCACCTAAATCATGCATGTCAATAAAGTTATTTACATGATTACCGCTATCAACTACCGCCCAACTTGATTTCAACTCATTGAGAGTATCTGGACCAAAGGAGGAAAAGAAAAATAACGAATCTGGTTTTAACACACGATTTACTTCTTTGAAAACCAAAGATGGATCTTGAATCCATTGCAACATCAAATTAGAGCATACAAAATCAATAGAGCTACTTTTAAAAGGCAATTGATTGGCATTGGCGCATACCTTGAAATCAGCATTACTGAGAGTTATAGAATTTAGTGCAAAATCAAGAGATATGGTCTTTGCATTAGAATATTTGTTTGAAACAAGGTCAGAGAAAATTCCTGTTCCAGAACCAAGATCTAAAATAGATTCTGGTATTAGTTTAAGCGGATTAAGTTTTTGTAATAGGCGATTAGCGATTTCTTTTTGAAGAAATGCTACATCATTATATGACTTGGATGCCTTGTTAAAGGTTGATCTTACTGAAGACATTTGTAAAATTTTTCAGAAATGGACTGAGTGAATTCGTAATAATCTTTAGAATTACGACCAATTACATCGATGATAATAAGTTGGGTATTTATTTCTTTAGCTAACTTTTCTATTAAATCATAATTGGAATTATCATCAGCAATTAAACAAGCTATTTTATTACCATCAGATAGTTTGATTATTTCATTGTATTTTTTAATACTAATATGCCCCTCATGATCATTAGAGATAATCTGATAATCTTTAATGTTATTGTCATTTAAAAAATATTCGGCGCTATTAGATTGCAGGATAATTTTTTTCTTATGGTTGTTGGGGGGGTTACTCTGACTTGCCATTGAAAATTTCATTAAAAATAAATCTAGATTTTTTTGTAATTGCTTTGAGTTTTCCGGGTAAAGCTTCCTAAGTTTTTCAGATAGCTCTCTTGCAAAATTAATTACATTTTCTTTATCCAGCCATAGATGAGGATTAATGCTTTCACTAGAATTTAGATTATCTTTAGAGCTTAAAATATTTTTTGATGTATTTGAGAAATAAAATATTTTATTTTTGTCTAAATTATTAGTAATTTTCTGGAACCCTGCTTCAAAATCTTTATCAATCAAAACAACTAAATCTGAATTCATAATTTTCATTGCATGAGAAGGTCTCATAAAGAAATGATGAGCCGATTGATTTCCTTTGATTAATAAATCTGGCTCGGTTACACCATCAGTCAATAGTGCAACAATAGAGTGGATTGGTTTAATTGAGACGGAAACCTTAACTGAGGCAACCACATTCGAAGAAAGAAAGAGGATTAAGATTAAATATTTCATAATTTTATCGATTAATTTTACTTTCTTAGTTGCAGAGAAACATCGCTCTTTTGGGGGCGGGATATCCTTCTATGGTTTTTTTGGAATCATATTTGTCTAGAAAATCTTCTAATGATTCTGTTTGGTCACCAATCCATAAAGTTTTTCTTTGTTCTATGGTTTTAGTTTGATTTACATCAATAAGTTCAATATTTTTAAAACCAGTTTTTGCAAGCCATTTCTCAATAACATCAATAGAAGGTATATTGAAAACATTACGCATTTTTGCATACCTATCTTTTGGCACGATGAGATCATTTTTCCCATCAACTATCAATGTCTCAAGTAACAAATACCCATCGGTTTTTAATAATTCTTTAATCTTAATTAGGTGAGTTAAATGATCTTTTTGATGGTACAAAACTCCCATAGAAAAAATCAAATCAAATTCTTTCTGGTTTGTTAATTGTTCAAGTCTAAGGGGTGCCATAGTAATATTAAGAGGCTCCTCAATTAGAGAATTTATTGCATGAAATTGATAATTGAAAAGCAAAAAAGGCTCAATAGCTAGAACATGCTTTGCACCAAAGAGAGATAGTAAAAATGAAAAATAACCATTTCCTGAGCCAATATCTAAAACCTCTTTATCTCTAATTAAATGAAAAATTGATTCAAGTCTTTTCCATTTTAGAGAGCCATCCCATTCACTATCGATAGAAATATTTCCAACCTGATACGGACCCTTTCTCCAAG
>Ga0213858_10000028_pt1 | contig 63083 bp, 55 predicted proteins | sample PICome_FD_160122 | JGI IMG/M metagenome (GOLD analysis project Ga0213858, IMG submission 160122) | Coastal seawater microbial communities near Pivers Island, North Carolina, United States - PICO245 | ecosystem: Environmental > Aquatic > Marine > Coastal | place: USA: North Carolina | collected... | reverse complement strand
TAAAAAAGATTGATGTTGAAGGTAGTAAACAAGAGGCAATTAAGTTATTTTACGGTGAAAGGGATATCCTATATCTAAGCATTCATTCTTTACATAAAATAACCAAATTCAATGGTAAAGATGGTAAGCCTCCAAAAGTTTATAAACTTGGCAGTAAAGCATGGAAATCTCTTAAGCAAAAGACAAAGTCCAGAGTAAAAGAAATTGCCTTTAATTTAATTAACCTTTACGCAAAAAGGAAATTGAAAAAGGGATTCCAGTATCAGCCTGATAGTGCAATGCAGCTAGAATTGGAATCGTCTTTTGTGTATGAAGATACTCCTGACCAAATTACTGCAACCGCAGATGTAAAATCTGATATGCAAAGTATTCAACCTATGGACCGATTAATTTGTGGAGATGTTGGTTTTGGAAAGACTGAGATTGCAATTAGAGCTGCATTTAAAGCAGTTGATAACGGAAAGCAAGTGGCTATTTTAGTACCAACAACAATTTTAGCTTTCCAGCATGCAAAAACATTTGCTAACAGGCTCAGAGATTTTCCTGTCACTGTAGATTATTTGAATCGATTTAAAACTCAAAAACAAAAACGAGAAACTTTAGAAAATCTTAGTTCTGGTAAATTAGATATTATAATTGGCACACATCAATTAGTTAACAAGTCTGTTGAGTTTAAGGATTTAGGTCTTTTAATTATTGACGAGGAACAAAAATTTGGTGTTGCTGTAAAGGATAAGCTTAAAACTATCAAAGAAAATGTTGATGTTTTAACACTAACAGCAACTCCCATCCCGCGTACTTTACAATTCAGTTTGATGGCTGCTAGAGATTTATCAATAATCAACACACCGCCGCCAAACCGTTACCCAATAGATAGCCAAGTTATTAGAATGAATGAAAGTATTATTCGTGATGCTATAATTTACGAAATTCAGCGCGCTGGACAGGTATTTTTTATTCATAACCGAATTGACAATATTAAAGAAGTTTCAGGAATGATTCAACGTCTTGTCCCTGATGCAAAAATAGCAATTGGTCATGGTCAACTTGAAGGTAAGAAATTAGAAAAACTTATGTTGGATTTTATGGAGGGAGAATTCGATGTTTTGGTTAGCACAACAATTGTAGAAAGTGGTTTAGATGTCCCTAATGCGAATACTATTTTTATAAATAACGCAAATAATTTTGGGTTAAGTGATCTTCATCAAATGAGGGGTAGAGTAGGTAGAAGTAATAAAAAAGCATTTTGTTACTTTATAACTCCAGATTATCATTTAATGACAAATGATGCTAGAAAAAGAATTACAGCTTTAGAGCAGTACACTGCACTTGGGAGTGGGTTTAATATTGCAATGAAAGATTTAGAAATCAGAGGAGCAGGAGATTTGCTTGGCGGTGAGCAAAGTGGGTTTATCAATGATATTGGTTTTGAAACTTACCAAAAGATTCTTAATGAGGCAATAAACGAACTCAAGGAAAATGAATTTGAAAGCTTGTTCAATAACGAATCCAAAGATAATTTTAAAAATAATGAACTGATAATTGACACAGATTTTTCTCTTTTATTCCCAGATGATTATGTGAATAGTATTTCAGAGCGATTGAGGTTATATACTACTTTAAATTCTATTAAAACAAATGATCAATTAGCTCAATTCAAATTGGAGATCAAAGATCGTTTTGGAACTTTTCCATGCGAAGTTGTTGATTTATTTGATAGTGTGGAGATGAAATGGCTTGGTGCTGAACTTGGTTTACAAAAAATTCTAATGAAACAAGAGAAACTTGTGGGTTATTTTATTAATGATCAAGGAAGTTCTTTTTTCGAATCAATACAATTTTCAAAGATTTTAGAATATGCTAAAATCAACCCAAAGACATGTAAATTAATAGAAAAGAAAACTCGAGGTGGTTTACGTTTATTACTCTCTTTTGAAAATATTAAGACTGTCCAGCAGGGGCTAGAATTATTTAAAGCAATTTTAAATAGCTGATGCGTTTTGTTTAAAAACTAATAATCGTTTTTGATGCTTTAACATCAAGATCAATATTTCTACCAAAAATTAAAGATTCATTATGTTTTAAATGTCCTGATTGTATTCCAAAGCTAATTGGAAACTTATATGGTTTTAGCACCTCATAAATTAATTCATTTACGCTACTTCCCCATGAGGGCGAATTTATTTTAATTTCACTCATATCTCCAATTAACACTCCGTTACAATTGTCAAAAAAACCAGCTCTTTTCAAGCTTTGGAGCATCCTGTCTATATGGTACTTGTATTCACCAATTTCCTCAATAAATAAAATTTTATTTTTAGTGTCTATTTCAGAGTTGCTTCCAAGTTGGGATGCCAACAAAGTAAGATTGCCACCAACTAAAATTCCAGATGATTTACCAATTCGATTGTATTTATTATTGTTTATATGGAGTGATTTAAGTTTTCCAAACAAGCAATTTTTTAGCGATTCAATTGATTCAATAATTTCTTTTTGATTTTCCTCCATGTTAACAGCCATCATTCCATGTATAGTTTCAAATCCTAAATTATTAAGTTTATTGTGAAGTACTGTGATATCAGAATATCCTATAAGCCATTTTGGGTATTTTTTAAATTGATCAAAATTTAATTCATCAACAATTCTAATGCTGCCATATCCTCCGCGAGCACACCAAATCGCCTTTATATTTTTATGATCAAATGCCCACTGCAGGTCGTCTAATCTTTCTTTATCGTTACCTGCAAAATGATAATTTTTTTTGTAAATATTTTTTCCAATTATCGGGACTAATCCCCATTCTGTAATTAATTTTTTTGCATTTTCAATAGCTTGGTTTCTATTATTAAGTACTCCTGATGGTGCAATAATTGCAATTGTATCACCAGATTTTAGATAATCCGGCTTTATTAAAGATTTAAAATTTTTATTTTTTTTGTTTTTTGTCATTAAAGTTGATTCACCCTTACTACAGCTTATGAAAATAAGCATAAAAAAAAGGAGTTTTAGATACATGTTTTAGGGATTTAGGTAAAGATATAAAATTCTAACAGGTTATGTTCTGATTGCTGCTATATTTGTTTACTTTTGTTTTTATTTGTCTGAAAATGTCTAAAAGATATACCATAACAGCTGCATTGCCTTATACAAATGGCCCCATACACATAGGGCATTTGGCAGGAGTATATATACCAGCTGATATTTATGCCAGGTATAAAAGGCTTAAAGGTGACGATGTTGTCTTTATTTGTGGAAGTGATGAACATGGCGTTCCTATCACAATAAAGGCTAAAAAAGAAGGTATTAGTCCACAAGCTGTAGTAGATCGATATCACAAAATTATTAAAGATTCTTTTGAAGATTTTGGTATTTCTTTTGATAATTATTCCAGGACTTCTGCTGAAATTCATTACAAAACAGCTTCATCATTTTTTAAAAGTTTAAGTGATAAAGGAGAATTTATTGTAAATACAGCAGAGCAACTTTATGACTCAGATGCGAATCAATTCCTTGCAGATCGTTTCGTTATAGGAACATGTCCCAAATGTGGTAATAATGAGAGTTATGGTGATCAGTGTGAAGCATGTGGAGCTAGTCACAATGCGACCGACCTTATTTCTCCTAAGTCAGCAATAACTGGTAATAAACCAGTATTAAAATCTACTAAACATTGGTATTTGCCATTGGAGAAACATCAAGAATTTTTATCTGAATGGATTGGCAAAGAGCATAAAGATGACTGGAAGTCAAATGTGTATGGTCAATGTATGTCATGGATTAATGATGGGTTAAGATCTAGAGCAGTAACTAGAGATCTTGATTGGGGTGTTCCTGTCCCTGAAAAAGATGCAAATGGCAAGGTGCTTTATGTTTGGTTTGATGCGCCAATTGGTTATATTTCTTCGACTAAGGAGTGGGCTCAAGCTAATGGTAAAAATTGGGAATTATATTGGAAGGATAAGAATACTGAGCTAATTCACTTTATTGGTAAAGACAATATAGTTTTTCATTGTATAATTTTCCCTTCAATGTTAAGAGCTGAGGGGAGTTATATACTCCCAACCAATGTTCCTGCTAATGAATTTTTAAATCTTGAAGGAAGAAAGATATCTACTTCAAAAAACTGGGCTGTTTGGCTTCCAGATTATTTAGTTGATTTTCCTAATCAGCAGGATGTTTTAAGATATGTTTTAACAGCAACTGCTCCTGAGACAAAAGATAATGATTTTACATGGAAAGATTTTCAATCAAGAAATAATAACGAATTAGTCGCTATTTTTGGAAATTTTGTAAATAGAGTTTTAGTTCTTACACACAAATATTATGACGGTATTGTTCCAAAATGTGATATTGTCACCACTGAAGACGTTGAGGTTTTAAACTCTGTAAAGTCATGCTTTAAAAATATAGAACATTCCCTTGAAAGATTTCGTTTTAGAGAAGCAAGTCAGCAATTGATGAATATAGCGCGGATTGGCAACAAATATCTTGCTGAACAAGAGCCATGGAAATTAATTAAATCCGATCCCAATCGAGTTAGGACTATAATGAATACAGCTTTACAAATTGTTACTGCTTTGTCAGTTATTAGTGAGCCTTTTTTGCCATTTTCAGCTAATAAACTGCAATTAATTTTAAATCTTAAAAATAAACCTAACTGGGTAGATCTGCTAAATTTAAAAGAGTATTTACAAGATGGACACGTTATAAATGAGACAAGTTTATTGTTTTCAAAAATTGAGGATAGTCAAATAGAAAAGCAGCTTTTGAAATTACGAAACAAATTGAATAATGTGTCTAGTAATCAAGATTTTGTTTTGGAGAAAGAACATATCCCTTTTGAGGACTTTTCTAAAATGGATCTTAGATTAGGTAAAATACTACAGGCAAGTAAAATTAAAAAAACCAATAAGTTATTACTTTTAAAGGTTGATTTAGGTTCTGATGTAAGGACAGTTGTTTCTGGAATAGCAAAGGATTATTTGCCAGAGGATTTGATTGGAGTTGAGGTTGTTTTATTATGTAACTTAAAACCTCGATTATTAAGAGGTGTTGAAAGTCAAGGAATGATTTTAATGACAAAAGATCAAAATGGAAAAATGATCTTTATCTCTCCTGATTCCATAAAACAGGCAGTACCAGGATTAAAAATATCTTGATTTTTAAACTTAATTTTTTTAAACCCTCAATTTTAATTGAGGGTTTTTTTTTGTAAATATTAAATTTTATTAAAAACTTTTGTTTTTTTTGAATACCCCCTAAATTTTAGGGGTATAAATTAATAATTATATAAATATTAAAAAAAACCCCTAAATTAATGTGGGTATTGTATTTAAAAACATATTTTTGCTACTTCATTAACCAAAAAGGCAATGATATTTGTCTTTTATCAAAATAATTAAATAGTTATGTTAAATTCTTTATTTACAAACTTTCCATTGATTATCCAAGATACTGCTTCAGTTGAGGGAGATATGGGAATGTTATGGATGCTATTATCAGGTATTTTAGTATTCTTCATGCAAGCTGGATTTACTCTTGTTGAATCAGGTATGACTCGTTCAAAAAATGCAGTCAATATTGCTATGAAAAACTTATTAGACATTTGTGTTGGTTCACTAACTTACTGGTTTGTAGGCTATTCACTGATGTATGGCGACACTTCAAATGGTTGGTTCTTCTGGTCAGGATTATTCCAAGGAGATGGAGCTGATTTATTTTTCCAGACTATGTTTGCTGCAACAGCTGCAACTATTGTTTCTGGTGCTATAGCAGGACGTACTAAGTACTCTACATATGCGATTTTTACAGTTGTTATGACTGCAATTATTTACCCAATTGCAGGTGGATGGCAATGGGCTGGTACAGGATGGTTGACAGATGCTGGCTTTATTGATTTTGCGGGATCTTCTATTGTTCACGGAGTTGGTGGTTTTGCTGCATTAGTTGCTGCTTACATGGTAGGTCCAAGAATTGGTAAATTTGTTGATGGTAAAGTAATACCATTTCCAGGTCACAATCAAGTTCTTGCAACTTTAGGAGTTTTTATTCTATGGTTAGGATGGTTTGGATTTAATGGAGGTTCACAACTCGCTTGGGGAGGTGACGATGCTATTGGTGCATCAGCGGTAGTAGTTGTAACAAACCTTGCTGCAGCTGCAGGTGCAATGGGCGCTTTAATCACTACATGGATTTGGTATGGAAAACCAAATTTAGCTCAAACCTTAAACGGTGCATTGGCTGGCTTGGTTAGTATCACTGCAGGATGTGGAAATATGTCTGAACCTGGAGCTGTTTTAGCCGGTCTCATAGGTGGTGTTTTGGTAGTTTTTTCTATCGAATTCATTGAGAAGAAGTTGAAAATTGATGATGCTATCGGTGCTGCTTCCGTTCATGGAGTTGCAGGTTTTTGGGGTACAATTGTAATTGGTCTTTGGGGTGTTGATGGTGATACTGGTATTGGAATCTTTAATGGTGGTGATTCTTTTCAAATAATAGCACAACTTAAAGGCGCTGTAGCTTACATGGTATGGGCAGTTGTTCTTTCGTTTGTTGTTTTTGGAATTCTTAAAGCTACAATTGGTTTAAGAGTTACTGAAGAGGAAGAAATGGAAGGATTAGATGTTTCTGAACATGGTTCTTTAGCTTACCCAGGTAAGAGAACAAGAGAATAAATTTTTAGTCGCACAAACAAGTAAAAATTTGTTTAGTTTTGTATAATTAAAAAGCCTTAGATTATCTAAGGCTTTTTTGAATATATTATTACACGAAATTATATTTATAATTATTGTAAATTAGTTAACATTTAAAAAATTAACCTTTGGCCAGTAGAAGAACAACATTAAAAGAACTTGCATCAATTTTAGGAGTTTCAATTTCAACAATATCAAAAGCTTTAAATGATAGCCACGAGATAAGTGAATCTACAAAAAAGAAAATTGTTGAAACTGCTAAGGCTTATAATTACCGTCCAAATAAAATTGCATTGGGGTTAAAATCTGGACGGACAAATACAATTGCTGTAATCATTCCATCTGTTCAAAATAGTTTTTTTGCTCGAGCTTTGTATGGAATTGAGAGTGTGATATCAAAAACTGATTACAGTACCATAGTATGTTTAACTAAGGAGTCTCATAGCAAAGAAGTGGATAATTTTGATATGTTGAGTAATGGAGTGGTAGATGGTTTTATCGTTGCTGTTTCTGAAGAAACACAAACATTAAATGAATATAGTCATTTCGAGGATGCAATTAATGATGGTAAAAAATTAGTTATGTTTGATCGTGTTATTGAAACTATTCCATGTGTTAAAGTTGAGACTAATGATTATAGTGCAATTTCTGAGGCAACAAAAAATTTAATTACATCCAAACGTAAAAATATTATTTTACTTTCTGCAATTAACAATCTTAATGTTGGTAAACAAAGAACTAAAGGTTATCAAAAGGCGATGAATGAAGCCGGATTAAGCCCTGTTGTTCTGGAATCAAATAGAGATTATATTGAAACAACTTTAAAAGAATATTTAGCTAACAACAAAGCTGATGCTGTTATTGCTTTGGATACTGATGCGTCTTTTGCTGTCTATAAAGTTGCAAGAGAATTGGATAAAAAAATCCCAAAAGATATAGCAGTAGTTGGATACGTTAGTGAAAGAATGGCACCTTATTTATCACCCGAGCTTACAACAATTAATCAGCATAGTTTTACCATGGGTAAAACTGCGGCAAGTCTTTTGATTGAACAGTTAGAAAGTAAAGACTTAAATAATCAAACAGTTGTTATTAATTCTACACTTTCAAAAAGATCTTCTTCTTAGGTTAATTTGTGATTTTTTACAATATTTAACCAATACTAAACATAATCTTTGTAACCTTTTTTTTAAAAAATATTTTTACATTTGAACTCCAATATTCAAAAAATGATAAAAAACCTTTTTATAACGACTATCTTTCTAATATTTTTTTCTAATATTTTAATATCACAAGAGAATTCAGATCTAGTTGAACATTACAAATCCTACTATAATCAGATGCAGAAACAAGGAGATGTTCAAGGAATAATTAATGCCATGACTCATCTTTTAGTTTTGGAACCAAATATTGCACGTAAAGACACATTAGCTGCTCTTTACATGAACGAAGGTAAGTATGTTCAGGCTCTAAACCTTTTGGGAATAAAAAGTGATGATTCAGATTCAGATATGGCTGTTGAGGTAAAGGCGGTTTGCTTGAAATCATTAAATGAGCCTTCAAGAGCTATTGAACATTATGAATTATTATTTAAACGTTTTTCAAATCCAAGTTTAGCTTATGAATTGGCAGACTTAAAAATACAAACAAATGATCTTACTGGAGCTAATCTAAATATTACATATGGTTTAGCAAACAGCTCTGATGACATAATGAAACCATATTATGAGACTCAAACCCCTTATCAAGTTCCTTTGAAAGCAGGTTTTTTATATTTAAAAGCAATTGCAAAATTTAGAGAAAATCCTGAACAAAATCATGAAGTTTCTATACAAATTTTAGACGAATCTCTCCAACTAGCTCCTAACTTTAATTTAGCAAAATTGGCAAAGGACGCTATAATAAATCAAAAGAAAGTTAAAGAATAAAATTAATAATCTTACCAAATTCTTACACGGTCTTCAGGTGCCAAGTACATTTCATCACCTAATTTAATATCAAATGCTTCATAAAATGCATCAACATTTTTTAGTGGCTGAGTAGCTCTGTAAATCCCTGGAGAATGTGGATCAGTTTTAATTTGTGTTCTAAGAGCATCTTCTCTTGTTAAAGTTCTCCATACGGTTGCCCAAGATATAAAAAATCTTTGCTCAGCTGTAAAACCATCGATATCAGATGGCCTTCCTGTATTTTCAAAATGTAGCTGTAAACCATCATATGCCCCAAGGACCCCTCCAAGATCTCCAATGTTTTCACCTAAAGTAAATTCTCCATTAATAAAAACATCATCTAGAACTTCAATTTTACTGTATTGATCTGCAAGTGCTTTTCCTCTTTTTTCAAATTCTTTTAGATCCTTTTCAGTCCACCAGTTATTTACATTTCCATCACCATCGAATCTGGCACCAGAATCATCAAAAGCATGTGATATTTCGTGTCCTATTACAGCTCCAATACCTCCATAATTAACTGCGTCATCAGCAGTAAAATTATAAAATGGAGGCTGTAGAATTGCAGCAGGAAAAACAATTTCATTATTTAGTGGATTGAAATAAGCGTTAACAGTTTGAGGTGGCATACCCCACTCAGACTTGTCAACAGGTTTTCCAATTTCTGAAAGGTTATTATCTCTGTTCCATTTTGATACAGCTAGCATATTTTCAGCAAAATTATTTTTTTCTTCAACTTTTAGTTTAGAATAATCTTCCCATTCGTCAGGATATGCAATTTTAACAGTAAACTTATCCAATTTTTCAATAGCCCTGGATTTTGTTTCTTCACCCATCCAATCCAATTTTTCTATTCTAAGTTGAAAAGCTTTAATGACATTAGAAATCATCTTTTCAGCATTTTGCTTCGCTTCAGGTGGGAACTTAGCTTCAACGTATAATCTACCAATTGCTTCTCCAACACTTCTACTTACTGTTCCAAGTGCACGCTGTTCAGCATCACGCTGTTTTTTTGCTCCACTTAATGTTTTGCTATAAAATTCCCAATTAGTTTTTTCGATTTCAGTAGATAAATAACGAGCAGAATTATCTAATGTGCTCCATTTCATCAAAATCTTTAAATCTTCAATACTCGTTGATTCTAGAAATTCATTTAAAGCAATCATGTAATTTGGTTGCATTACAATAACTTCTTCTGGAAGAGAATCAATGCCCATATCTAATAAGAACTTAATCCAGTCAAAAGCTGGAGTAAGTTTATCTAGCTCATTTAATTTTTTAGGATTATTGAAGTTTCTTATATCTCTACTTTGGACTTTATCTAAACGCGGTATTGCCAACTTTGTTTCAAGCTCTAATATTCTCTCAGCTGCAGAATTGGCATAATCAGCGGGAAAATTAATAAATTGAAGCATCTTAGATATGTGTGCAGTGTATTTTTTTCTGATTTCTATTGTTTTCTCGTCATTATCTACATAATAATCTCTTTGTAAACCCAAACCGCCTGGATATATCCATCCTATATTGATACTACTATTGTTTAAATCTGGGTTAGCTCCAAGGCCAATAAATGGGTTTGATATACCAATATTTTTACAGTAAACTTCTTGTAAATCTTTTAATGAATTTATTTTATCAATTTTATTTAAAAAGGGAACTATTGGTTTAATTCCAGATTTATTTCTAGTTAAAGTATCTAATTCAGATTCAAAAACTAATAGAGCTTTTTTTTGATCACTTCCTTCAGAGTAAGTACCCAATTCTTTAGATGTTTTAATAATTTCTAATACATCTTGTCTAGTAGATTTTCTTAAAACACCAAATCCTCCCCAACGCGTCTCATCATCTGGAATTTGTGTAGTTTTAGTCCAATTTCCATTAACATAATCATAAAAATTATCCTTAGGATTGATATTAAGATCCATATTTTCAAGTATAATTCCAGGAACAGATGAATTTAAAGATTCATTTTTAGATTTATTATTACATGAAACTAAAAAACTTAAAAATAGTATTGTTGGTAGTAGAATATTTTTGTTTTCCATCATTTATTTAATATTAACTTTTTAGTAAAAAATTTATTTTTTGTTAAGACTTTTAGAAAATAAATTCCATTTGAAAATCTTTCTAGGTTTAGAGGGTAATTTGTAACACCGTTGGTGTTTTTATCTTCAAATAATATTTTCCCAGTAATATCAGACAAAATAATATCGTATTTTGGAATATTATTCAAGTATATATTAAAGATATCACTAGATGGATTTGGATAAACTGAAATTTGATTATAATCAAAATCATTAACATCAAGAGTTGTACCCTCTATAACTAAATCATCAATAATTACACCTTCTTGATTTACATATTCATCAGTGTGAAAAACAAACCTGAAAATAATATTATTATAATCATCAATATTAGTTAGGTTGTAAGAATACTCTTGCATTTCTAGCTCAGTACCAGTCCATTGAGATCCAACACAGTTGTAGCAATTATTATTTACACCGTCACCAGAAATTCTAGAACTATTATACCAGTTAGGATCATCAGAATTCCCTAAAATATTCCAATTTTGACCCTGGTCATTTGAATATTCTAGGTACAATAAATCCCAATCAAATTCAATATCAAATGCCATGTCAAATTTTAAAATTGGATCAGATAAATTAGTTAAGTCATAACAAGGAGTATACAAATATGTTTTGCTATTGTCAAGGTAATTGCCGTCAAGGTTAGTACCATAAACTTTCTGTCCTGAGCTGACAGAGTTTAAGTTTTCACCATCGGGAACTCCAAATTCCCAATTCTTAGAGCCGTACTCAGCAACTTCTAGTAATCTATCAGCTGATGTTTCAAAAGTCATTACAGATTGTGCTATACCGGAATCATTAACTTGAAATATAACAGATTTATAATTATTTGAATCAAATGTGTCATTTTCTATTGAAACAGAAACTTCCATTTCTCTTGAACCTTGATTTAAATCAAGAGTTTCTAAGTCAATGATTTCAGTGTCAAGAGAAAGCAATTCGCCTGTCCATAGTTGTTCAAAATTTTGATTACCGAAGGGTGTATTGTCGGAAATTGAGTATGTAATTAATATTTCATTAATTGTATTTTGTCCATTATTTTTAACTCTAATTTGAGTATCAACGAGTCCACAATTAATTGTATTTGAAGTTGGACTGATAATTTCAACTATTTTTACATCATCACTTGCTAAGGCTGAAGTTGCCATTTCACTTTGCCAAACCCCTCTACCGTAAGTAGAAGCAATGATCTTGTTGTCAGGTAAATTAATACTTAAATCGGTTACCGAAACATTTGGAAGTCCAGTGTTGTAAGATCTCCATGTGTTTAAGCCTTCATCATATCTGTATACTCCTAAACTAGTTCCTAAATACAAGACGTTATCAGGGGTGTCAGGCTGATGTTTAATAATGTTTTTTGTAACTCCCGGTAAGGTTCCAGTAATGTCTGAAAAGTTGATACCTTGATCAACCGATTTGTAAACTCTACCACCACTTCCTCTAGTTGTAACATAAATTATGTTATTGTCATTATTATTAACCTCAATTGATGTAATATTATTAGAAAAGTTTTGGATATTTGTAAATGTAATTCCATGATCAGAACTTTTTTTCAAACTCGAGTTTATAGCAACATAAATGATGTCGGAGTTCATAGGATCAAGTTCTAAAACATCAATATTTCCTCCTATTAAGTTTGTAGAAATTTGAGAAAATTCACCGTTTTCAAACTGATATAGGCTATTATAACCTGCAAAAACTTCACTGTCAGAATTTACAGAAAGTGGTGTTATCCAATTTCCATTCTCAGGACCGCTGTAACCTTGAGTTCCAGACATTCCAGAATTATTACTAACAAAAAGAGTTTGACCTGATTGCATAAAACCATAAACTTTATTGTCGTTATTAGGGTCTATTACACTTTCCATTCCATCTCCTCCATGATAAATATTCCAGTCATTAAAATATGCAAATCCACCATTGTCTTGAGTTCCACCTGCGATTTTATTAGAGGTCTGTTTTGAAACACTAACTCTATAAAATTGACCAATTGCCATATTTCCAGTAAAATCAGTGAATGTATTTCCTTGGTCATCAGACTTGAAATACCCTCCGTCAGAACCCACGTACAGCTCATTGTTGTAAAACTTCAAAAAATGGATATCAGCGTGTGTATAAGCTTCGTCTCTAATTCCCCAATTGTTTAACTGAGTAAAACTATCTCCACCATTGCTTGATTTCCATATATTAAGTACTCCAACATATAACTCATTTTCATTAGTATCTGAAACTGCTAATGCCAGGTCGAACCATGCTTGACTGCTTTGGTAAATATTTACTGTATTTGCCATTTTGACAAAATTATTACCACTATCAGATGACCGATAGACTCCCTCAAATCCATAATTACTGGTACTAGCAACAACGTAAACTAAATTTTCATTAGCAGCTGTAACATCTAGTACTAACCTAGCCGATTCAGAGTATAGTCCTGTACCACTAACAACAAAGCTATCTCCGCCGTTATTTGATTTATAGAATTCGGATGCTGTTATAGCATATATTGTATTTGGATTGTTAGGTTTTTGCTTAACTCCTTGAAATGCACCACTTTGTGTTTGAATCCAGTTTTCTCCACCATTAGTAGTCTTATATAGTCCTCCGTTAGTAGCAGCCCACATGATATTAGAATCGCTAGAGTGCATTTCAATTTCATATATGCTTGACGGTGAATTGGATGGTCCAAGTCCTGTTGGATTCCAATTTAATCCGCCATCTACAGATTTCCATATGCCAACGCTGTACGAATCTCCTGCATCATCATCACCAGTAGCTATATACATTACATTTGGGTTGTTATAATCAATAGCTATGCTCGATACTCCTATTTGTGGTAGATCATCTGAAAGAGGAATATAAGTTAATCCGCCATCGGATGATTTCCATATTCCACCGGAGGGTGCTCCAGCAAATACAATTTCAGAGTTTTCTGGATGAGGTGTAATACAATTTATTCTACCTAAATTTAAATAGGATGTCGGACGATTTAAAAAATCGTTAGGTCCCATTGATATCCAATCACTTTGGTCATTTAGTGATTGGTTGGAAAGCCTCGCTTGTAAACTTTTTTCTGACCAAACTTTGAATAATTCATCTGCACTTGGTAGAAACCCTTGTTCATCTACATAATTGTGCCAATACGTTTCCCACCTTTTGAAAGGTTTATAACCACTTCCTTTTGAAAATTTATCATGAGTTTCCCAATATTTTTCCCCTGCCATAATAATCGAATTATAATTCAATTTTTCATCTGGATTGATTTTAAGATCTTTAAGCCAAGGTGAATTTAGATTTATTTGTGATAACAATAAATGCGATGAAAATAGTACTGTAATAATGAATATTTTTTTCATTTGTAGATTAATTATTTAAAATTATTTGGGATTGTTTTTCATTTTTGAGTTCAATTTGTTTCATTAAGTTATGATAAGAAATTGACATGTTTTTTATTAAGCTTCTTACATAAACAGAGTCAGACAAATTATTATTTATAGCATTATGTAATAACAATGTATTAGATTCTAAAACACTAATCCTTGAAAAGATGTTCTTAGAGCTAATGATACTGGGAGGATTTTTTTTAAGATTTTTAAACATCTCTTTAATTTCATCTTTTTTTAAAATCATCATGTTTTCCTCGATACGATTTCCAATAAATAGTTTATCAAATAGTATGTTGTAGGCTGTCCATTCATTGATATATGGCAAAACCTTTTTGTTTAAATTAAAATTTAAGGAATCTTCTTTAATAGTGTCAATACTAGGTAATAAAACTTTATAGTTTTTATTTGACCCAATGGAAAAAGAAATATTATCTTTTTTACTACAATTTGAAAAAAATGTAATAAAAAGAAAACCAACAACTAATATTTTGTATTTGGTATACATCTGATAAAAATTTGAAGCTGGTTGGTGATCAACAAATATCATAATATTTTAAAGATATTACTAAAAATAATTGTTAATTTCACAAAAAATACATAAAATATTTATGATTCGGGAATTAAAATATTCGAAAGACAATAATAGAATATTAATTCTTGGGGCATTAGGTCAAATTGGATCTGTATTAACAAAAGAACTTCGTAAAATTCACGGTCCATCTAATGTAATTGCAAGCGACATCAAGGAAGATTCCTTTAATCAACTTTGCTCAGGTCCTTTTGAGATAATAGATGCAACTAATATCGATTCAATTGTTGCTTCATTGGAGAAAAATTCTATAAAAACTATTTATCTGATGAATGCTGTGTTAAGTGCAAATGCTGAGAAAGATCCAAAAAAAGCATGGTCTTTAAATATGAAATCATTGTTTAACGTTCTTGATTTAGCAAAAAAGGGTATGATAAACAAGATCTTTTGGCCTTCAAGTATTGCTGTTTTTGGACCTTCTACGCCCAAGGTTAATACCCCACAAGTTACTGTCATGGAGCCAACAACAATTTATGGAATTTCCAAATTAGCAGGTGAACGTTTGTGTCAATATTACAGAAATAATTATAATATTGATGTAAGAAGTTTGAGATTTCCCGGAATAATTGGTTGGCAATCAAAACCTGGAGGAGGAACAACTGACTATGCAGTTGAAGTTTTTCATAAAGCTGTAAAGGCTGAAACCTATCACTGCTTTTTAAACTCTAATACTATGTTACCGATGATGTTTATGGAAGACGCAATTCGAGCTACAATTGAAATAATGAGTGTAGAATTAAATTGTTTGTCTATTAGTAGTTCGTATAATTTAGCTGGGTTGTCATTTACTCCAAAACAAATCTTTGATGTGATTAAAAGTTATTATCCAAATTTTGAAGTTGTTTATGAACCAGACTACAGACAGTCCATAGCAGATAGTTGGCCTGATAGTATTGATGATTCTGTTGCTCAATTTGATTTCAAATGGAAATCAAAGTTTGATTTACAGATGATATGTAAAAAAATGATTGAGAATTTAGAAAAATAAAAATCCCATTAGAATTAATGGGATTTGTGGTACCTCCAGGAATCGAACCAGGGACACACGGATTTTCAGTCCGTTGCTCTACCAACTGAGCTAAGGTACCCCGCATAATGCAGCGACAAATATAATGCAATTTTAGTTTTCCCAAAGTAAATTTTTAAAAAAATGGTTTTGTAAATTTACACTTTAATTTATGTTATGAAATTAATAATTGACATAGGAAACACCAACGCAAAATTGGCAGTTTATGATTTAAAACATCAAGTCGATTTTTTTGTAACTCCAAAGGAAGATTTTAATAAAGTAACAAAACAAGTTATTCTAAAATATGAAAAAATTAAAAAAATAATTTTATCATCAGTTTCAGACTGTGATATTAGTATTTTAAAAAAAAGCTTTACAGAAAAAGAGATTTCAATACTAGACTATAATTTTAAATTTCCGTTTACGAACAATTATAAAACATTAAAAACAATTGGCTTAGACAGACTGGTTTTGGTATCTGCAGCGTTCGATAAATTTCCAAATAAAAATGTCTTGGTCATAGACGCTGGTACATGTATAACATACGATTATATTGATTCAAAGAAAATCTATCAAGGAGGTGCAATATCTCCAGGGTTAAGGATGAGATATGAGTCATTAAATAAACAAACAAAAAATTTACCTTTATTAGATCCTAAACTACCAAATACAATAATTGGAAACTCAACAAAAAATTCTATTCACTCAGGAGTTGTATATGGAATAATTAATGAAATTGAAGGTGTTATTAATCAATACAACAAAGAATTTGTTGATCTGACAGTGGTTTTAACAGGTGGAGATGCTAATTTCTTGTGTAAACAATTAAAAAGTAGCATATTTGTTTTCTCAAATTTTCTATTGGAAGGGCTAAACTTCTTATTAGAATTTAACTCAAAAAAATGATAAAAAAGTTAATGGCATATGCCATGATTGTTTTTTCAACAACTGCAATAGCTCAACAAAGTACAAGTTCACCCTACTCGTTCTATGGATTAGGGAGTTTGAAATTTAAAGGAACAGTAGAAAATCAATCAATGGGTGGAATTAGCGTTTATTCTGATAGTATCCATGTAAACTTAAGAAATCCAGCTTCATATGCTGGTTCAAATTTATCGTTTTATAATAATGAATCAAGACCAATTAAATTTTCTATTGGAACAACTTTTTCCAACACCAAAATTGAAACATCATCTGCATCGGATAAATATGGTAATTTTTCAATTGATTATCTAGCATTAGCACTTCCAATTAATAAGTTTGGATTTGGATTTGGAATTATTCCCTATTCTTCTGTTGGCTACAGTCTTCAATCCAGAAATGAAAATAATGATTTGACTTTTCGATACAGAGGAGATGGTGGAATTAATCGTGTTTTTTTAGGTTTTGGTTATCAATTACTTAAGGGTCTAAAGGTTGGTGTTGATACTCACTACAATTTCGGTAATATTACAAACACTAGTATTGCATTTGGATATAATGATCAAGGAGAAATGTTACAATATCAAAGCCGAGATGATAGAAGATCAGATTTAGGAGGGTTTTCATTTAATTTTGGAGTAATATTAGATCAAAAAATTTCTGAATCTTTAGATCTCACAGCTTCTTTTACGTATACTCCACAATCAGAAATAAGTTCAAAAAATAAAAATCAATTTTCTACAATTGCAATTGATGCAAACCAAGTAGAATTTGTTCAATCAACTTATGAAATTGATCTTCAAGCTATCAATTTAGACAATACTAATTTAGTGTTACCATCAAAAATTTCTTTTGGAGCAGGTATTGGTAAGCCTAGAAAATGGTTTTTAGGTTTTGATTATACTTTGCTTGAAGCTTCAAAATTTTCAAATCGATTTGTTGAAATTGAAAACTCAACGTTTGAAGATGCCTCGAGTGTATCTATTGGTGGTTTTTTCATTCCAAAATATGATTCTTTTAGTAGTTATTGGAAACGTATCGTTTTTAGAACAGGTGCTCGTTTTGAAAATACTGGACTTGTTGTTAATAATGAATCAATTGATGAATTTGGCATATCTTTTGGTTTAGGTTTACCAGTTGGTCGTTTATTTTCAAATGCCAATATTGGATTTGAATGGGGTAGAAGGGGAACAACAAATGCTAACCTTGTTGAAGAAAATTTTTATAATATAAATTTGAGCCTATCTCTTAACGAGCGTTGGTTTGAAAAAAGAAAGTTTAATTAATTTTTAAATTGTAAAAGCCATGAAATTAAAACTTATAATATCAATCGCTTTTGTATTATCCATTGTAAACATCCTGTCATCTCAAAACGAGGAAGATATTCAAACGCTATCAATTTTTAGTGAATATGTTAAGTCAAAGAATTATGATGCAGCATATGCACCATGGATGGAACTGAGACAAAGAAATCCGAGATTTAATAAGGCTATCTTTATTTATGGAGAAAGGATTTTAAAAAATAAGATTAAAACCTCTGTTGGTCAAGAAAAAATTAATTTCATTAATGACATGTTGAAATTATGGGAAGAGCGTAAAAATTATTTTCCATCTTCAACACCAGTTGGAACCTATTCTGCAAAAGCATGTCAATTAAAATACGATTACAGGAGCGAACTTGGGTATAGTAAACAGGATCTTCTAGAATGTTTTTCTATGAGTTATGAATCAGATTCTAAAACTTTTACAAATCCAAAAAGTTTATACACATATTTTTCTATAGTAGTTGATATTTTTGATTTGGGAGAAATCTCTGCTCAAGAACTATTCGAATTATATGACGTAATTACTGAGAAAGTTGAAAGTGAAGTTAAAAATTATACTACTAAAAGAAACTCATTTTTAAACGATGATGGTGATCCGAAGGAATTGTCAAGAAAGGATTCATCAAAGCTTAATTCATATAATAGTTATTTAAGCGCTTATGAGAAAATTTCTTCAAGTATAGATACTAAACTTGGCTCACGTGCAAATTGTGAGAACCTGATTCCTCTATATCAAAGAGATTTTGAAAGTAATAAAAATGATGATCTATGGTTACAACGTGCTATGAATAGAATGTATTCAAAAGGATGTAATGAAGATCCATTGTTTGTGAAAATTGTTGAGCAAAAAAATAAACTTAATCCTGATGCTGACACATCATTTTATGTTGCATTATTGAAAGAGAAGTCAGGGCTAAGCGATGAGGCATTAACATATTACAATCAAGCAATTGAGCTTGAATCAGATGATTTTGCAAAAGCAAAAATATTATTTAAAATTGCCACTAATTTTAAAAATAAAGGACGTTATGGCCAAGCTAGAGGTTACTATATGAAAGCTCTAAAATATAATCCAAGTATGGGCCGTGTATACCTTGCTATTGCAGCTATGTATGCAAAAAGTGCAAACAATTGTGGTGAAGATAATTTTTCTAAAAGAGCAGTTTATTGGTTAGCAGCTAATGAAGCATTAAAAGCAAGTCGTATAGACCCAAACATGAAGAAAAATGCTTCAAAATCTATTGCTAACTACAGAGCAAAAGCACCTCAGAAAAGTGAAATATTTTCTTCTGGAAGAGCTGGTGAGAGTATAGCCATTGGATGTTGGATTAATAGAACAATTAAAGTTCCTGAACTGCAATAAAAAAATCAATTTGTTTAGATCTTTAGTTTTTTTTGTTTTAAGCCTAAACTTTATTTCGTGCAATGATAGGCTTAAAGTTTTTAAAGTAAGTGGTGATGAATTTATTTTACCAATTTCTGTTGCTGAAAATATAAATACTAAATATGTTGATTCTGGTAAGTTAAAATCAGTTTTAAACAGTCAAAAAATGATAAATTTTTCTAACCAGGAATTTCCCTTTTATGAATTTCCAAATGGTGTTGATCTCTTACTATTGAGTAAAAATAATGACACTAGTAACGTAGTGTCTAATACTGCAGTGGTATTTACAGAGACTGATATTATTGATTTAAGAGGAGATGTTGTTCTTATAACATCAACAAAAGATACATTGTTAACAGACCAGTTGTATTATGATCAAAAAAAGGAATGGTTATTTACAGATTTTCCTGTTAGATTCAGAACTAAGAATTATATAACCAATGGAAATGGATTTGACTCAAATCAGGACTTTACCAACGCACAAGTTATTCAGGTCACTGGACGTGTTTTTGTTGAAGATTAATATGTATATTTACTAAAAGATAATTTATTCACACCAATGAGATTCTTTAGATATTTTAAATATTTATATTTAATTTTTGCATGTCTATTTGTAAGTGATGTTATTATTAGTTGGAGTAATGATAGAAACAGAGCATATTTGTCTTTGTTCTTCGCAATCTTTGCAGTTTTTATTTTCTTCTTTAGAAGTAAATATCAAAAGCGTTTTGAAGATAGGGGAAAACTATAGTTAAATGAGCTATCAAGCTACTATTATAATATCAAGTCTTATTTTTTCTGCTTTTTTTTCTGGAATGGAGATTGCTTTTATTTCTTCTAACAAAATTCAGTTAGAAATTGAAAAAAAACAAAAGGGGTTTTTATCCGGCTTATTAAAAAAAATAACACAGAATCCATCAAAGTTTATAGCAACAATGCTAATTGGCAACAATATTGCATTAGTGATCTATGGCTTATATATGGGAGATTTTTTAATTAATTTATTTTCTACATTAATACCTACAAAATATCCAATTGTAGATTACTTTTTAGTTGAATTGAACCTATTCACTCAAACAATTTTTTCGTCAATAGTAATTTTGATTACTGCAGAATTTTTACCAAAAGTTTTTTTTCAAATATATTCAAATACTTTAGTTAAGTTATTTGCTTTTCCAGCATATTTCTTTTATGTAACATTTTCGTTTTTGTCAAGTTTTGTTATAAAGATTTCTGATTTTGTCTTAAAAAAATACTTAAGTACTAGTAAAGATAAGATTAAGTCAGTTTTTTCAAAAGTTGATTTAGAAAATTATATCAATGAACAAATGGAAAATGTTGATGAAAATGATCAAATAGATAATGAAATAGTAATTTTTCAGAATGCTCTTGAATTTTCCGAAGTTAGAGCAAAAGAAGTAATGGTTCCTAGAACTGAATTAAGTTCAATTGAAATTCATGATTCTATTAATAATCTAAGTGATTTATTTACTAGTACTGGCCATTCAAAAATAATCGTGTACAAAAATACAATTGATGATATCTTAGGATATGTTCATGCCTTTGATTTATTTAAAAATCCAAAATCAATTAAATCAATCATGATGCCTGTAAAGTTTGTTCCTGAAACTATGCTAGCTAAAGATGTTTTGAATTTTTTGACTAAAAAACGTAGGAGTTTGGCTGTGGTTTTGGATGAGTACGGAGGAACATCTGGGATTTTAACTATTGAGGATATTGTTGAAGAATTATTTGGTGAAATTGAAGACGAACATGACACTGCAGATTTGATAGAACAGGTTTTAGAAAATAATATTTTCCTTTTTTCTGCTCGCCTTGAAGTTGATTATGTAAATGAAAATTATAAATTACAATTACCTACTAACGAAAATTATGAAACAATTGGAGGACTAATTGTGTTTCACACAGAGACTATTCCTTCAAAAAAAGAAAGTATAAAAATTGGAGATTTTGAGTTTATTGTTGAAAAAGTTAGCAATACTAAAATTGAACTTGTCACATTAAAAATTGTTTCAAATTAAATCTATTTTGGAACCTATTAAAACAAAACCATAAACCATTTTTAATAATTCAAATTAAATTGGTATTTTCGTCCACTATATTTTTGAATTTATACATCATACAAAATGGCAGTACTAAACAAAATTAGACAAAGATCAATATTTCTGATAATCGTTATTGCACTTGCATTATTTTCCTTCGTTATTGGAGATGTTTTGAACAATTTGGGGTCAAGTTCAGACTCTGACTCAGTTATCGCAATTATTAACGGGGAAGAAGTTGATAGAAACTATTTTATGAGTAGAGTTGAAAACATGCAACGTCAATCTTCTGGTCAAATGACAAATACACAAGCTATGAATCGTGTTTGGGATAACGAGGTACGCTCAAAAGTAATGAAATATCAGTATGATTTACTAGGTCTTTCTGTCGAAAGAGATTACATGCGAGATCTATTAGAAAATAATCTAGCGTCATTTGATGAATTCAAAAATGAGGCTGGTTTGTTTGATGAATATAAGCTAAACGAATTTATTTCAAATTTAAAAGCAATTTCCCCAGAAACTACTACCCTTGGAGGAACTCCAATAAACTATAAAGCATGGACCGATTTTGAACAAAATGTAGCTGTATCAGGTACTCAACAGGCTTATTTTAATATGGTTAGAGCTGGTATAACAGGTACATTAACTGAGGGTGAATTTGAATATCAATTAGAAAATGATAAAGTCGACATAAAATATGTACAAATTCCATATTCTTCAATTGCTGATAGTACAATTAACATTAAGTCGTCTGAAATTAATTCTTATATGAAGCGTTTTCCTTCCAAATATGAAGTAGAAGCTTCGCGTGATCTTGTTTTTGTTGAATTTAAAGAAGAAGCTACACCAGACGATGAGGAATTAATTAAAGAATCTTTGATATCACTAATTGAGGACAAGGAGGAATTTAACGAAGCAGCTCAAATCTCTGAGACAGTAGTTGGATTCAAAAACACTCAAGACAATGAATCGTTTGTTAACACATATTCTGATCCTGATTACGAATTTGACGATAATTATTTATTCAAATCCTCTTTTTCGTCTAAAAATGCTGATGAAATTACTAGCTTAACAGAAAATGAAATTTATGGGCCATACAAAGACGATTTGTCTTATAAGTTAACAAAAATGTTATCTATTAAAAATATTCCTGATTCTGCAAAAGTTCGTCATATATTAATTCCACACATCGGGGCTTTGAGAGCCGATGAGACAGTTTTCATGACTAAAGAGCAAGCAAAACTTAGAGCCGACAGTATCTACAATGTTATTAAAAGGAACCCTTCTAAATTTAAATCTCTTTTGTCTTTTTCGTCAGATAAAGTTAGTAATGAAAAAGATGGCGTAATTGAATTTTCATTCACTGATGGTTTTGCAACTGAGTTTAAATCATACTCATTTGAGAATCCAACTGGTAGTATTGGAGTTGTTAATACAGATTTTGGATATCATGTAATAGAGATTTTAAGTCAAGGAAAAATGCAAAAAGCATTCAAAGTAGCTACAATTACTAGACTTATTGAGCCCTCGGATGAGACCAGAGATGAAGTTTTTAAAAACAAATCAAATTTTGAGATTGCCATTGCTAGTGGAGATTTTCAAGAACTTGCTGATGAGAGTAAATACAATGTTAGAAATGTAAACAGTGTAAAAGAATTAGATGAAAGTATACCTGGTTTAGGATCACAACGTTCTATAGTTCGATGGGCATTTGAAAAACAAACTAGAGAAGGAGATTTTAAGAGTTTTACAACCCCAAATGGTTTTGTAATTGTAAAATTAGTTAATATTAACGAATCAGGAATTATGTCTGTTGAGAGTGGTTCTGTCACTGCTTTGCCAGAAATTCGGAAAGAAAAGAAGTCTGAAATTATTAAAAGTCGTATTATAGGAAAAGATATAAATACTATAGCAGATAATCAAAAGCAAACCGTCAAATCTGCTGTTGCTTTAAATATGAAAAACCCTACACTTGCTGGAGCTGGTAGAGAGCCTTTAGTAATCGGAACAGCTTTTGGATTGAATGTAGGTGAAATGTCTGAACCAATTTCAGGAAATACAGGTGTCTACATAATAAAAGTAACTAAGATCACACCAGCAACTGAACTAAACAGTTATCAAGCTGTAGCAAATAGAGTTGGTGAATCTAAAGAAAATGCGGTAAACACTCAGCTGTATAATGCCTTAAAGGAGGCTGCTGAAATCGAAGACAATAGGGCTGTATTTTACTAAAAACTTTGTTGGTTACGATTTGAATAACTATATAAGTTGAAACATTTAATGTTTTAATTTTTTTTATTCAACTATCAAGTTTTGTCTCTCAGTTAAAAAGTCAAAAGTTAATTCTGATAATCCTTTTCCATCTACAATAGAATCCCAAGCTCCGTGACCAGCGGGGTCACCATTTGGAAGCAATAAAGTCACCAGTTTGTTGTATATACCTAAAGAGTCATAAATACCTTGTAACTCAAGTGCCTCTTCATAGGGTGTTTGAAGGTCAGGTGCTTGTCCATGCCCCATAAATAATTCAGGGTCATTTGAATCATATCTATCATATTGTTCTAAATCATAGACCATTTCATACAAATCTAATTTTGCGTTTGACCCCCAGAAGTAAACCATACTCCTTACACTATAATTCTCATTTAAGTTTGTAGTAGAAAGTGTGTAATCAACTGAAATAGGAATTTCGTCTCTGAAATCTTCTTGATTTGAAATTCCCAATGCAATTGTAGATACTGAACCTGCCGAGTTACCTCCTACAGTAATAAAATCCGTATTTATATATAGGTGTTTGAGTTAGCTACAATCCAACGAAGAGCAGCTTTAGAATCCCTTTGAGCCATATACATAGCTATACCTTTTTTAAAGTTATTTGTTGACTGAGCTTGACTTGAGGTAGTATCAATCCATACCTGAGGAGCAATACCTCTATAATATGATAATACTTCTTCTTGATTCATTCCTTGAATATTACCTAATTCCTCTGTTGTTCTATAATCTATAGAAATAAAAACCCATCCTCTAGAAGCATAGTAATTAGCCATCTCAACAATATCAGGATTATGTTTTATTCCGCCTGTAAATCCACCTCCATGAATCCACATAAAGACTGGTCTATTTTCTGAATTATTATCTGGACTGTATATATCTAATTTCAGTGGGATTGCAAAAGGAGTAGTACTTGATGCGTCCTGACTAAGTCCATCAGCATATGTGACATCTACTTCTAATAAAACTGTATAAGAGGAGTCAATCTTAACTATTGGTATTACATTGTCTACTACAATTGAATCATCCTTACTGCACCCTATGGATAACAATACAGAAAAAAGTAATATATATGTTAATTTATTCATTTCTAATAATTTTATTCTTTAAACTTTTTTATTGGACGTTTTTATTTATCATAGGTTTAATTACCACCATACTACAAATATACAATCCTGAAAATCATTTAAGTTAAATCCAATTGTAAAAATCATCTCCCAATCCCTTACTCCATTCAACAATTTTATCTCTGGAATGGGTATCTCTTACAAACTTACTCCAACCTTTTTTGAAGATGTAGTATCTAACATATCCTCTTACTACAATTTTAACCTCATCTTTTACAACATCCTTTTCATCCTTACTCCAATCTTCATTATACATTTGAGATAGAGCCAGTCTACAATTCTCTAAACTTCCAAATGCGATATTCTTTCGATTGGATGGTAATGATTCACTTTGTTTCAATTCTTTCAGAATAGAATCTGATGATGAGACATGAAGATATAAGGATTCTCTTTTTTCAATCTTCTTTACAGAACCATTTCATTATAAGGAATGATTGTGTGGTACCCTTTATTTTTAAAATATAGATGATCTGAGCCAGTTGCTAAGAAAAAATCTCCACCCCAAGCTCCTAAACTTTTGATAGCGCCCTTATAGTCTGGGAAGTGACTTATTTTCAAAGGAGTTTGTTGTGTAAGTTTGGCAATTAGAAGTTCATGTTTAGTAATAAGATTTTCAAAATCTTCTAACTTACAACTCTTTAAAATATCTTCTGTCAGTGTGTTTAATAAATTGAAATTTAACTTTTGGAAGTTTTTAATTGCTTTATAATTAGCAATGGCTTTACGACTGTCTTGTTTTTGATTAAGGTGTACAAAAAACAGCTGTTCTTTAAAAGGTGGGTTAAATACTACCTTTTCAATCTTAAGGGATTTTAATTTTTTTTGGAAAGTAATCGGGCTAGAATGTTGTGCACACGCAATATCATATCCACTACCTCCAAAGGTCGCTTCTAGCAGTTTGTATGCATCTACTTTGGCCCATTTCGCTAAATTATTAATTAGTGTGGACGAAGATCCTAAACCCCAATTTTGAGGGAATTCCAAATAGCTTATAAATTCAATTCCTTCTTGGTTTTCAAATAACTTTGGTTGAAGTTTTTGAATAGCTGCAAAACATTGAGATAGTCGCCTTGTAATTGGATTTACCAAAGATGGTTCAAAGTTGGGGATTGATAGTGTTGTTTCAAACCATAGTTTATTTTGATAATCTAAACTTTTCCAATGAATATTCTTTGTATATTTTTTTGAAACATCTAATCGCTGTCCTAATTTAGTTGGTAGTGCCAAAGCTTTAGCACCATCCAAGACAGCATATTCACAAGATATTAATAGTTTTCCGTGGCTGTAATAACTTGGCATTAGTTGCGTAGATTTTTTAAAGCTTCTGCTACTGCACTTTGCGAAACACTTTTGGTTTTAAAATATGTTATTAATTGCTCTTTTTCAGCTGGATTAGCTTGCAATTGATTTAAGATATTAAGTAAGTGCATTTTCATATGACCTTTTTGAATTCCTGTTGTTGTTAGTGATCGAAGGGCAGCAAAATTTTGAGCTAGTCCTGCAACAGCAACAATTTGCATTAAGTCTTCAGAAGAAGGTTTTTCTAATAATTCAAGAGCAAATTTAACCATGGGGTGTAAGGCTGTTAGTCCTCCAACAGTTCCCAGGGCAAGTGGTAAATCTATCCAAAATCTAAAAATATTATTTTCGACAGTGGCATGAGATAAGCTAGTATATTGTCCTGATTTTGCAGCATATGCATGAACACCGGCTTCTATTGCTCTAAAATCATTTCCAGTTGCGATAACAAGTGCATCAACCCCGTTCATTATCCCTTTATTATGGGTTACTGCGCGAAAAGGTTCAACTTCTGCAATACGTACTGCTTGTATGAATTTTTTAGCAAATTCAATTCCATTAAAATGCCCTTCTAGTGTTAAATTATCTACTGTACAACTAACTTCTGCGCGGACAATACAATTGGGGACATAATTAGATAATATGCTCATAACAATTTCAGGTAAAATACCATTTAAATTGGAAGCTTCTTTACATAAAACTTCAAAATTTATAGCGATTCGTTCTAAACATGAATTTATGAAATTAGCACCCATGGCATCAGCTGTTTTGAAAGTTACTTCAAGCTGGTAATAATGAGGCATTTTTAATGTACAATCTATAAGCTGTAAATTTTGAATACCACCACCGCGTTTTTCCATATTTTTTGTTAATGATGCAGTAGCCTTTAAAAGTTGAGGCTTCAAATCTTCAAAACACTTTCTTAAAGCATTTTTTTCTCCCTTAAATGTAAAGTGAATATGTCCAATTTTTTCAGTGGATAATACTGTTGTTTTAAAACCACCGCGTGTTAGCCAAAACTTAGCGGCATTACTAGCTGCAGCCACTACGGAACTTTCTTCAATGGCCATTGGCAAGGAGTAAAGCTTTTCATTTATTAAAAAATTTGGTGCAACTCCAAAAGGCATATAGAAGTTTGAGATAGTATTTTCAATAAATTCGTCATGCAATTTTTGAAGTTTTTTGTCTTCATTCCAATAGGATTCTAAAACAGTTCTCGCCTTTTTGTTGTTCCCAAAGTGATTAGCAATTAGCCAATTGATTTTTTCAACTTTTGACAATTTAGAAAACCCCGAGATTGATTTTTGCATACCTGTGTATTGATTTACAAAGATACTATTCTATCTATTATATGAAAAGACAATTGTTAAATTGAGGATTAATCATTTGTTAAAAGTGGATTTTTGATTTTTTTTTAGTAAAATTGATGAGATTTTCACATTCAATTCTATGCTACAAAAACCCCTACTTTCAATCCTTTTTGTGTTGTTTTCACTCATTTCTTTTGCTCAGGTCAAAGAAATCACCCTTGAGGATATCTGGAATGGATCTTTCAGAACCGAGCGTATGGAAGTATTGCATTCCATGAAAAATGGGCAACAATATTCCGTTTTAAACTTTAACCGCTCAACCCGCTCTACATCAATTGATCTTTATGACTACAAAACTCAGTCAAAAGTTGCTGCTTTGGTTGATTCCAAAGATTTAGAAGCCATTCCTTATTTTACAAACTATACATTTAATGCTGACGAATCAAAAATTATTCTGGCAACTGAAGTTGAATCCATTTATAGGCGATCTACATTGGGGATATTTTTTGTATACGATATTGCATCAAAAAAACTTCAAAAAATTTCAAATTCTAAGATCCAAGAACCTACTTTTTCTCCAGATGGCACAAAAGTTGCCTTCGGATTTAATAATAATCTTTTCTTTAAAGACTTATTGAGCGATAGAACTAAACAAATTACTTTTAATGGTGAAAAAAATAAAATTATAAATGGTATTACCGATTGGGTTTACGAAGAAGAGTTTGCATTTGTACGCGCTTTTGAGTGGAACGCTGATAGTAAAAAAATCGCTTTTTTACGCTTTGATGAAACTTTAGTTCCTGAATTTTCAATGGATGTTTATGGGCAAGCTCTTTACCAAACACAAGAGGTTTTTAAATATCCCAAAGCAGGTGAACAAAATGCGATTGTATCGCTTCATATTTATGATATAGTTAAGGATTTAATCAATGAAGTCAAATTAGGTCAATTTTATAATGATTATTATATTCCTCGAATCAAATGGACAACAGAACCTTCCATATTAAGCGCACAATATATTAATCGTCATCAAAATGAATTAGATTTATGGGCCATTGATACTTCTCTTCTTACAGAAACCTCAAATGCCAGCTCAATTCTTCTTACAGAAACTGATGCTGCTTATGTTGATGTTACTGATAATTTAACTTTTTTAAAAGATAATAGTTTTATTTGGACTTCTGAAAGTGATGGTTATAATCATCTTTATCATTACAATAAAAATGGCAAACTAATTAAACAATTGACCAAGGGGAATTGGGAAGTGACTGCTTATTACGGTTGTGATGAAAAAAATAAACGCATCTATTACCAGTCGGTTGAAAATGGGTCAATTAATAGAGATATTTATTCGATTGACTTGAATGGGAAGAATAAGCGACGTCTTTCAACCAATGTTGGAACAAACGAAGCTGCCTTTAGTTCTGATTTTTCCTATTATATCAATACTTTTTCAAGTTCTTCCACTCCTCCAATTTACACCCTAAACAGTAGTAAGGATGGTCAGGTTATAAAAATTATTAAAACCAATAATGCATTGGTTGAAAAGTTACGAGATTACCCTATTTCAAAAAAGGTTTTTAGTACACTCCCAGTTAATGGAAATGATCTTAATATGTGGACAATCAAACCCCTTAATTTTGATCCCAATAAATCCTATCCAATGTTAATGTATCAATATTCAGGTCCTGGCTCTCAAGAAGTTGCTAACCGATGGAATGATTCTAATGACTATTGGTTTAATATGCTAGCTCAAAAGGGTTATTATGTAGTTTGCGTTGATGGCCGAGGTACAGGATTCAGAGGATCAGATTTTAAAAAATCAACCTACATGAATTTAGTTAAATACGAAACAGAGGACCAAATTGCAGCCGCTGAGAAATTATCAGAATTACCCTACATTGATAAAAGTCGTATTGGAATTTGGGGTTGGAGTTTTGGTGGTCAAATGAGTACTAATTGTTTATTAAAGGGCAGTTCCATTTTTAAAATGGCTATTGCGGTTGCCCCAGTAACTAATTGGCGTTTTTATGATACTATTTATACTGAGCGATACATGCGAACTCCACAAGAAAACCCAGCTGGTTATGACGATAATTCACCCTTTAATTATCCTGAAAAATTAAAAGGTGATTATTTATTGATACATGGATCCAGTGATGACAATGTTCATTTACAAAATACTATGCGCATGGTCGAGGCTCTTGTGCAGGCCAACAAACAATTTGAGTGGGCGATTTATCCAGATAAAGATCATGGTATATATGGTGGAAACACCCGTTTACATCTGTATAAGAAAATGACCAATTTCCTTTCCAAAACATTAGGCGATAAAATTTCAAGTAAACAAAATTAAAGCGTAAATTAACCATCTTAAAATAAATTATGGCAACATCAAAAACATTAGAAAATCAGAAAGAAATATTTGGGCAACCTGTAGGACTTTACATTCTATTTTTTACGGAAATGTGGGAACGTTTTTCGTTTTATGGGATGAAAGCTCTACTTATTTTTTATTTAACTAAATATCATTTATTTTCTGACGGCTCTGGTAATTTACTGATTGGAAGTTATGCAGCATTAGTCTACGCTGTACCAGTTATTGGAGGATTCATAGCAGATCGATATTTAGGGTTTCGTAAAGCTATAGTATTTGGTGGAGTCCTTTTAGTGTTGGGTCATTTAGGTATGGCTTACGAAGGAAATGCTGCTACACAATCAATGACAGGTGAAATTATACGGGATGAGGTTGCGTTGCAATTTTTCTATTTTTCTTTGGCATTAATTATACTGGGTGTAGGTTTTCTTAAAGCAAATATTTCATCTCTTGTTGGCGAATTATACGAATTTGGAGACAAACGAAGGGATTCTGGTTTTACAATTTTTTATATGGGAATTAATTTAGGGTCATTTTTGGCAACTATAATATGTGTTTGGCTTGGTGAAGAATATGGTTGGAGTTATGGATTTGGTTCAGCAGGTTTAGGGATGTTATTAGGATTAGTAACTTTTGTCTATGGTAAAAATTATTTATATGGTAAAGGAGAGTCCACAAATCCAGAACTACTTAATAAAAAAATCATTGGTATAAAAACGGAATGGCTAATATACATAGCTAGTATGTTATCTGTTTTTGTGTTTTGGCAAATGGTCCAAAGCCATGAAGTTGTTTCATCCTCACTTATGGTAGCTGGGAGTTTATCTGTAATATATATATTATATTATTCTATAACTCAAGTTGATAAAAAAGCTAGGGAGCAATTATTTGCATTAACAATCTTAATTGTATTTACAATCATATTTTGGGCTTTATTTGAACAGGCCTATACATCTTTAAATCTATTTGCTGATAGAGTTTTGGATCGAGGTGACATTCCAGCTGGTAGCTTTTTGAGTTTAAATGCATTATTTATTATTTTATTGGCTCCAATATTTGCGTGGTTATGGGTAAAACTCGGTAAATATAATCCTAATACTGCTGTAAAGTTTTCTCTTGCGTTAATGTTAGTTGGTTTAGGATTCGGTTCTCTTGTGTTAGGAATTAATTTATCTGATCTCGGCAAAGTTGGTATGATTTGGTTAATTATCACCTATTTTCTTCATACCTGTGGCGAGTTATGTCTTTCACCTGTTGGACTCTCAGCTGTTACTAAGCTGTCTCCTCCAAAAATAGTTGGATTTATGATGGGTGTCTGGTTTTTAGCAACTGCCAGTTCAGAGTTTATAGCATCTGTTTTAGCAAACATAGCATCTATAAACACCTCTAATGGAACTGCTCCTGACTTAAACATTGCGAAAGAGTCTTATTTAGTTCTATTTGAATATTTATTTTATACTGGGCTAATATTTGGAGTTATATTACTTGCGTTTTCACCACTGATCAAAAAACTCATGAATGGAGTTGACAAAGAATTAAATAATTAAAAAAAAACAAAAATGAATACAACAATTGACAAAATATTTAAAGATAAGGTTCTAGGTCATCCTGCAGGACTATTCGTGTTATTTTTTACTGAAATGTGGGAGCGTTTTTCCTACTACGGAATGCGAGCACTTCTTGTGATGTTTTTTACGGCATCTCTTATGGATGAGGGATGGGGATGGCCAAGAGAATACGCTTACGCTATTTTTGGAACTTACACATCTCTTGTATACTTATCTACACTTTTAGGTGGTTATTTTGCAGACAAAATTATAGGATACCGTTATGCTGTTGTTATTGGCGCATTACTTATGACACTTGGACATGGTTCAATGGCATTAGAAACGCCATTTTTCATATATACTGGGCTTACTTTTTTGGTTTTTGGTAGTGGTTTTTTTAAACCAAATATGACATCTATAATTTCACAAATGTATAAAGGTAAAGATGAACAAAAAGATGGGGCGTATACTATTTTTTACATGGGTGTTAATGCTGGTGCTTTTTTAGGAATTTTATTATGTGGTTATTTAGGAGAAAAAGTAGGCTGGCGTTGGGGCTTTGGGCTTGCAGGGATTTTTATGTTTTTTGGTCTTTTACAGTTTTGGTTTGCTCAAAATATTTTTGGCGACATTGGAAAAAAACCAATTCTTAACGAAAAAACCTCTGAATCAAGTTCAGATGATGAACCAAAATTTAATCCTTTTACAAATATTCAATTGATAATAATAGGTATTGCATCTGTTTTAGGTTTGGCTTGGATCTTGAATGATCCGATATCTAAAATATCAGAAGGATCGTATAATTTATTTAATTTTGACGTGTTTGGAACTTCAGGATCAAACGCAGCAATATTTACAGCTTTAGCGTTATTTGTTTTACTATTAGCTATTAGAATTCCACGCTATGACAAAATAACCAGGGATAGGATGATAGCAGTAATTTTCTTCGCTTTTGTAACAATTTTTTTCTGGGCAATTTTTGAACAAGCTCCTAGCAGCTTGACGATCTTTGCTAAAGATTACACACAGCGCGTACTTGAAGGTAGTGCTGCAAACATTTTTAAAGTCATAAATTCCTTAATGACAATTGTTCCTTTAGGAATTATAACATGGGTTTTGATTTTATTATTTAAAAAAACTTTTTCTAAATATGCTCTTTCAAATGTAATTTTAGCCACTAGTTTTATTATTATTTGGGGAATTGCTGTTTGGATGTTAAATGTCGAATTTGAAAAGGAAATTGCAGAGGTTCCAGCATCCTGGTTTGGTGTTCTTAATTCATTATTTATTATTGCTTTTGCTCCTTTGTTTTCAAAATGGTGGGGTAGTAAATATAACCCTAATGCAAATATGAAATATGCTATAGGAATGGTACTTTTAGGAATTGGAATGGCTTGTGTTGCTATTGGAGCTTCAGATATTCCAGTTGGAGCTGAAACTGCTTCAGTGAGTATGATATGGCTTATAATGGTTTACTTTTTTCATACAATGGGAGAGTTGTGTGTTTCTCCAGTGGCATTGTCTTATGTAAGTAAATTAGTTCCAGGGCGAATGATTGCTATGATGTTTAGTATATGGTATTTGGCTGTTGCTATAGGAATGAAGCTAGCAGGTGTATTTGGAGAAGCTTCTGAAGGAATAGCTGAAGAGTATGGTTTAAGTTACTTTTTCTGGATATTAACTGCAATTGCAGTTGGGCTAGGTGTTTTATCAGCATTACTATACCCAATTATAAAAAAACTTATGCATGGTGTGCGTTAATTGAAATTTAATAAACAATGGTATATCAAAAGGAATTATGTTTACCACAATTTTCAAGAGGATTTCATTTGATAACAAGATATATTCTAAATGAATTGCCAAAAAAGAGTGGTATAGTTCATGTTTTTATTAAACATACTTCAGCAAGTTTAACTATAAATGAAAATGCCGATCCAAGTGTTCGTAAAGATTTTGAAACTCATTTTAACAAACTAGTTTCTGAAGAAGATCAGCATTATACCCATGTTCATGAGGGTCCTGATGATATGACTTCACATATAAAAAGCAGTATCTTAGGATCATCAGTTAGTTTTCCAATAAAAGAGGGAGTTCCGCAATTGGGTACTTGGCAAGGTATTTATTTATGTGAACATAGAAATAATGCTAGACCTAGGAATGTTTTCATAACTTTGTTAGGTCAATAAAAATTTGAGTTAATGATTTGTGTAAAAGCTAATATTCCTGAGTATTTAAATAGTATTGATGATGAATTAAAAGCAATTTATCATAGTAATGACTCAGTATGTATCTGGGTTTTTAAAAGCTCCAGTCAAAGAAATGAGTTTGTGAAAAAGACAAAAGGTTACGATAAAAATAAAAGAACTAATTATTATGAAAAGTATTATAAATAGTTATACTAAGTTTTTGTTGCACGGGCTTTTTTTTCTCCCTTTGTTAATTTCAGCCCAAGAAATTAACTGGATTACCATGGATGAAGCAGCTAGGCTTCAAAAACAATATCCAAAGAAAATTATTATTGATATGTACACTACATGGTGTGGTCCTTGTCGAATGTTAGATCGTAATACTTTTTCAAATAAAAGTCTAGCAGAATATGTGAATGCTAATTTTTATGCTGTAAAGTTTAATGCTGAAGGCAACGAAATTGTAAATTTTAAGGGGCAACAGTTTTCAAATCCAAATTATGATCCAGCAAAATCTAGACGAAGAAATAGTCAACATCAACTTGCGCAATATTTTGGGGTGAGATCTTATCCTACAATATTATTTTTGGGAGAAAAGGGTGAATTTTTAGCTCCAATTACAGGTTATAAACCTCCAAGTAAATTAGAGTTTTTTTTAAAACTTTTTGGTGAGGATCATTATAAAAACTTAAAAAGTAAAGAAGCTTTCAATTCATTCAGAAAATCATTTAAACCAAATTTTTCCCCTTAAAATAATGACTCAAATACTGATCTTGCAACTTTTTCACTAGCACCTATACCTCCTAATTTTTTATTTAATTTTATATAATCTAATTTTATTTTATTTTCTTTTTTAGGAGATAAGATTTTTTTCAATTCATTAGAAAGATTTGTTTTATTCAGTTTATCTTGAATAAGCTCACAGACAACTTCACGATCCATGATAAGATTTACCAATGAAATGAAATTTAGATTTACTAATCTTTTTCCAATCTGATAAGATATCCAGCTGGACTTATAGCAAACTATTTGAGGAACTTTAAATAGAGCAGTTTCTAGTGTAGCAGTTCCAGAAGTGACTATAGCTGCTTTTGAATGGTTAAGCAAATCATATGTTGCATTTTCTATAAATTTCACAGATTTTGTTTTAATGAAAGATTTATAAAATACACTTTTCTGACTTGGTGCTCCTGCAATCACAAACTGATATTCAGAAAAATCATCCACAACGGAAAGCATTATTTTTAACATTTTTCTTATTTCTTGTTTTCTGCTCCCTGGCAATAAAGCAACAATTGGTTTTTCTGAGAGATTGTATTTTTTGAGAAAACTTTGTTTTTTTAAATTTTTTCTTTTTGAAATCGCATCAATTAGAGGGTGACCAACAAAGTTTACAGCCATGTTGTGCTTTTCTTCATAAAACACTTTTTCAAATGGTAAAATAACATGCATGTAGTCAATATCACGTTTAATTTGATTTATTCTGTTTTCTTTCCAGGCCCATATTTGAGGAGAAATATAATAGTGTGTTTTTATACCATTTGATTTTGCCCATTTAGCTATTCTTAAATTAAATCCTGGATAGTCTATAAATATTATACAATCAGGTTTAAATTTATTAATATCTTTTTTACAAAAGTTAATATTACTAATTATTGTTTTTAGATTTAATATCACTTCAAGAAACCCCATAAAAGCTAAATCTTTATAATGTTTCACAAGGCTGTCGTCAACAGATTTCATAAGATCACCACCCCAAAATCTAAATTGTGCTTCAGCGTCTATCGCTTTTAGAGCTCTCATAAAATTTGAGCCATGTAAATCACCTGAAGCTTCTCCTGCAATAATGTAATATTTCATTTAGAGTTTGATTAAGAATGTGAAAATAGCTACAATTACTGTTGCAGACAGTACACCTGCAGCCTTATTGTCATTATTAATTTTTAAAAAGTAAAAAAAGCATATTAAATTCATAACGGCGCCTAGGCTGATTAATTTTCCAATAAAATTTTCATTTATAGCAGCATTTAATACTTTAAAAATATCATCATTATTTGATGAAGTTGATGCGATTGCCAGGCAAATTAAAAATAGCCCAAAAATGTTGGATATTAAACCTAAAAAAAATCCTAAAATAATATCCTTTTTAATCATTCAATTTCCAGTTTTTTAATTCATTAATGTAATTATGAGCTGTTAAATCAAATTGTACAGGGACTATTGAAATAAATCCCTTGGAAAGCGCATATTCATCTGTATTTTTCCTTTTGTCGTAATTTATAAATTCACCTGTAAGCCAGTAGTAGTCTTTACCCATTGGACTTTGTCTTTTGTCAAATTTCTCTACCCAATTGGCTTCTGCTTGTTGGCAAATTTTTATTCCTTTTATTTTGGTGTTTTCAGTGTTTGGGAAGTTTACATTTAATACAACACCTTTTTTCATTCCTCTTTTTAAGACCGTAGAACAAATTTTCTTTACATATTTTTTGAATGGTTTAAAATTAGCATCCCAATTGTAATCCAATAAAGAGAATCCAATGGCGGGTATTCCTTCCATTCCTGCTTCTATAGCAGCACTCATAGTTCCAGAATAAATAACATTTATTGAAGAATTTGATCCATGGTTAATTCCTGAGACACATAGGTCAGGTTTTTTGTCTAAAAGTTCATGTACTGCTAGTTTCACACAATCTGCTGGGGTGCCAGAAGTACTATATTCAACTTGAGGACCATCATTAATTTTTTCTTTTTTACAATACAATGTTTCATTAATTGTTATTGCATGACCCATTCCGCTTTGGGGACTGTCAGGTGCCACAACAACTACATCTCCAATAGAATTCATTACATTAATTAATGTTCTAATTCCTGGGGCTGTAATACCATCATCATTTGTAACTAAAATAAGTGGTCTTTTTGGCATTTTCGTTTGTTTTCACCTACAAAAGTAAGTAATTTGTAGTTCTTGGATTTTTTTTATTGTCTTTAACAAAAAATTATTAAAGAAGGAGTGCTTTGATTCATAATTTCTTTTAATTTTAAAATCTATTTTATCATTAAATGATATTGTTTATGAAGAGAAATTTTAACATTTTATTGCTTGCGATATTTATTGCAATTGCTTCTTGTAGTTTTACAACAAAAACTTTTGAAAACCCTAACAAAGACAAACTACTGATGCAATTAATAAGTTATTTGCTTGAGCAGGGTCATTTTCAACCAAAAGTCTTTAATGACGAATTCTCATTAGAAGTTTATGAAAGGTTTTTAAATCGTATTGATCCATATAAACACTATTTTTATAAATCTGATATAGAAGTTTTCAAACAATATGAACAACAATTAGACGATCAAATTCAAAATTATGAGATTGAGTTTTTTAATATTGTATACGAAAAATTGACCCAAAGAATAAATGAATCTGTAGATGTATATAATGATATATTAAGCAAACCTTTTGATTACGAAATCAATGAGAACTTTAATTCAGAGAGTGAAGAACTAGATTACGTAAGTTCAAGAAACGAAATGTATGAACGCTGGCGTAAACAACTTAAATTTACTACCCTATCGAGTTACCACGATTTATTATCTGATCAACAATCCAAAAGTAATAATTCAGATCTTACAACAAAAACCAAAGAACAAATCGAAGAAGAATCTCGATTGTCAACTCTGGGTAATTTAGAGCAAACTTCTATTTATTTTAATGATTTAAGAAGAGATGATTGGTTATCAATTTACATTAATTCTATTGCTGAATCTTTTGATCCACACACTTATTATTTTGCTCCACAAGACAAAGATCGTTTTGATGCTTCAATGTCTGGAAAATATGAAGGAATTGGGGCTCGATTAGAGAAAAAAATGAATGAGATTAGAATTACTGAGCTTATTTCAGGAGGTTCTGCCTGGCGCCAAAATAAATTACAAGTTGGAGATATTATTCTAAAAGTCCGTCAGGAAGATGAAAATGAAGCAGTTAGTGTTTTAGGTAAACGTCTTGATGATGCTGTAAAGCTTATCAAAGGTCCTAAGGGTACAAGTGTAATTTTAACTCTTAGAAGAGTTGACGGTACAATTGAAGATTTAAAAATTCCTAGAGATGAAATAGAGTTAGAGGAAACTTATGTAAAGTCAAGTATATTAAAAAGTGACGGTTATATTTTTGGTGTTATAAACTTACCAAAGTTTTACATTGATTTTGAAGACCTGAATAGCCGTAATGCAACTACAGATTTAAAAAAAGAAATACAACGTTTAAAAAGTGAAGGAATGAATGGTTTAGTTCTGGATCTTAGAAATAACGGTGGAGGTTCATTAAAAACAGTAGTTGATATCGGAGGACTATTTATTGATAAAGGGCCGATTGTACAAGTTAGATCTACTGGTTATGATAGTGAGGTTTTAAGAGATCGTGACCCTAGTATTATTTGGGATGGTGCATTAGTGATTTTAGTCAATGAATTTTCAGCATCAGCTTCAGAAATTCTAGCTGCTGCAATGCAAGATTACAAGAGAGCAGTTATAATTGGAAGCAAACAAACCTATGGAAAGGGTACTGTTCAAAATATCATTGATCTAAATAAAATGATTAAAAATAATACTAATGGTGATATGGGAGCCTTAAAATTTACTACACAAAAGTATTATAGAATTAATGGTGGTTCTACTCAGTTAGAGGGAGTTAAAAGTGATATTGTTTTACCCAATAGATATACTTACATGGATATGGGTGAAAAGGATCAAGATAATCCATTACCATGGGATGAAATTCAACCAGCCACATACAAAGAATGGGAAAACTCCATTAATTATGAGGAAATAATTAAATTAAGCAGAAATAGAGTAAATAACAATCCAACTTTAAAGTTAATTGATGAAAGTGCCAGATGGATTGAAAAAAATCGTTCAAAAAAAGTTTTTAGTCTTAATTATAAAACATTTAAAAATGAAATGATTGATAATGAAAGAGAATCAAAAAAATTTGATTCAATTTCAAATTACAAAACTGATTTATTGTTTTCTTCACTTTCTTACGAGTTTCCTCTGATGGATAGAGATTCAGTTCTAAGAGATAACAGAAATCGTTGGCACGAATCACTTAGTAAAGATATTTATATGGAAGAAGCTCTTAATGTTCTTAAAGATTTATTGACAAGACAAAATGATTTATCTTTATTAAGAGAATAAACATGAATGTATGTTGGGACTTTCAATATCTTTTTTCAAAAAGTTCAAAAACAATTTAACAGGAATAATTAGTTTTTGCTTTATTGTTTTTATAGCCTTGACCTCAACTTTTGCCTATATTATAGCTCCTGATTCATCACAATATGCAAATCAAATGCATCTTAGTATTCATTCAAAACCCCCTGGTTTTGAAACTTTAATGCTTGTAGAGCCTAATCAATATAAAAAAAGGCAATCTTTTTTTAATAGATTTTTTTTTGGAGATAAATACCCGGATAATGAAACACCAATTTCAAGTTATCAAATAAAGGGTAATAAGATTTTTTATGAAATTTATAATAATAGTTTTAATTCTGAAAAACAAGCTATTGAAATATCTTTAAAAAATTCACCTTATGTAGTCAAAAAAACATATTTAATGGGTACTGATAAGTTTGGAAGAGACTTTTTAAGCAGAATAATAGTAGGCTCTAGAATTTCATTTTGCATCGGATTTATAGCGGTTACTATTTCTTTAATTTTAGGAATATTTTTTGGAAGTTTAGCTGGTTATTTCGGTGGGAAATTAGATTCAATAATTATGTGGATTATCAATGTAACTTGGTCAATTCCTACTTTGCTTTTAGTAATAGCAATAACGCTAGCTTTAGGTAAGGGTTTTTGGCAAGTATTTATTGCTGTTGGAATGACAATGTGGGTTGAGGTTGCAAGGGTGGTTAGAGGAGAAGTAATTAATATTAAAGGGCAGCAATACATTACAGCTGCTAGGGCACTTGGATTCACAGACTTTAGAATAATTTTTAGACATATTCTTCCAAATATAATGGCGCCTGTAATCGTAATTTCTGCGGCAAACTTTGCAGGAGCAATCTTGATTGAAAGCGGATTGAGTTTTTTAGGAATTGGTGCACAGCCCCCAATATCAAGTTGGGGAGCAATGATTAAAGCTCATTATAATGACATAATTCTTGGCAAAGCATATTTAGCCATCATTCCAGGTATGTGCATTATGATGCTTGTTATGTCTTTTATGCTAATTGGAAATAATCTCAGGGATATTCTAGATGTTAAAACTTAATAAATTTAATTTTTAGGAGGATACTTTTCTAATATAGATGTTACAAACTCAATTATTCTTTCATTTTTGCGATCCATTCGAGTTGATAAGTAACCATCTCCAATTCCTTGCCATACTAGTTCTTTCTTATTATTATCAATTAAGTCTATAAAAAGTGTACCATTAGTTGAATTTGAAATATTAGTCTGGTTTAATCCAAACGTTGGTCCCCAGCCCCAACCCCAGCCCCACATGCCAAAGTTTTGATTATATATATTAACCTCTTTTCTTTCTTTGGTAATTATATTAACAAGAAGGTCAGGATTATCAGACTTTTTTAATCCTTTTGAGATTAATTCATTTTCAATAGCATTTAATATCCTTCGTTTATCTAAATCACTGATCTTAACTTTCTTTATACCCTCCTCAAAAAAACCAAAGCTATTAAATGAAGAAAAATTTACTGAGCGATCATAATCTGCAGCTACACGAATTGAGCTACATGATGAAATAATTAAACAAACTGTTAAGTAAAATAAGTATAGTTTTTTCATGTTTTTATTAGATTTTATTGAGCAGATTTTCGTCTACGCTATGAGGAATTGTAATATTTAAATCCGGCTCAATCTCCATTGCTCTTTTTATTGTGAATATTGCACCGCAGTTTTGAGCCCAATTTCGCCTTGCAATTCCATTATTTACATCCCAAAATAGCATTGAGTTTAATTTTCGCTTTGATTCCTCAGATCCATCAATAACCATACCAAATCCCCCATTAATAACTTCACCCCATCCAACACCTCCACCATTGTGAATACTAACCCATGTAGCTCCTCTAAAACTGTCACCGATTACATTTTGTATTGCCATGTCAGCTGTATATTTTGACCCATCATATATGTTACTGGTTTCTCTGTAGGGTGAATCTGTTCCTGAAACATCGTGATGATCACGTCCTAAGATAATAGGTCAAATATCTCCTTTTTTGATTGCTTCATTGAAAGCTTCTGCGATTTTTATTCTCCCAATTGAGTCAGCATATAATATTCGTGCTTGTGAGCCTACTACAAGATTATTTTTTTGAGCACCTTTAATCCATTGAATATTATCTTTCATTTGTTGTTGGATTTCAAGTGGAGCATCTTTAATTAATTTTTCTAGAACCTCACAAGCAATTTTATCAGTCTTGTCCAAATCATCTTTTGAACCGGATGCACAAACCCATCTAAAAGGGCCAAAACCATAATCAAAACACATTGGACCCATTATGTCTTGGACATAACTAGGGTATATAAATTCAACACCATTATTTTTCATAATATCAGCTCCAGCTCTAGAAGCTTCTAAAAGAAATGCATTTCCATAATCAAAAAAATATGTCCCTTTATCTGTATGCTTTTTTATAATTTTTGCATGACGGATTAGGCTTTTTTTGACTAAAACTCGAAATTCCTTTGGTCTCTTACTCATCATTTCATTAGCTTCATCAATTGTAACGCCAATTGGGTAATAACCTCCAGCCCAAGGATTGTGTAAAGATGTTTGATCACTTCCAATTTCGATAAAAATATTTTCATCGAAAAAGGCTTCCCATACTTCAATTACATTTCCTTCGTATGCAATGGAAACAATTTCTTTGTTTTCTTTAGCTTTTTTTGTTCTTATCACTAATTCATTAATATCTTTAATGACCTCATCTACCCATCCTTGCTCATATCTTGTTTTTATTGCTTTTGAATTAACTTCAGCACATATTGTTATACAACCTGCAATATTTCCTGCCTTTGGCTGAGCACCGCTCATTCCACCTAGTCCAGCTGTAAGAAATATATGGCCACTGGGGGGTTTTTTAATTTTCCTAAAGGCATTTAATACTGTTATTGTTGTTCCGTGTACTATTCCTTGGGGGCCAATGTACATATAGCTTCCTGCAGTCATTTGTCCAAATTGAGTAACTCCTAGCGCATTATATCTTTCCCAATCATCTGGCTTAGAGTAATTAGGAATCATCATGCCATTTGTTATTACAACTCTTGGCGCATTCTTGTGTGAAGGAAAAAGTCCCATTGGATGTCCTGAATACATTACTAATGTTTGATTGTCATTCATTTGTGACAAATACTTCATTGTTAATCTATATTGAGCCCAATTTGAGAATACACCTCCATTACCACCATATGTAATTAGTTCATGAGGGTGCTGAGCGATATTATCATCGAGATTATTCTGAATCATAAGCATAATTGCTGCTGCCTGATTGCTTTTGGCAGGGTAATCCTTTATTGGACGAGCATAAATTTTATGATCAGGGCGAAAACGATACATATATATTCTTCCATATTCTTTTAATTCGTTTTTAAATTCTTTTATTAAAACATGGTGGAATTTTTTATCAAAATATCTTAAAGCATTTTTTAATGCTAACTTTTGTTCAGCTCTATTAAGTATTGATTTTCTTTTTGGGGCGTGGTTGTATTCGTTATCATAGCTTTTTAAAACAGGAAGCTCATTTGGGATGCCTTCAATAATTTCTTCTTGAAAAGTTTTGACTGTCATAAGTTTAGATTTTGGGAATTTGTTTTTTTGTTATAACCATATGGGCAGTGTTTACAACTACTTTGACAACAATACCCTCTTTTTATGTGGTATTGAGCAGTAAAACATCTGTAACCTTGGGGTGTTAAATAAAAATCTCCGTCTTCTAAAGAAAGATCATGTTTCATGTTTAACAAATATAAATTAAATTATGTACAAAAATACAACTTAGAATTGGGTGTGTTTAACATTAGGTTTTTCTATTTTTACAATCAAACAAATCTAATTTATGTTTAATGAAATAAATCCTAAAAATATTAGATTAAATTCCCAAATTTATTTGAAACCTGAATATGAAATTCACCCAAAAGTTTCAGGAAATAAGTTTAGGAAACTCAAGTACAATATTCAAGATTTTAGAAAGAGCGAATATAAGGGGATATTAACTTTTGGTGGTGCTTTTTCAAACCATATAGCAGCCACTGCTGCAGCAGGTAATATCTTAGGGTTTAAAACTTTAGGAATTATCAGAGGTTTAGAACTAGCTAAAAATATTGAAAATAATCCAACATTAAAATATGCCAATGAAAATGGTATGAAACTTGAATTTATCAGCAGAGATGATTACCGTAAAAAAAATCAAAGTGGATTTATAAAATCTTTATTAAGGAAGTATACTGAATATTATATAATTCCTGAAGGCGGTACAAATGATTTAGCTGTTAAAGGTTGTGAAGAAATACTTTGTAAGAATGATTTTGATTTTGATGTAATTTGTTGCAGTGTTGGAACCGGAGGCACAATTTCCGGAATTATTAACGCAAGCAATCCAAGTCAAAAAATTTTAGGATTTCCGGCTTTAAAAAACTCTTCAATACATAAAGATATTTGTAAATTTGTAAAACAATCAAATTGGAAACTTATTGATAATTATCACTTTGGAGGTTATGCTAAAGTTAGTACTGAATTAATTGAATTTATGAATAATTTTAAAAGGAAGTTTAAAATAACTTTAGATCCTATTTATACAGCTAAGATGGTTTACGGAGTTTTTGATTTAATTAAAAAAAAAGTGATTTCCAATGATGATAAAGTACTTGTAATTCACACAGGCGGTCTTCAAGGTATAAAAGGAATGAATAGATATTTAAAAAAAAATAACTTTGATCTTATATTATGAGACAAATATTAGTATTAATATTTTTTGGCATAATTTTATCTAGTTGTGGTGCTTCAAAGAGAGTTCAAAAAAGAAGTAATAATTCCAGTGTTTCTATTCCAAAAGGGAAAACTCCTAAGGTAACAACTGTGAAAATTACACCCACTTTTAATTCGACTCAACAATATATTAACTTTTTTAAAAGTGATGCTATTCACGAAATGAAGCTTTACGGGATTCCTGCTAGTATTACTTTGGCTCAAGGAATTTTAGAGTCTGGGTCCGGTAAAGGACGATTAGCCAAAGAGGCTAATAATCATTTTGGGATTAAATGTCATGATTGGAATGGGGAGCGTATTTATCATGATGATGATCGCGCTCAGGAATGTTTTAGAAAATATGACCATCCAAACCAGTCCTACAGAGATCATTCTTTGTTTTTGGTCAAAAGAAAAAGATACTCAAATTTATTTAAGTTTAAAACTACAGATTATAAATCCTGGGCCAAAGGATTAAAAAAAGCAGGATACGCTACTGATCCTAAATATCCAAAAAAGCTTATTAGTTTAATTGAAAGATACAAGCTTTATAAATATGATATTTTTAATAAAAAAGGAAAAGTAAAAAAAGATTACTCTTCAAAAATTCATTTTTACGAGGTTTTAAAAGGAGATACTCTTTACTCTATATCAAAGCGTTATAATATTACTGTCGATGAAATAAAGTTATTAAATAAATTAACTTCAAATGAGTTGAGCATTGGTCAAAGTCTAAAAATAAAAATAAATGAAATACCAGCGCAGTAGCGAATTATTTAAACAAGCAAAATCTGTAATTCCTGGAGGAGTAAACTCTCCTGTTCGTGCTTTTAAAGCAGTGGGGGGTAATCCAGTTTTTGTTGAAAGGGCAGAAGGTGCATATTTGTATGATGTTGATGGAAACCGATTAATTGATTATATCAATTCATGGGGCCCAATGATTATGGGTCATGCATTCAAACCAGTTTTAGATGCTGTTATTGAAAAAGCTAAAAATGGAACCTCTTTTGGCATGCCTACAGAGATTGAAACAAAAATTGCCGATCTAGCTGTCTCAATGGTTCCGAATATTGATAAAATTAGGTTTGTTAATTCCGGCACTGAGGCATGTATGAGCGCTGTAAGACTTGCAAGAGGATACACTGGTAAAGAAAAAATCATTAAATTTTCAGGGTGTTATCATGGTCACTCCGATTCATTTTTGATTGAGGCTGGAAGTGGTGCTTTAACCTTTGGTGCTCCAAACAGTCCAGGAGTAACTCAAGGAACAGCTAAGGATACTATTTTGGCTCCGTTTAATGATTTACCTTCAGTAAAAAATATAATTAAAGCTAATCAAAATGAAATAGCCGCAATTATTATTGAGCCAGTGGCAGGTAACATGGGTTGTATACCTCCCGTTAAAGGTTTTTTAGAGGGCTTGAGAGAATTATGCAATAAATACGATATCTTATTAATTTTCGATGAAGTCATGACAGGATTCAGGCTGTCTAAAGGAGGTGTTCAAGAACTATATGGTATCGACGCTGATATTGTTTGTTTTGGTAAAGTTATTGGAGGAGGATTACCTGTAGGTGCATTTGCATCATCTGAAGAAATAATGAATTATTTAGCACCAGATGGGCCTGTTTACCAAGCTGGTACCCTGAGCGGAAATCCATTAGCAATGGCAGCCGGTTACAGTCTTCTAAAAGTTCTTGATTCTGATAATGAGATTTATAAGCGAATAGCTGATAAAACAGCTTTTTTACACGAGGGTATATCAAATGCTTTGGTGGACTCAAATATTGATCATTGTATTAATAGAGTAGGTTCAATGATTTCAGTACACTTTTCTAAAACTCCAGTTTTGGATTTAAAAACAGCATCTTTGGGAAATAATAAAAGATTTAGGCAGTTTTTCCATGGTATGTTAGAAGCTGGAATATATATACCTCCAAGTGCTTTTGAAAGTTGGTTTATTACTGATGCTTTAACATATGAAGACTTAAATTATACAATATCAGCAATTAAAACTATTTCAAAAAGTTTATAGTTTTTTAAATTTTATAAAAAAAAGCGATTGTAGTTTTTTACAATCGCTTTGACTTAATTTCAAATTATTTAAAAATTAAAGTTTTGCAGTCTTTACAGTTTTAATTATTCGAGCTGCTATTTTGTATGGATCCCCATTTGAAGCAGGACGTCTATCTTCTAACCATCCTTTCCATCCTTTTTCAACTGTTATTATAGGGATTCTAATTGAAGCTCCACGGTCTGAAACACCAAAGCTAAATTGGTCAATTGATTGAGTTTCATGTGCACCAGTTAGTCTTTGATCGTTATATGCACCGTAAACATCAATGTGCTCTTTAACTACAGGTCTAAAAGCTTCACATATTTTTTCATATGTTTCTTTTGAGCCGCATGTTCTAAGTGTTGTATTTGAAAAATTAGCATGCATTCCAGATCCATTCCAATCTGTATTACCAAGAGGTTTTGGATGCCAAATTACTTGTAAACCATATTGTTCGCCTATACGTTCTAGAAGGTATCTAGATATCCATATTTCATCACCAGCTTGTTTAGCTCCTTTGGCGAAACACTGAAACTCCCATTGCCCTGCAGCAACTTCGGCATTAATTCCCTCGACATTAATTCCAGCTTCTATAAGAACATCTAGGTGCTCTTCAACCATTTCTCTAGCAAAAGCATTTTTAGCACCTACAGAACAATAGAACTGTCCTTGAGGTGTTTGATCTTTTGGGAATCCAACAGGCAAATTTGTTTCAACATCATAAAGGAAATATTCCTGCTCGAAACCGAACCAAAAGTCATTGTCTTCGTCCTCAATTGTGGCTCTTCCGTTTGTTTCGTGTGGTGTACCATCAGCATTAAGAACTTCAGTCATTACTAAATAGCCATTGTTTCTTTGTGGATCTGGATAGATAGCAACAGGCTTTAATAAACAATCTGAGCTTCCGCCTTCGGCTTGTTGTGTTGAAGAACCATCGAAAGACCAAAGAGGGCAGTCTTCTAACTTACCACTAAAATCCTCTTCAATTTTAGTCTTACTTCTCAAGCTTTGTGTTGGTTTATAACCATCTAACCAAATGTATTCTAATTTTGATTTTGCCATAATTATGGATTTATTTTGTTAATAGTAATATAAACAACAAATATAGTAATAAGCTATTCTACATGCATTAAAATAGGGTGTATTTTATTAACATGTTATAATTTTTTACACATACCCCAATTTTTTGGGGGTTAAATCAAAATATATTTAAAATTAGATATCTATAATCTTAAAATTGTTAATAAATTTTTCAAACATCAAACGTTTTCATTATGTTTAAGTTTAATTTTGTTGTACAAATCATAATTATCAATTTATGTCTACACTACGGTTTGATGCACTTAAAGCATCAATGAACAGAAATCCTATTAAAGTTGATGAAAACAGCAAGCGATCTTTAATTTTCGGAACTAATGTTTTTGGTCTTACTGTTATGCAGTCATATTTACCTAAGTCAACCTTCAAAAAGTTATTGACTGCAATTGAGAAAAATCAAGCCATAAGTAGAGAAATTGCAGATCAAATTGCTGCTGCAATGAAAGATTGGGCCATCTCTAAGGGAGTTACGCATTATACTCATTGGTTTCAGCCTTTAACTGGCGCTACAGCTGAGAAGCATGATGCTTTTTTTGAAATTTCATCCTCAGGACTAGTTATAGAACAATTTGATGGAAACCAATTGGTTCAACAAGAACCTGACGCTTCTTCATTTCCAAATGGAGGAATAAGAAATACTTTTGAAGCCAGAGGGTACACAGCATGGGATCCTACTTCTCCAGCATTTATCTTTGGTACAACACTTTGTATTCCTACGGTATTTGTTGCATATACTGGAGAAGCATTAGATTACAAAACACCATTATTAAGAGCTTTAAATGCAGTTGATTTAGCAGCTACAGCAGTTGCGCGTTATTTTGATAAAAATGTTAAAAAAGTTACAGCTTCACTAGGCTGGGAACAAGAGTATTTTTTAATTGATAAATCTTTAGCAGTTTCAAGACCTGACTTAGAATTGACAGGGCGTACCTTATTAGGACATTCCTCAGCAAAAGGACAACAACTTGATGATCATTATTTTGGAACAATACCTTCCAGAGCTTTAAATTTTATGCGTGATTTAGAAAACGAATCAATACTTCTTGGCATTCCTGTAAAAACAAGACATAATGAAGTTGCTCCAAATCAATTCGAGTTAGCTCCGATTTATGAAGAGACTAATTTAGCTGTTGATCATAATTCATTAATTATGGATTTAATGAAAAAGGTAGCTGACCGTCATCATTTTAAAGTACTATTCCATGAAAAACCCTTCGCAGGTGTTAATGGATCTGGGAAGCATAACAACTGGAGTTTAAGTACAAATTCTGGAATAAATTTATTGGCTCCGGGTAAAACTCCCATGAGTAATTTACAATTTTTGACATTTTTCATCAATACAATAAAAGCCGTTAACGATAATGAAGAGCTGCTAAGAGCATCTATTGCTTCTGCAAGCAATGATCACAGGTTAGGAGCAAATGAAGCTCCACCAGCTATTATGTCTGTTTTTATTGGAGCTCAACTATCTAAGGTTCTTGTTGAACTTGAAGGTGTTACAAAGGGTAAGTTATCTCCAAAAGAAAAAACAGACTTAAAGTTAAATGTTGTTGGTAAAATTCCAGAAATTTTACTTGATAATACTGATAGAAATCGAACATCTCCTTTCGCTTTTACAGGTAACAAGTTTGAATTTAGAGCCGTTGGTTCAACCGCTAATTGTGCAAACCCAATGACAGTTTTAAATTCCATAGTTGCCAAGCAGCTTATTGAATTTAAAAATGAAGTCGATAGTTTGATTGAGCAAAAAGATTTAAAAAAGGATGAAGCAATATTTAATGTCTTAAGAGAATATATTAAAAAGTCTAAATCTATACTTTTTGAGGGAAATGGATATGGAGAAGAATGGCAAAAAGAAGCACAAAAACGTGGATTAAGTAACAATAAAAATACGCCTTCTGCACTTAAAGTTAAGATTGCACCAGAAACAATTAAGTTATATACATCCTTGAATGTTATGAATAAAACTGAAATTGAAGCTAGATATGAAATTGAAGTTGAACAATACATTCACAGTATACAAATTGAAGGACGAGTACTTGGAGATATTGCAAGAAATCATGTTATTCCAACAGCGGTTAAATACCAAAATATATTGATTAATAACGTAAGAGGGTTAAAAGATATTTATGGTAAAGAATATAATAAATATGCTAGTGAGCAATTGATTTTAATTTCTGATATATCTAAATATATTGAAATGATTAATTCTGGAGTAACTAAAATGATTAATGAAAGAAAGAAGGCCAATATTATTAATGATTCCTTAAAAAAAGCAGAAGTTTATTGCAATAAAGTTAAACCTTTGTTTTCTGATATAAGGAATGGTTGTGATAAATTGGAATTATTAATAGATGACGAGTTATGGCCGTTAGTAAAATATCGTGAACTTTTATTTACATCTTAACAAAACGCTCAACTAAGTTGGGCGTTTTTGATTTATATATGGAATACTTTATTAAATTTGCGTTCAACAAAACATTATGAGCCAAGAAGCAAGTAAACGATACGCACAAAGAGGAGTTTCATCATCTAAAGCAGATGTTCATAATGCCATTAAAAATATTGATAAGGGTTTATTTCCAAAAGCGTTCTGTAAAATTGTCCCTGATTACTTGACAAACGATCCGGACTATTGTCTAGTAATGCATGCAGATGGAGCTGGAACAAAAAGCTCTTTAGCGTATGCATATTGGAAAGAAACTGGAGATTTATCAGTTTGGAAAGGAATTGCACAAGATGCCCTAATAATGAATATTGATGATTTGATATGTGTTGGTGCTGTTGATAAAATTATGCTCTCATCAACAATTGGGCGAAATAAAAATTTGATTCCAGGTGAAGTTATTTCTGCAATTATCAATGGTACAGAGGAACTAATAGATGAATTAAAAAGTTATGGAATAAATATATTTTCTACAGGCGGAGAAACCGCTGATGTAGGAGATCTAGTCAGGACAATAATAGTTGATTCTACTGTTACAGCTAGAATTAAACGAAGTAATGTAATTGATAATTCAAAAATTAAACCTGGTGATGTTATAATTGGATTATCTTCTTTTGGGCAATCAACCTATGAAAAACAATATAATGGCGGAATGGGTAGCAATGGCTTAACTTCTGCAAGACATGATGTTTTCGATAAGCAAATAGCAAAAAAGTATCCTGAAACTTATGATCCCTCAGTTCCTGAGCATTTAATATATTCGGGAAGTGTTAAATTAACTCAAGATATTGAAAATTGTCCACTTGATGCCGGTAAGCTTGTTTTATCTCCAACTAGAACTTATGCTCCCATAGTAAAAGAAATACTAAATTTATTTGATTCAACTAAAATTCATGGTATGATACATTGCAGTGGAGGAGCTCAAACAAAAATTTTACATTTTATTGAAAATTTACATATCATTAAGGATGAAATGTTTCCAGTGCCAAAACTTTTTAGATTGATTCAAGAAGAATCTAAAACTAATTGGAAAGAGATGTATCAAGTTTTTAATTGTGGTCATAGATTTGAAATATATGCTGCAAAAGATATTGCAGAAGATATTATTTCAATAGCTTCTAAATTTGATGTTGAGGCTCAAATTATTGGAAGAGTTGAATCGTCAAATGAAAAAAAATTAACAATTAAAAGTGAGTTTGGTTTATTTGAATATTAAATATTTTTATTTTCAATTTTTTATTTCTGTAAACTGTTTGTAAAGAATTTATGTTAGAAAAAATCCAGATTATAAAGCAACGATTTGATGAGATTAATGATCTTATAATTCAACCTGATGTAATTTCAGATCAAAAAAGGTATATTAAAATAAATAAAGAATATAAAGACTTAAAAAAAATATTAGATAAGGCACAAGTTTACGAAACATTAATTTCTAATATTGAAGAGGCTCAAGATATAATTTCTGATAGTTCAGACTCTGAAATGATAGAAATGGCTAAGTTACAGTTGGAAGAATCTAAACAACAACTTCCAAAAGTTGAGGAAGAAATTAAGTTTTTACTTATACCTAAAGATCCCGAAGATTCCAAAAATGTTGTTATTGAAGTACGTGCTGGTACTGGTGGAGATGAAGCTAGTATTTTTGCTGGTGATCTTCATAGAATGTATACAAAGTATTGTGAAAGTAAAGGTTGGAAGGTTGATGTTGTTGATTTTAATGAGGGAACATCGGGAGGTTATAAAGAAATTATATTTGAAGTTTCAGGAACAGATGTTTATGGAACTATGAAGTTTGAAGCTGGAGTTCATCGAGTTCAACGAGTGCCACAAACTGAAACCCAAGGTCGCGTTCATACAAGCGCTGCTTCAGTTATAGTTTTGCCTGAAGCTGAGGAATTTGATCTAGAGCTTGATATGTCTGAGGTTAGAATTGAGAGAACTACTTCAACTGGTCCAGGGGGGCAATCAGTTAACACAACATATTCCGCAATCAAACTTCATCACGAACCAACTGGAATGATTGTAAGTTGTCAAGATCAAAAATCTTCTCACAAAAATTTAGAAAAAGCACTGAAAGTATTACGCTCTAGGTTATATGAAATGGAATTGGCAAAAAAACAAGCTGCGGATTCTGAAAAAAGAAAAAGCATGGTTTCGTCAGGGGATAGAAGTGCAAAAATAAGAACATACAATTATCCGCAAGGGCGCGTTACAGATCACCGTATTGGTCTCACATTATATGACTTGTCAAATATTATAAATGGTGATGTTCAAAAAGTAATTGATGAGCTTATGTTAGCTGAAAACACTGAAAAACTTAAATCAGATTCTGAATTAATTTAAGGTATTATGACAAATGAAAAGTTAATTTCAGAAATTAAACGAAAAAAATCTTTTTTGTGTATTGGTTTGGATGTTGACGTCAATAAGATGCCAAGTCATCTTTTAAATTCAATAAATCCTATTTTTGAGTTTAACAAAGCCATAATTGATGCAACCCACAAATTATGTATTGCCTATAAGCCTAATATAGCATTTTATGAAGCATATGGTCAAAAAGGTTGGGAAGCATTAAAAAACACTATTGACTATTTAAATAATAATTACCCAGAAATTTTTACTATAGCAGATGCTAAACGTGGAGATATAGGTAATACAAGTAAAATGTATGCAAAGGCATTTTTTGAAGATTTGGGTTTTGATAGTGTTACTGTTGCTCCATATATGGGTAAAGATTCTGTGGAACCATTTTTAGAATTTAAGGATAATCATACTATTTTATTGGCATTGACTTCAAATGAAGGTTCATCTGATTTTCAATCATTAAAATTTAATAACTCATCATTGTATGAGTCTGTATTAAAAGCATCAAAAAACTGGATTAATTCAGATAAATTAATGTATGTGGTAGGTGCTACAAAAGCGGAGTATTTGAAAGATATTAGAAAAATAGTTCCAGATAATTTTTTACTTGTTCCTGGAGTTGGAAAACAAGGTGGGGATCTAAATAAAGTATGCGAGTATGGTTTAAATTCTCAAATTGGACTTATTGTTAATTCCTCAAGAGAGATCATATATGCTTCCAAAGGTTTAGATTTTCACCAAAAAGCTGCTCACAAAGCTAGAGATCTTCAGCAAAAAATGGAAAAAATACTTTCCAAAAATTATAATTTTTAATGTAATTTAAAGAGTCAGTAACCATGACTTTTTAAGTAATTTGAATTTATTGATTTCCTTGACTAAAATTGATATATAATCTTTGCTATTACTGCAAGAATTTTCAATTCTTTTGCATGTCTGCATTAAGCGAAATATTAGCCATTGTATTGTTTTTATATGAGAATTTTTATTTTCAGAAATTAAAGACACTTGTGCTTTTATAATTTCTTCAGAAATGATATCAGATTGTTGAACTATGTCTCCCGAAAAAAAAAGAATTGTATTTTTTGAATAATCTGTTGAATTTGAAAGTTCAAAAATTATATAATCTGAAATCTTTTTTGAAATCTTTTTTATTTCAAGAGATTTGTCATAAAATTTAGAATTATATCTACCCATTTCGTAATAAAATATATACAAATTTAAAAAGGATAAATATCTAGTTGTATTTAAAATTTTAAGTATTTACTTAAAAATATTTAAAATTTTAAGTATTTTTATTAATAAATTTTTAGAAATGAAATTAGATCCAATAAATGTAAAAATTTTGAAGGTACTTCAAAGTAATTCAAAAATTTCAAATACTAAAATTGCATCAGAAGTTGGAATTTCTTCACCAGCAGTTGCAGAGCGTATAAAAAAATTAGAAGATTCTGGAGTAATTTTTGGATATTATACAAAGGTTAATCCAAGAGAATTAGGATATGCCTTGAGGGCATTGATTACAGTTCGTGCATTTATGGGTAGGTTAAAACCCTTTTTACATAAGATTAAGACTTATGATGAGGTTATTAATTGTTATAGAATCACTGGAAATGAAAATATTGTAATGGAGGTTATTTTTAAAGATCAACAACACTTGGAGATGTTTATTGACGAATTAATTACGTATGGTGAAACTAAAACTCAAATTATTCTTTCAGATATTGTATCTAATCAAGAAATTAATTTACTATGAATTTAAAAACCGTAAACCTATTATTTTTTTGTTTTCTAATTTTTTTTGGTTGCAATAATCTAAAGATCAAGAATACTTATGAAACTGATTTTCAAAGAAATCTAAATGTATTTTTTAAAGATGCAACTACATCTCCATTAAAAGCAAATGATTTAAAAAATTTTAATTCCCTTCCTTTTTTTTCTTATGATTCAACTTTTGTTACTTATGCAAAATTTGAATTAACTCCTGAATCAGCTTTTTTTGACATGAAGACTTCTACATCTAGAATTTCCAAAGAGAGAATTTATGGCATATTAAAATTTGAAATAAATGGAAATAAATTTCAATTAAAAGTTTATCAAAGTAAAGATTCGGCTTCTAATAATAAAGATGATTTACTGTTGCCTTTTTTAGATAAAACAAATGGTATTTCTACTTATGGAGGAGGACGTTATATTAACCTAAAAACACCACTAACAGATGAGGTTATTATAGATTTTAATAAAGCATACAATCCATATTGTGCTTACAATGAATTATTCTCATGTCCAATTGTTCCTGAAGATAATTATCTTCCATTTGATGTAAAAGCCGGGGTAATGTATAAAACAGAATATTAAATTTGCTTAGCTAAAAGCACACCTGCAACCACAGCTAATATTCCAATCAAAATTGATCCAAAAGTATATGCTGTAAATAACAAATAGTCACCAGACTTTAAAAACAATTGATTTTCATGAGCAAATGCAGAAAATGTTGTGAATCCACCGCATAAGCCTGTAATTAAAAATATTTTTTGATTTTGATCTAATAAATTTGACCTGCTTCCCCATTCAATTAAAAATCCAATTGTAAGACATCCAATCATATTCACAATAAAAGTACTAAAAGGAAAACTATAGTTTGAGTTTATAATTTTTCCTACTAAAAATCTTAAACCACTTCCAAGTCCTCCACCAATAAAAACTATTAAAAACTGTTTCATTTATAATTTTATCATCCTTCACTAAATTATAAATTTCTTTTGATTTCGTTCAGAATGAAAATTATTTTTTTGTTTTACATTTATAGAGTTATATTGCTTAAGCATTAAAAATTAAAAAATGAACCGGTCTTTAAAAATTACTTTTAGTTTAATATTTTGTATTAATTTATTAATATCATGTAAATCAGATAATGTTTCAAATGACAATGATGATCTATATGTGCATTTTGATAAATCATCATTTCCTTACATGGTGGAACAATTTGCCGATCTAAAAATATTACGTTATGAATTACCAGGATGGGAAAATCTTTCATTAAACGAAAAAAAATTAGTTTATTTTTTAACCCAAGCAGGCTTGTCAGGAAGGGACATCATATGGGATCAAAATTATAGATACAATTTAAGTATTAGAACTGCTTTAGAAAATGTTTATGTAAATTTTGATGGAGATAGAAATAATGAACAATGGTCTGCATTTGAGATATATTTAAAGCGACTTTGGTTTAGTAATGGAATTCATCATCACTACAGTAACGCTAAAATTAATCCTGATTTTTCTCCAGAATATTTAAAATCTATTTTAATTCAAACTCAGACAGATTTATTAGATGAAGCATTTCAAATAATCTTTAATGATAAAGACTTAAAAAAAGTTAATCAGGCTAAGGATGTTGATAATGTTTTAGAGTCAGCGGTAAATTTTTACGGGCCAAATGTTACAAATAGAGATGTTGAAACATTTTATTCTAACAAAATTTCTCCAAATCCGCAAAAGCCATTGTCTTATGGTTTAAATTCAAAACTCGTTAAAGAGGATGGTATTATTAAAGAAAAAATTTATAAATCAGGTGGACTTTATGGTAGTGCTATTGATCAGATTATTAAATGGTTAATGCTTGCCAAAAATGTTGCAGAGAATAAAGCTCAGGGTGATGCATTAGAGCTTTTAATTTCATATTACAAAACGGGCGATTTACAAACTTGGGATGATTATAACGTCGCTTGGACTGCAGCAACAGAAGGAAATATTGATTATATTAATAGTTTTATAGAGGTGTATAATGATCCACTAGGCTACAGAGGGTCTTATGAGACAATAGTTCAAATCAAAGATTTTGATATGTCTAAAAAAATGTCTGTTTTGTCAGATAATGCACAATGGTTTGAGGATAATTCACCACTTATGCCTGAGCATAAGAAGAAAAATGTAGTTGGTGTGAGTTATAAAACAGTAAATGTAGCTGGTGAGTCTGGAGATGCTTCTCCTTCAACTCCCATTGGGGTTAATTTACCAAATGCTAATTGGATTCGTGCTGAAGTTGGAAGTAAATCTGTTTCGCTGGGGAATATAACCAATGCTTACAACAATTCAGGTAGTTCTGGAAGACTAAAAGAATTTGTTCATGACGACAAAGAATATGAATTAGAATTAAAATATGGACAGTTAGCAGACAAATTACACACAGCATTACATGAGGTTGTAGGGCATGCCTCCGGTAAACTTAATCCAGGAGTTGGTGAAACTAAAGAGACTTTAAAAAATTATGCGTCAACACTTGAAGAAGGACGTGCAGACTTGTTAGGTTTATATTATTTATACGATCCCAAATTACAAGAACTTGGGCTAGTCAAGGACTGGAGATCTGTAGGAATTGCTGCTTACGACGGATACATTAGAAATGGTTTAATGACTCAATTGATTCGTTTAAATTTAGGAGATGATTTGGAGGAAGCTCATATGCGAAATCGTCAATGGGTTAGTGCATGGGTTTATGAGAGAGGAAAAAAAGATAATGTTATTGATAAAGTTGAAAGAAATGGTAATATATATTTCAACATTAATGATTATGAAAAGTTACATGATTTATTTGGAGAACTTTTGAGAGAAACTCAAAGAATAAAATCTGAAGGTGATTTTCAAGCAGTTCAGTCTCTAGTTGAGGGCTATGGAGTTAAAGTTGATCAAAGAATTCATTCTAACGTTTTAAAAAGAAATAAGAAATTTAAATCTGCTCCTTATGGTGGATTTTTAAATCCTTATTTGGTTCCTAAAGCTGATGACTATGGAAATATTAAATCAATAGATGTGAAGTACGCAAAGGACTTTTCTAGTCAAATGTTATTTTATTCTAAAAATTTCAATTTCTTACCAGACATTAATTAATTTATTAGAGTTTTTTTAATAACCTAAAATAAACTTTATAGCTGCAATACTTGCTATGAAACTAACAAACGCTAATAATATCCATAGTATCCCTTTGTAGTGTTTTTTGTGTAATTCTGCATCCTTTTTGTAGGTCATAATAATAATTATACAGAACACTATAGCAAAAAAAATTCCAAAAATAATTTGTCCTTTGCTGAACATAATTTTTTAAATTAGTGAATATAAAATTACAAAAAAATAAGCACCAATGAAACACAAAATCGAAGCAGTTAAACGTTTTCATGAAGCATTCAAAATAGGTTATAGAACAACTCCTAAAGCTGACTTAGGAGATTCAAAAAACAAACTTCGTTTTGATCTAATGAGAGAAGAGAATGAAGAATATTTCCAAGCAGCACAGACAAATGATTTAGTTGAAGTTGCTGACGCATTGGGCGACATGCTTTACATATTATGTGGAACTATAATTGAACATGGTATGCAAAATAAAATTGAGGAAGTATTTGAAGAGATCCAAAAAAGTAATATGAGTAAGTTAGATATTAATGGTAAACCAATATTTAGGGAAGACGGTAAGGTTTTAAAAGGCCCTAATTATTTTAAACCAAATATTAAAGAAATTTTAGATAACTAATTACACCAGAAATCTCCATCCAAATTTATCATTTGTTTTATTTGTTTGAATGTCAGTTATAAGTTTTTTTAAAGTTGTTGCATATGAATTTTCAATTTCTGGTAATTTATAATCTTTGTTTCTAAATCCAAAAACAGAAATCGGAGATATAACTGCAGCTGTTCCAGCTCCGAACATTTCTTTTAGAGTGTTATTTTTAGATGCTTCAATTATCTCTGAGACTTTGAATTTTCTTATTTCTACTGGAATTCCTTCTTTATTAGCAATATCAATAATACTTTTTCTTGTCACTCCATCTAAAATTCTATCACTTGTTGGTCCTGTTATTAATGTATCATTAATTCGAACAAATATATTCATAGCTCCCGCTTCTTCTATATATTCATGAGTGTTATCATCCGTCCATATGACTTGATTATATCCTTTTTCAATCGCAAGTTGTGTAGGGTAAAATTGACCAGCATAATTACCACCGGCTTTGGCAAATCCAACTCCTCCATTGGCTGACCTAGAGTACTTTTCTTCAATTAAAACTTTGACTTGACCTGAAAAGTAGGGTCCTGAAGGCGCTGTTGCTATTAAAAAACGATATGAATCAGCTGGTGATGCATGAAATCCTTCTCCAGTTGCAAAAACTATTGGGCGAATATAAAGTGAACATCCATCTAAATTTGGAATCCAATCGTTGTCAATTTTTAATAGTTCTTTTAAGCCATCAAAAAAAATATTTTTTGGGATTTCTGGAATTGCAAGCCTTTTAGCTGATTTATTTAATCTAATGTAATTCTCAACAGGTCGAAATAACCAAGTATTAGATGCATTATCTTTATATGCTTTCATCCCCTCAAATATTGATTGACCGTAGTGGAAAATTTTTGCTGAAGGCATTAGAGACATTGGCTGAAATGGAACTATTTCTGGTTCCCCCCAAGAGCCGTTTTTGTAATCACAAATCAACATGTGATCAGAAAAAACTTTACCAAAACCAAGGTTTTCAAAATCAGTTGTTTGTAGTCTAGAATTTTTTGTTTTGGTTATTTTAATTGAAGTCATTTTTGTTCAAATTTTGCAAAAACAAATCTACTAAATTCATAACTTACTTTTATTGTGATCTTAAAAAAGTTATTATATTTAAACTTAAAATTATCGTTAATTATGCTAAGAAATTTAACAACATTTTTAATTTTTATTTTATTATGTAATTGTAAAAACAACAAATTAAATAGAGAACCTGTTATAATTGATTCAATTTCATTTTTAAAATATGGTCAAGAATTTGATTTAAATAATATAATGACGGGTGTTGATTTTTTGAATGAAATTCAAAATTCATCAGATACTATCCATACAAAGTTAAGAGCAAATATAAAAGATGTATGTTCAAAAAAAGGATGTTGGATTACTTTAGAGCTACCAAATCAAGAAGAGTTAATGGTGAGATTTAAAGATTACAGTTTTTTTGTTCCTTTGGAAAGCTCTGGGGAAGCAATAATAAACGGTATTGCATTTAATTCTTATACCTCAGTTGAAGATTTACGTCATTACGCAGAGGATTCTGGGGCATCTTTCAGTGATATTGAAACTATCATTGAACCAAAAGTAACATACAACTTTATAGCTGAAGGCATTTTATTAGTTCAGTAAATTGTAATGATAAAGCGATCTATAATTCAAACTTCTGATGGCTCAAAAACCATTCAAATTAAAGATTGGGATGAACAATATCATTCAATACATGGGGCTTTACAAGAAGCCAAACACGTATATTTAGAAGCAGGGTTTAAAACTTATTTGAATCGTATTCCTAATTTGAAAAATCTTAATGTATTAGAAATTGGGTTTGGTACTGGTTTAAATGCTTATTTAACTGCATTTGAATCAATAAAACATCCAATTAAAACTTATTATCATGCAATTGAGGCTTACCCATTAAAAAAACAAGAATTGAAAGAACTTGAGTATGACAAGTTAAGTGATTTGGATCCATTAATATTTCATAAGATACACGATTGTTCATGGGGAAAGATGAATCAAATTTCTCCTGAATTTTCAATTATAAAAAGACAAGAATTTTTCTCTGATATAAATGATATTAATTTTTTTGATATAGTTTATTTTGATGCTTTTGGCCCAAGGGTTCAACCCGAGCTTTGGGGAGTTGATATTTTTTCAAAAATGTATAATGCTTTAAAGCTCAATGGAGTACTAGTGACTTATTCTGCAAAAGGGAGTGTTAGGCGAACAATGCAAAATATAGGATTTAAAGTTGAACGAATAAATGGACCTGTTGGAAAGCGTGAGATGTTAAGATCGACTAAATGATTTATTTGAAATAGTTATTCTTGTACTAAATATTTGTTAAACCTGCTTTTTTAACATGAATCACAATTATGATTATATAATTTTGATTATGTCAAAAAGGATTCTAATTACAGGCTCTTCAGGATTGGTTGGTAAAGCTCTGGTCAAATCGTTGTTAGATCAAGGATACTTAATAAATGTACTAACAACTCAAAAAAAAAGCTTCAACAAACATGAAAATGTTAATTCTTTTTTTTGGAATCCATTAGAGAATCAAATTGATCTACAAAGTCTTGAAAATGTAGAATGTATTATAAACCTTGCTGGTGCACCAATAGCTCAGAGGTGGACTAAAAAAGCTAAAGAAATAATTACCAACAGTCGTGTTATGTCATTACAGCTTTTAGCTCATACAATTAAGACTCATAATTTCCCAATAAATCATTTAATTTCAGCAAGTGCAATAGGTGTTTATGCTAATTCCATGACTCATTATTACGAAGAGAAAGATACAGCTTTCAACAGTAATTCATTTTTAAGTTCTGTTGTTCGAAAATGGGAGGTAGCAGCAAGAATATTTGATTCAGAAAATTTTAAAACTTCAATTTTAAGAATTGGTATAGTTTTAGATAAAAATGAAGGTGCTTTACCCAAGTTAATTTTCCCTGTAAGAAATTTTTTAGGAGCATTTTTTGGATCTGGGAATCAATGGCAATCATGGATTCATATTGATGATTTAGTTTCAATATTTTCACATATAATAAAACAAGAAATCGGAGGTGTTTTTAATGCAGTTGCTCCTAATCCAGTAAGACAATCTGAATTAGTTACTAAAATAGCAAGCGTTTTGAAAAAGCCACTTTTTTTACCTAAAATTCCTGAGTATTTACTCAAATTATCTTTAGGTGATATGTCTGCTATCATATTAGAGAGTCAACGTGTATGTTCGAAAAAAATTCAACAGTCAGGCTATAAATTTAAATTTCATGAAATTGGTCCGGCTCTTGAAAATATACTGAGGTCATAATTATATAGTAAAAAAACTATGACATTATGACATTTTTTAAATATTGGCAGTACTTTTGCTTTTCATATGGAAAATGAATTTTTTAATTAAAAAATGAGTAAAAAAGAAACCAAGAAAAAAGAAAAGTCAACAAAAGTTGATAAGTCAACTAAATCTAAAGTCAATGAAAAACCTCTAAAAGAGAACAATTTAAGTGAAGAACTTTCCATTGAGAAAGATAAGTTCTTAAGGCTATTTGCTGAGTTTGAGAATTACAAACGAAGAACTACTAAAGAGCGTATAGAACTTTTTTCTACAGCCAGTCAAGATGTGATTAAGTCTCTTCTTCCTGTTTTAGATGACTTTGACAGAGCTTTGATAGAGCTGTCAAAACATGATGAAACAGATCTTTCAAAAGGAGTTGTGTTGATAAAAGATAAATTGCATTCAACTCTTGAGCAAAAGGGACTTAAGATACTTGAAGTTAATAAAGGGGATATTTTTGATTCTGATATTCACGAAGCAGTTACTCAGATTCCTGCCCCAAACGATGAGTTAAAAGGTAAGATTATTGATGTAATTGAAAAAGGTTATAAGTTGGGTGAAAAAGTAATAAGATTTCCTAAGGTTGTCATTGGACAATAAAACAATAAATATTAAATAAGATGGCAAAACAGGATTATTATGAGGTATTGGGAGTATCAAAAAGTGCTTCTCCATCCGAAATAAAAAAAGCATATAGAAAGATGGCTATAAAATACCATCCTGACAAGAACCCAGACGATAAATCAGCAGAAGAAAAGTTTAAAATTGCTGCAGAAGCTTATGAAGTATTAAGTGACTCAGATAAAAAGGCTCGTTATGATCAATTTGGTCATCAAGCTTTTGAAGGCGCTGGAGGATTTGGTGGAGGCGGCATGAACATGGACGATATTTTCAGTCAATTTGGAGATATATTTGGTAATGCTTTTGGAGGAGGTTTTGGAGGTTTTGGAGGAAGTCGTCAAAGAACTCCAAGGGGTAGTAATTTGAGAATACGTGTTAAATTATCTCTAGAAGAAATTGCTAATGGAGTTGAGAAGAAAATCAAGGTTAAAAGAAAGAAACAAGCAAAAGGAGTTACTTATAAAACGTGTTCTAACTGTAATGGAACAGGTCAAGTTACAAGAGTTGCCAATACAATTTTAGGTAGAATGCAAACAGCTTCTCCTTGCAACGTTTGTGGAGGTACTGGTCAAATCATTGATAACCGACCTTCAAATTCTGATTCTAATGGATTTATAGTTGAGGAGGAAACAGTTTCAATAAAAATACCTGCAGGAGTTGAAGACGGAATGCAACTAAAAGTTACAGGTAAAGGAAATGCAGCTCCAGGAAATGGTATTTCTGGAGATTTATTAGTTGCAATAAGTGAAGAACCACATCCAAAACTACAACGTGAAGGGGATAATTTACATTATGATATGTATGTTGGCCTTCCTGATGCTATATTGGGTTCTTCTGTTGAGATAGAAACAGTTTCAGGCAAGGTCCGTTTAAAAATTGAACCAGGTGTGCAATCAGGAAAGATTTTAAGGTTAAGAGGTAAGGGAATTCCTAATATAAACGGATATTCAAAAGGTGATTTATTAGTTCATATCAATGTATGGACTCCAAAAACATTAAATAAACAACAAAAAACTTTTTTCGAAAAAATGCGCAAAGACGAACATTTTAAGCCCAAACCCGAAAGTTCCGACAAATCTTTTTTTGAAAAGGTTAAAGATATGTTTTCATAATATTTTTTAGCTTTACTGTGTAACTATAGTTTTGATAAATCGTCATATACAGTAAAATAATTAAATGAATAACATTTTAGAAGTTAATAATGTTTCCAAAAGCTTTGGGAAATTTAAAGCATTGTCAGATGTCTCCATAAATGTTCCAAAAAATAGTATTTTTGGACTTCTAGGTCCTAATGGCGCCGGTAAAACAACTCTCATAAGAATTATAAACCAAATTACATTACCAGACTTTGGAAGTGTAAAGCTTGATGGAGAATTATTGTGTTCACGCCATGTTCAAAATATAGGCTATTTACCTGAAGAGCGTGGATTATATAAATCTATGAAAGTCAGTGAACAAGCTTTATATTTAGCACAATTAAAAGGATTGTCTTATAAAGATGCAAAAAAGAGACTCAATTATTGGTTTGAAAAGTTACAGATTTCTCATTGGTGGGACAAAAAAGTTCAAGAGCTTTCAAAAGGCATGGCGCAGAAAATTCAATTTATAGTTACAGTAATGCACCAACCTAAATTACTAATATTTGATGAGCCATTTTCGGGTTTCGATCCAATTAATGCCAATGTTATTAAAGATGAAATTTTACAACTTAGGGATGAAGGTGCAACTGTTATTTTTTCAACCCACCGAATGGAATCAGTTGAAGCTATGTGCGATCATATTGCTCTAATTAATGAATCAAAAAAGATATTGGATGGTAAATTAGTTGATATCAAAAGAACTCATAAAACAAATAGTTTTGAAGTTGGTTTAGTTTCAAAAAATAAGTCGGCTCTAAAAAGATTAATATCTCAATACTATGATATAGATACAGCAAACTTCAAATCTATTGAAGATGATTTAAAACTTAATATACATTTAAGTATTGAACAATCATCAGATGATCTATTATCTTTTCTTAGTCAAAATTCATCTGTAAAACATTTTAAGGAATTAATTCCAAGCGTTGACGATATATTTATTAAAACAGTTAAAAATAACTAAAATGAATCATCTTTA
>Ga0213858_10000026_pt1 | contig 64222 bp, 105 predicted proteins | sample PICome_FD_160122 | JGI IMG/M metagenome (GOLD analysis project Ga0213858, IMG submission 160122) | Coastal seawater microbial communities near Pivers Island, North Carolina, United States - PICO245 | ecosystem: Environmental > Aquatic > Marine > Coastal | place: USA: North Carolina | collected... | reverse complement strand
TACCAACTATTTCTCTAGTACACCAAATGAAAGGTGACTTTATAGATTATGGCTGTGATGAAAACGACATTTATACAATACAAGGTGGAGTTGATAAGAACACAAGCTCACCGATTGTTATATCGACGTGGCAATCACTTATTAAATTAAAGAAAGATTGGTTTGACCAATTTAAAGTTGTACTTGGAGATGAAGCACATACGTTCCAAGCAAAGAGCTTAACCAAGATTATGGAATCATTAACTGACTGTGAGTACAGACACGGATTTACAGGTACTCTTAAATCATCAGAAAGTAAAACTCATAGGTTAGTACTTGAAGGTTGTTTTGGTGAGGTCAAACGATTCGTAAACACAAAAGAGCTTATGGATAAAGGAACGGTTGCCGATTTTAAAGTCAAAGCAATTGTGTTATCTCATAGTAATGATACAAGAAAGAAATTCAAAGACGCTCTCAAAAATTTGGATGGAACTAAAAAGTGGCCAGCTGAACGAGAGTTTATTGTCAATAACGAGAAACGAAATAACTTTATTAAGAATCTCGTACATAGTTTAGAAGGTCAGAATAATTTGATTCTATTTGACCTTGTAGAAAAACACGGTAAAGTTTTAGAACCTTTGCTTCGCAAAGAAGGAAGAGAGCTCCACTTTATATATGGTGGGACCAAAGGAACTGAACGTGAAGATATACGACACTTAGTTGAGAATGATTCTGAAAAGAGGCACGACATACTTGCTTCTTACGGAGTTTTCTCCACCGGTGTTAATTTGAAAAGATTAGATAATGTGATATTTGCTACTGGTTCGAAGAGTGAAATCAAAGTACTTCAATCTATCGGTAGAACATTGAGAAAAGCTGACGACTCGACCGAGGCCGTTCTGTATGATATTACTGATGATTTATCTATTGGAAGCTTTGAGAACTATACGCTTAAGCACTTTAAGAAGAGGATTGAAATCTACGGAGCTGAAGAGTTCCCTTATAAGATTTACACTGTAGAGATATAGTTTATTAGATACCTTAAAGGTTGATAACCTTATTATACCACGCTTTTTAGTAGTTGTCAACCCTTTTTTTAAAAATAATGCAACTTTTTTCAAATATGAACATAAAGGTTGACAAATTGTATAAAACATGTTATAATTTAACCTTTAAAAATTCCAACATAAGGAAATACTAATGGCAAGAAAAAGAAATTATGTCAATAATCCAGATTTACTTGCTGCCTTGATAGATTACAAAGCTCTATGCAAGGAAGCTGAAGACGCTGGAGATAAAAACCCACAAGTACCAGAATACATTGGAAAGTGCATTCTACTTATTGCAACTAGACTTGCAACTAAACCAAATTTTTCTGGCTACTCATATAAAGAAGAAATGATATCAGATGGAATTGAGAATTGCTTAATGTATATTCACAACTTCGACCCAGAGAAAAGTAGCAATCCCTTTGCTTACTTTACTCAAATTATCTGGTTTGCATTCCTTCGAAGAATTCAAAAAGAAAAGAAGCAGACTTATATTAAGTTTAAAGCTTCTCAAAATATGTTAACTCAGAGCATACTTCAAGATAGTGATGCACAAACTATTCAAATGAATGAGCCACCTGAGTACATAAGCCGATTCATTGATGATTTCGAAAAGAAATTTAAAAAAGGAAACGAAGAAAAGAAATGAAAAAAATCTTAATATGCGGGCTTCCTGGTTCGGGTAAGAGCTATCTTGCAGAACCGTTGGCCGAGGCTTTGGGCGGTGTTTGGATTAACGCTGACCAAGTACGTGAATATTATGACGACTGGGATTTTACAGATGAAGGTCGTATGAGACAAGCAATGAGAATGAAATATCTCGCAGACGGTGTAGTTCGAGCTGGAAAATATGCTATTACCGATTTTGTTTGTCCGTTCGAAAAAGCTCGAGTAGATTTTGGAGCAGATTACTTAGTCTGGATGGATACAATTAAGGAAGGACGATTTGAAGATACTAATAAAATCTTTGAAGCGCCACAAGTTGTAGACCATATTGTACATACGTGGATGCCTGACACTCACGTTTCAATGGCAAATGTAATCAAAGCAAAATATGAGTGAAGTAACAAAATCAAGACATTTAGCTAAAGCAGTTACATGGAGAATCATTGCAAGTATAACTACAGCTGGCATTGCACTATACTTTGGTTTACCCCAAAAAGCAGTTGGCGCAGTTTTTCTTGCTGATATAGTAATAAAATTTGTATTGTATTATGGGCATGAACGCTTATGGTATAACTACATAAAATTTGGAGTAAAAGAGTAATGTTTGAAATGGAAGATGCATTCGATTTTAAGAAACCAACAGTGCAAATGTTGGGTAGATGGCAACCGTGGCATGAAGGTCACACAAAATTATTCGAAAAAGCCTTGACAATTACAGGACAAGTTGTTATAATGGTACGTGAAGTATTTGGCATCGAAGGCGATGCTGGAGCTGGTCGTACTGTTGCACAGACAGACAATCCCTTTGGTGAGATTGCTGTTATTGATGGTATTAAAAAAGGTTTAGGCGAAGCAGGTTATGAAGAAGGTCGTGAATATATGATTATGGCCGTACCAAACATCGTAGACATTAGTTATGGTCGAGGTGTTGGTTATACATTTACAGAGCACGACCTAGGCGAAGATGTACATAACATCAGTGCTACAAAAATTAGAGCTAAAATGAGAGAAGAAGGTAAATTATGAAATTAGTATACTACCCCGACCCAATTCTTGGGAAAGGAATGGAAGATTTTGATTTTGATAAAGTCAAAGAAATATTCGCAGATGCTGCAGACTTGAAAGAACAAATGGTTGACTTGATGGTAAATAAGAAAGGTATTGGCCTATCTGCTCCACAAGTTGGTTTGAACATGCGTTGCTTCGTAATTGGAGAAACAAGAGAATCTGCTATCATGGTAATCAATCCAAAGATACTTTCCTTTAGTGAAGAAACAGAATTGGCGCCAGAAGGTTGTCTAAGCTTTCCAGACATGTTCTTAAATATTGCTAGACCAAAAACAGTTTCAGCTGAATGGCTAGATGAACATGGTGAGAAACAAAGCGGAACACTTGATGGATATGGTGCTCGATGCTTCTTGCATGAGTTTGACCACCTTAACGGGGTAGTATTTAAAGAAAAAGTATCTCGTCTCAAATGGGATAGAGCTACGACTAAGAAAAATAAAATCCAAAAACAAAGAAAGAAAATGCGAGAAGCCATGACATATCTTAATGCTATGGCACAAAAAGAAAAAGCTCAGGCAGAAGAAGTATTAGACCTGAACACTGGAGATTAAATGAAAATTGCGATTGTTACCGATTTACATTTCGGTGCTAGAGGAGATAGTCGTGTATTTCACGAAGTACAAAGAAAGTTTTTCCAAGAAGTATTTTTCCCTTATGTAGACGAACATAATATTACTACTGTATTTGACCTTGGTGACACTTTTGACCGAAGAAAGTATGTTAACTTTGTAAGTTTGGAACGCTGTCGTGAGTTCTTTTTTGATGAGCTTGACAAACGTAATATTGATTTTCATGCATTGATTGGTAACCACGACATATTCTATACAAATACGAATGACATTAATAGTATGAATTTGTTATTGCAAGACTATGAAAACTTTAATCTATACCAAGATAAAGCTGAACACTTAACTCTTGGCTCGACAACATTCTTGATGTTACCTTGGATTAATAAACAGAACGCAGAATACAATTACAAAATGTTAGCTGAATCTAAAGCTGATGTTGTTATGGGTCACCTTGAAGTGAAAGGATTTGAAATGCTCAAAGGTGTTCCTTGTACTCATGGTACAGAAATGGAAGTATTCAAACATTTTGAAGATGTTTACTCTGGTCACTTCCACCACCCATCTCGTTATGGCAATGTAGAATATCTCGGAGCTCCTTATGAAATGACTTGGTCAGACTATAATGGTAGCCGTGGATTCCATGTGTTTGATACTGAAACGAGAGAGATGACCAAACACGAAAATCCAAACAAAGTTTTTTACAAAATTGATTATGATGATTCCAACTGGACTGTCGATGATGTAGCTAATTTTGATGTTGACCAGTATAAAGATACATTTGTAAAAGTTATAGTGAAGAATCGTACCAATGCTTATCTCTACGACCTGTTTATGAGTCGAATGAGTGAATCCGGTGCGGTTGATGTGAAAGCGATAGACGATAACCTTAACCTTGAACATGTTGGTGTTGACGAGGTACTCGACGAAACTAAAGACACTGGGGAAATCCTTCACCAGTATATAGATAGTATAGAGACCCAAGTTGACAAAACTCGTATCAAACAAGTTATCGACGACTTATATCATGAGGCCCTTAGTTTATAATGCGAATACATTTTAAGAAGATTAAATACAAAAACATATTATCCACAGGAAACAATTTTACCACAATCGACTTTGATACTAAACCTACCACACTTATTAGTGGTTCTAATGGTTCAGGTAAAAGCACATTGCTCGATGCTATTGTTTTCGGCTTATACGGAAAGCCATTTCGTAAAGTCAATAAAGGTCAGTTAATTAACACAATCAATAACAAAGAATTATTGGTTGAGATTTATTTTGCTGTTGGTGGTAAAAACTACATGGTGAAACGAGGTATGAGACCTGTTGTATTTGAAATCTATCAAGATGGTCAACTCATTAACCAAGACGCTGCAAAGAAAGATTACCAAGAGTATCTAGAAACATCTATCATTGGTATTAATTACAAATCCTTCAACCAAATTGTTGTGCTCGGTTCAGCTACCTATGTTCCATTTATGGAGTTACATGCAGGAGCAAGACGAGATATCATTGAAGATTTGCTTGACATTCAAGTATTCAGTACAATGGGTTGGTTAGCTAAAGACCAGATGAAAGCAACAACTGATGATATCAATGACAATTCATATAAGATTGAGTTAACAGAATCTAAAATTGAAAGTGCTAAAGAGAACAACGAAGAGATTCGTAAGATTAAAGAAGTTGAAGTATCTAAAATCAAAGAGCGTATGGGTGTTGAAATCGATGCTGTAGAATCTAAAAACAAAATGATTGATGCGCAAGATGAGATTATTAAAACTCTTTATGATGATATATCTGATAAAGCAGATGAGAAACAAAAATTCCAAGAGGCAACAGAAAAGAGAACAGAACTCGAACGACAGCGTATTGCATACGAAAAAGAGTTATCCTTTTATCACGACCATGACAATTGCCCAACCTGTAAACAAGGTATTGAACACGACTTTAAACAAGACCAAATTAATGAGAAAAATACAAAGAAAGATGATATTGAAAAAGGTCTTGTAGAAACAGCTGGTGTTATTAAAACTCACCAAGACAGACTCAACTCAATATCTAAAATCGAAACAGAAATTCAAAATGTTAACTTTAAGATTTCAGAACATCGTGCTGAAATTAAGATGTCTAAGAATGCTTTGATCGCTATGAAAAAAGAATTAGATGATGCACAACGTGAAGTTGATGAAGTTGACACTAGTAAACTTTTAAAATTAGAAAAAGACTTAGAGAAGAAACAACAGCAAAGAACAGAACTTCTAGAAGAACGTGAAGTGCTGAATGTTGTTAGAACAATACTACAAGATGGTGGCATCAAAGCTCGTATCATCAGTCAGTATATTCCAGTTATGAATAAGCTTATAAACAAATATTTAGCTGCGTTTGACCTCTTCGTTGATTTCCAACTTGACGAGAACTTTAATGAGATTATCAAATCTAGATTTAGAGATAAGTTCTCTTATGCTTCTTTTTCAGAAGGTGAGAAGCTTCGTATCACATTGAGTATTATGTTATCATGGCGTTCAGTTGCCAAACTACGTAACTCAGTATCAACCAACCTTCTCATACTTGATGAAACTCTAGATGGTGCACTTGATAGTGTAGGTATCGAAAGTTTAATTGAAACTCTGCATAGCTTGAATGCTGATGACAATATCTTTGTTATCTCACATAGAGGCGACCAATTTGCAGAGAAATTTGACACTAGTATCACGTTCCAAAAGGTGAAAAACTTTAGTGAGATTGCCGCATAAAACGGTTGACAAATTCCACACAACGTGTTATAATAGTACCCTACAATATGGAATAATATGAGTATGACTTCTTTTTACACTTCAGTCGAGCGTTACGGCAATAACATCTTGCATCGTGGTTACGAAAACGGTAAACGTTTCTCATATCGCGTTCCTTACAAACCAACTCTTTACTTACACACACCAAAATCTGGTGACGAGGGATATACTTCCCTTAAAGGTAACTTACCATTGAGTCCTCAGCAGTTTGGCTCAATGCGTGAAGCTAAAGAATTTACTGAAGAGTACAAAGGTGTTCATGGCATGAAAATCTTTGGTAACACAAACTATACTGCTCAATTTATTCAAGAGAATTATCCCGACGATGTACGTTATGACATTAACCAAGTCAACATCGTCTCCTTCGATATCGAGGTCGATATCAGCGATGGGTATGCAAACACAGAATATGCTGACAAAGAAATCACATCTATTGCATATAAATCATCTAAATCAAACCTGTACTATTTGCTTGGACGCAAAGATTTTGATAAGACAAAAACTATTACTGGTATCGACCCCGAGAATATTGTATTCATCAAATTTGACTCAGAGGTACAATTACTCAGACGATTCGTTGAGATATGGGTATCTGATTATCCGGACGTTGTAACTGGTTGGAACGTACAATACTTTGACATTCAGTATATTGTGACTCGTATTACAAATCTATGTGGTGAGGAATTATCCAAACGACTCAGCCCTTGGAATAATATTCGTAAATATTCGCGAGAAGTGTTTGGTAAGGTACAATCATCTTACACAATCTCAGGTGTTGCTGTTATTGACTATATGGATGCGTTTAAAAAGTTTGGTTACAAGTACGGACCACAAGAATCCTACAGACTTGACCATATTGCGAATGTTGTACTCGGTGAAAAGAAATTGGATTATTCTGAATATGGTAATCTAAATGCTTTATACGAACAGAACCCGCAACTCTATCTCGACTATAACTTAAAAGACACACAGCTCATTGAAAGGTTGGAAGAGGAAACATCTCTACTTGCTCTTGTGATGACTGTTGCTTATGGTGGTGGAGTTAACTATAACGATGCATTCGGCACTGTAGGTATATGGGAATCTATTATCTATCGTAAACTGATGAGTGACAAGATTGTTCCACCAATCAAAGAATCACCAGGTCAACGAGGTTCTGGTCTTGTAGGTGGTTATGTTAAAGACCCTAAACCTGCAATGTACCCTTGGGTAGTATCATTTGACTTGAACTCACTGTATCCTCACTTGATGCTTCAATACAATATGTCACCTGAAACTTATTTGCAAGATGAACGTGAGTATGTATCTCAAGATATGGTACTTAAAGACGAATTTAAAAATAACAATAAATCATATTCTGTTGCTGCAAATGGTGCATGTTTCAGTAATGATAAACTCGGTATTATTCCCGAGATTATTGATGAGTACTATAATAATCGTGCTCAAATCAAAAAGCAAATGCTTGCGGTTGAACAACAACTTGAAGTTGAAACTGACCCTACAGAAAAGAAAAAGCTTAAGACAGAAGCTAACCAATTGCACAATTCTCAAATGTCGATAAAAATTTCGATGAACTCACTCTATGGTGCTACAGCAAACATATACTTCTTATACTATATTAATGATATGGCTGAAGCTATTACCACATCAGGTCAGCTCTCGATTCGATATGCACAAAAGTCTGTAAACGATTATCTCAACAAAGTACTGAAAACAAAAGACAAAGACTATATCATCTATATCGACACTGACTCAATTTACGTTAACTTTGCAGACCTCGTTGAAAAGGTCTATGGTACGACTGACATCGATCGCAAGACTGGCGAAGAGTTCCTTGATAAAGTATGCCAAACTAAAATCGAACAGATTATCGAACAAGGTTACGAGAAGCTTGCATCTGATATGGGTGCCTATCGTAATGCGATGGTAATGAAACGTGAGAAAATTAATGACCGTGCAATCTTCATTGCTAAAAAGCGATATATACTTAATACGCTTAACTCAGAAGGTGTACATTACGAAAAACCAAAAATCAGTGTGACAGGACTTGAATCAGTTCGTTCATCAACGCCAGAAGTATGTCGTGACAAAATGCGTGAAATCTTCAGCGTAATTCTAAACGAAGGTGAAGAACAGACTCAAAAATTTATTGCAGACTTCAAACAAGAGTTCTTTAAACTTCCTGCAGAAGCTGTTGGTCGTAACTCAGGTACTGACAATATCGAGAAGTATATGACCAAGGGTGGATACAAGAAAGGTTGTCCAATACATGTTCGTGGTTGCATATTATTTAACCATTATCTTAAAGACAAAGGTCTCAGTAAACGATACGAGTCCATTCAGTCAGGCGATAAGGTAAAGTTTGTGTATCTCAAAGTACCAAATCCGATACGTGAAAATGTTATCTCATTCCCAACTGTTCTACCGCCAGAACTTGGACTCGAGCGATATATAGATTACGAAACACAATTCGGTAAAGTATTCCTTAGTCCTATCGAGCATATCATTGAAGCTCTCGGCTGGACTTCTGAAAAACAAGATACATTGGATTTATTTTTTGGTTGACAAATACAAACAAACGTGTTATAATATAGCACAAAATAGGAGAATGACATTATGAAAGATGTACAAATTGTAAGGCTAGTAACGGGCGAAGAGGTTGTTGCAGAAGTCAGTTATGACAAAGGCTTTTACACATTAACAGACGCTATTCTGTTAGTTCCGGCAGGAGAAGGTAAAATCGGAATGGTTCCATTTGTACCTTATGCAAAACGTGGCCCAGTAGTTATTGGCGAACAACATGTTATGTTCCAGTTAGAACCTGCTGATGAATTGAAAAGACAAGTTATTGAAGCTACTACAGGTATTGCAATGCCTGACTCGAGTGGTGGACTTAAATTAGTATAGGAGAAACTATGGTAACAATTTATGGTAAACCATCATGTGGTTATTGTGTAATGGCAAAATCACTATGTGAACAGAAAGGTGTAGAGTATGAGTACTTAACTCTACAAGAAGATTATACCACTGAAGAATTTTTTGAAAAGTTTCCTACAGCTCGAACGTTTCCTCAGATTACTATGGACGGTGAAGCTATAGGTGGATATACAGAACTAGAGGCAAAACTATGAACAAATTAATTATCGCGATGACATTAGTGTTATCAGCAAATGCAGCAGCAGAAGACAATCTTGATAGCTTCAAAGATATCAGACAAGTTTGGAATACATGTGCAGCATGTCATGGCCCACAAGGCCAAGGCGGACTAGGTCCTAAATTACAAGGACAAAATGCTGATTACATTATTTCAAAACTACTTGCTTATAAAGCAGGTCAAGTCGTAGGACCACAATCTGCAATGATGTGGCCCACAGCTAAAGGTTTAACAGATGGTCAAATTGGTACCATCGGCGTATACATTCAACAAGGAATGCCTAATGAGTAAAAACTGGGTAGAAGATATTCACTTAATGCAAGGTAAATATCTAACAAGACAATGGGTTGAAAACAATCCAGAGAAACTAAAAAAGTTTCTCGAGTTTCGTGTTGACTTTCTCAATGAAGAACTAGAAGAAACTCGTAAAGCTGTATCTGAAAATGATGCAGAAGAAATTGTAGATGGATTAATTGACCTATGTGTTGTTGCCATAGGCACACTCGATGCTTTCGGTGTCGACCCTTATAAAGCTTGGGACGAAGTTCTTAAAGCTAATATGAACAAAGAGGTAGGTGAAAAGCCATCTCGCCCTAATCCACTTGGAGTACCAGATTTAATTAAGCCCGATGATTGGTACCCACCTTCGCATGAAGGTAATCACGGCAAATTTTCAGACTTATAGGAGTATATCATGAAAGAACTGAGAGAAACAATTTTACAAGCTTTGATCGCTAAGTATCAAGCTGCAATTGCTGAGCATAAAGCAAATATTACTGTTATGCTTGAGAATGGCGTAGGTGTTGCAGAACATCCTGGTGTTATTGAAACGATTGACAAAGAGTTAGAGCTATTATCTGAAGCTGAAGACAAACTCTTAAATGTAAACAATCATTTTGCTAAGCCAGTGCCACCAAAAGTTGTATAAAAAGGTTGACAAAACTTACACAACGTGTTATAATAACACTTTAAATTATGAAAAAGGTGAAAACTATGTCCCGAGAATCTGTAAACGTCTTGCAAGAATGCATTGACTTACAAGAACAAAAATCTCGTGATTATCAGAATCCTAATTCGTCCGTTTCCCAAGCGGACTATTATCCTAATGGCTTAACCACAATCCATGACATCATGCACGCTAAAATGCTCCGCATGAAATCTGTCATGGAAGCCATGCAATCTGATGATTACGAACCCAACTTTGAATCGCTTGAAGATTCAGCTAAAGACTTAATTAACTATTCGAGTTTCTTTGTTGCATATGCTCGACATATGATTCCAGGCCAAGACCCTCGTCATGATGTATTTAACAGGAGAAATAGAGATGAGTAATATCATTATACCTTCAAGCGAAGAAGATAAAAAACGCATACGTGGTGCATTTGAAGAAATTAGTAATTCATATGTAAGAATGGAAGGCGAAAGAGCATTCCAAAAAGATGCAATTGATGCATTAGCAGATGATGTTGATATCCCAAAAGCAACACTACGAAAAGCTGCAAGAGTTTTTCACAAACAAAATATCAGCTCAGTAGTAACTGAAGTTGAAGATATGGAAGCATTGCTGGAGAGTATTTAATGTTAACAGTTGGTAACATAAGACAACTGATTATTGATAAGTACCTTGATGAAGATTTTGTAATCGACAGAACAGGTGCTAAAACTATTGAAATCATTGGTGCAACATTTATTGCAGACGAAGACTATGTTATTCGTAAACCAGCCTATGAGTACATCGAACGTGAATTGGAATGGTATGAATCTCAATCGCTTAATGTAAACGATATTCCTGGAGAAACTCCTCAGATATGGAAATCAATTGCATCAACAGAAGGTGAGATTAATTCTAATTACGGCTGGTGCATTTATTCTGAAGATAATGGTAACCAATATAAACATGTTTTGCGTGAACTGAAAAACAATCCAAATTCACGTAGAGCCACTATGATATACAATAGACCAAGTATGCATGTCGATATGTCTCGCGATGGCATGAATGACTTTATGTGTACATATGCAAATACATTTTATATTCGCGATGGTCAACTTGAATCTCATTATCTGATGCGTTCGAACGATGCAGTCTTTGGTTATAACAATGATAAAGCATGGGCAAGAAGCGTTCAACATAAACTTGCATATGAACTCGGTGTTCAATGTGGTAATTTGATATGGACAGCATCCAACTTCCATGTTTACGAAAGACACTTCAACTTTATTGAGGAACTTATTAGTGCCAGATAAATGGGATGTAAGATTTTTAAGATTAGCAAGAGAAGTTTCTACATGGAGTAAAGACCCATCTAAACAAATAGGTGCTGTCTATGTTGTCAATCGTAGAATCGTCTCTACAGGTTATAATGGCTTTCCACGAGGTATCGAAGATACAGAAGAACGATACAACGATAGAGAGCTTAAGTATGAGTTAGTATCTCATGCAGAAATGAATGGTATATACAATGCCACAGCTCATGGTCAATCTCTTCGTGGTGCAACTGCATACGTTTGGGGTTTACCAATTTGCCATGAATGTGCAAAAGGCATAATTCAAGTAGGATGTGTAAGAACTGTTATGGCAGCAGAAGATGTACCAGATAATTGGAAGAGTTCCTTTACTAAAACATCCAATATGTTTTTAGAAGCAGGAGTTGCTTGGTCGATATATGACGCCAGCGAAATTACACTGTAAAATTTTCATAAATAATTGTGTACATTCCAATAAAAACATGTTATAATATACAATTAATTAGGTGATTACATTATGAGTAAAATTGAAAAGAACCTTGTTTTTCAAGTGCAGATAAAGCCGAATGGCGGTCGCTCAGAAGGCAAGAAAAAATTTCATTACGCACAAGAACTTTACGATTACTCAGCACAACGAGCAAAAGCTTATGCGATGCAACATGATGCAGAGTATTTCAGACTTACAACAGATGAGTGGTTAGGTAGCCAATACTCACCTGCTTATCATAAACTTTATATTTACAAACTATTCGAGCAAGGGTACGATAAAATTATGTACTTGGATAGTGATGCTATTATTACTAAAATTTGTCCTAACTTATTTGAGAACGATGAATTTTCAGCAATGATGGATTATGGCTACAATACAGAAGCAGCAGCTGCAAAACAAAAAAGATTTAACGAACGCTTAGGAATACCTGATGAGCATATATACTTTTGCTCAGGTACAGTTTTATTTGATAGAAAATATTACGAAGCAACAAAAGACCACTGGAGAGCACAACTTGATGTGCCTCAACCACAGCATGACCAATCATTGTTTAATGTCCTAGTCGGTAACCATTATGGTAAATACACAAGCATTAGTAACGAATGGGGTCACTGGGGTAAAAAGGGTAAATACATTCAGCACATAACCACAGCTGGAGGTACTAAATTATTTGACGAACAAAAGTTTTTGGAGTGGGAATCCAAACTATAGAATGGAGATATTATGAAAATCTTAATCACAGGGTTTAACAAAGAGCAATGTACTAAAGATTACTATCTTGGTAAAGAGCTCAAAATTCTAAACTCACATTACAGTTTAATTCGATGCCTTGAAGATATGGGCCACGAGATTGAACAACGAACAGTATCAATTGGCGAAGACCTTAGCGGATATGATAAAGTTATTATCTATCTTTCATCTGTTAAATCTTTTGCTCACCATGCTTTCGACGCTTTATATGCATTGACAGCAAGACCTGATGCAATTCTCGCCAACGATGATTGGCAAGTGCGTGAAGTATTCATCTCATTTAAATTGTATGAAGAAAATCTTATTGCTCATAAAGAATCGGGCAAACCATTCTTTGATTATGGAACAAATACATACCTAGCAAATCTATATAAAGGTGACACACCACTTGAAGATATGGGTAAACATATTGACACATTCATTGAAGCATGTCATATTGTAAACCAAAAACAGAATGACTTGATTTTATGTACATTTGCTGGTGGTGACAACGACAAATTCAAAATTGATTATAAAGGTAAGATTATCAATTATAATCCAAATCCTTATAACCTTAATCGTAGACCAGAAAATAATTATGGCGAAGATGCTGGATTACTTGGATTCTTTGATGATGAGCCAATTATTCTTCCACCCGATGAGAAAAAACTCAGGTGGATATTCTCATCTATTGTTCAAAGTAAAACTATGGGTTGGTTTAACAAACAGAAGCCAACATGGGATGTATTAAACTTTGGCCCAAGACGAGAAACAAAACAAACTAAAGGCATTGAAACATATAGAGTTAAAGAGCCTGAGATGTGCAAAATTTATAATGAGAACTGGGGTTGCATGATGCCTGAATATTATCATGCAGGTTCTGGTTGGTGGCGCTCTCGTGTTCAACAGGTTGCTGATGTAGAGTCAGTACTTGTATGTTCAGATGCAGAAGGTGCAATTTACGGGGAGGCATATGTTGGAAATACAATTGAGAGTGTTGAGAATATGTCTGTTGAAGAATTAACAAGACTGGGTAAGGCTCAAAAAGAATGTCTTTATGATAACCACCCACTAGATAAAGCAACACAAAGAAGTGAGCTTTTAGGAGTAGTAGAATGAAACATGCAGGAATTATCCCACTAATTGGAGGGGAGATATTAGCATCTGACGAAGCTTACGGACAGAAGCCTGAGTACTTAATGACATACGGCGGATTTGAAGGTAATGAAAAGCATTTGTTAAATTATTATAAAGAACACGACCACAATATTCCATATCACGTTGTTGATGGCGAGAATGCACCTAAGCGATATAAGAAAGTTGATGTGGTATCGTCAGTATGTCCTTGTGCAGGTTTGAGTAGTTATCACAATTCTTATGGTGAACAGAATCCAAATAACCAATGGCTTGTAAAATCTACAAAATTTGTACTCAATGAGATTGCTCCTAAAGTTTTATGGGGTGAAAACGCTCCTGCTCTTGCTACCAATGTTGGTGCATTTATGAAAAAGAAGCTTATGGAAATTGGGCAAGAAGCTGGTTATAACATGACCATTTATACTACAAAGACATTGTTGCATGGTAATCCTCAAGTTCGTAGGCGATCGTTTTATTTCTTTTGGAAAAAAGATGTATTTAAAAATAAGGTACCAGTATTTGAGTATTTTGACAAAGAGATGCCAACCATTACTGACTTGTTATTAGAAACAAAATCTAATTTCCAAACAGAAACAATTAATAAGCGTATTCCATCTCAAGATGACCCATACTACAAATACTTACTAGAAGAATTAAAAGGCGGAATGACTCATAGTGATTTTGCTGCAGAATTAAGAGAAGACGAAACATTCACAAGAGCATCGTATAATGTTGAAAGTGAAATCATACATCATCATGGTAAAAACTATGCTGAAGTATCTGAATACATGAGAGGGCTAGGACTTGATAGAGAAGCCGATAAATGTATGAGACGATATGAAAAACTTAAAGCAGGTGGTGGAGTAATGTGGAGAGGAACAGTAATTCCTATTCGATACATTGGAGCATTTGTAGTACATATGCCACATGTTCTTACTCACCCCGTCGAAGATAGATATATAAACATAAGGGAAGCAATGAACATCATGGGACTTCCTGAAGATTATGAATTACTTGACCCAGAGAAAAGCATCAACCACATCTGCCAAAATGTACCTTACAAAACTGCAAGGGATATGGCTACTCAGGTTAAGAAAGCAATAGAGAAAAAATTACCGATGGAAGATGCTACATTTATGTACCAAGACAACTTATCACAGCGTATTCGTGATAGTCACTCATCTGTAGATATAACCGAGTTTATGACATGAAAAAACATTTAGTACTTGACTTTGAAACAATGGGCACAGAGCCTACAACTTGTGCAGTCGTTGACTGTTCAGTAATGATTTTTGACTGGGATAATTTTACTACAAATCCTTATACTCCAGCAGACATCAATAAAACTCGTAGGTTTAAGCTTAATGTTGCAGAACAAGTTAAGGAATATGGTTATGAGATTGAACAAGATGTAATTCAGTTTTGGTCAGAACAATCTAAAGAAGTTCGTGATAAAATTAAACCATCACAGCAAGACCTTACAGTAAAAGAGTTCGTATCAAATTTTCACAACTTAGTTGTTGACGAAAATATCGGCCATTGGTGGACTCGTGGTAATGCTTTCGACCCAATTATTATTACAAGACTTTTTGATAGTCAAGGTCGTAAAGCTCATCTCTATAACTATTTGAAATACTATATGGTACGTGATATGAGAACTTATATTGATGCTAAATTTAACTTTGAAAACAAACAAAACGGATTCTGTCCTATTGCCGACACAGAAAAATGGGATAAAACATTTAAAGCGCATGATAGTTCTTGGGATGTATTAGCAGATGTACTTAGGTTACAAGCAATCGTAAGAGCAGAAAATGATTTGGAGCAAATATGAAAATTGAAATTAAAACAGAAGAACTAAGAAAGTATAGTATCTTTGTAGGTACACCAATGTATGGTGGTCAGGCAACGGGCCTTTACACAAAATCTACCAACGATCTAAGCATGTTATGTGCCACCCATGGTATCCCATTAAAATACTATTTCCTTTTCAATGAGAGCCTTGTACAACGTGCTAGGAACTATATTGTAGACGAATTCCTCCGTTCAGATTGTTCTCACTTATTATTCATTGATGCAGATATTGCATTCAATCCTCGTGATGCATTAGCATTACTTGGTTTACATTTACAAGACCCAGAAGAATATCCAATTGTAACAGGACCTTATCCTAAGAAAACAATTGCATGGGAAAAAGTAGCTAGAGCTGCGCAAATGGGTAAATCAGATGAGAATCCATTTGAACTAGAAAGATTTACATCAGACTTCGTATTCAACCCAGTTAAAGGTATGCAATCATTTAAATTGAGTGAACCGGTTGAAGTACAAGAAGCAGGAACTGGATTTATGTTAATCTCAAGAGAAGCATTAGAAAAATATCGTGATGCGTATCCAGAGTTATCGTATTTACCAGACCATGTACGAACAGACCAATTTGATGGCACAAGAGAAATTACAGCTTTCTTTGATTGTGTTATTGACCCAGATTCTAAGCGTTACTTATCAGAAGATTATTTCTTCTGTAAGCAAGCCCGTAAAGCGGGACTGAAAGTTTGGATGTGTCCTTGGATGCAACTAAACCACACAGGAACATATATCTTTAAAGGTGGTATGGGTTCCATTGCAGAGCTTGGAGTGACAGCAACTGCTGATAGCACTTCTAGTAAAAAGAGTTATAAGTAGTGGTTGACAAACAACCTAAAGTATGTTATAATAAACCTTTCATTAATCAGGAGAAATTTATATTATGAAATTTTCTAACGAAACCTTGAGTGTTCTCAAGAGCTTTACCTCAATCAACAAATCTATTTTGATGAAGCCAGGTAATGTTCTAAAGACGATTACTCCAGAAAAAACGCTTATTGCAATTGCAGAAATTCCAGATGAAATACCAAGCGAAGCTTGTGTATATGATTTATCTAGATTCCTGTCAATTTTAGGCTTGTATAATGACCCAGACGTAGAGTTTGGTGATAAATACTTTATTATATCGGAAGGTAAGAGACGAACCAAATATGTCTATGCAGACATCTCTATGATTCATACTCCACCCGAAAAAGATATAAATATACCATCTGAAGACGTTGTAGTGAATGTAACAGAAAGTGACCTTTCTTCAGTTCTCAAAGCAGCGGGAGTTCTTCAGTTCACAGAGATTGCATTTGTTGGTGAAAACGGCAAGTGTACTCTGAAAGCAATCGACAGTGCTAATGACAACACAGATGACTTTGGTGTTGAAATTGGTGAAACTGACGATGAGTTTAAAGTCATCATTAAAACTGATAACTTGAAACTAATGCCAATGGATTATGAGGTTACCATTTGTTCAAAAGGTATCTCAGAGTTCAAAGGGGATAACGTCACTTATTTTGTGGCAATAGATTCAAAGTCAACATATAATAAAGGATAGGTGAAACTATGAATGACGCAGTACAAGGCAACTTCGGTGGCCAACAGCAGCAAGAAGAAGTCGTAATCAATATGAACGACCTCTCAACAATCCTGCAACTTATTGATGTAGTATCAACAAGAGGCGGGTTTCAAGGTAATGAACTAGCAGGTGTAGGAATGTTAAGGAATAAGCTCGAAGCTTACCTAAGACAAAACATGCCACAACAAGAAGCTCCAGCAGGAGCGGACGGTGAAGTGGATGTAGCTCCACCTGTCGGCGAATTAGCTGACAAAGTAGTTGACTAACAACTACTCTCTTTCTCGAGAACAGGGGATACAGCTTATGCTTATCCCCGCCCTCAATTTATTTTATATTATGATTATTGGTGAACTATGCAACACAAACAAAATGAAGTACTCTGGGTAGAGAAATATCGTCCGCAATCTATTGACGATACAATCTTACCAGAAAAAATGAAAAACACTTTTCGTAAGTTCGTAAATGACGAAAGTGTACCCAATTTATTACTAACCGGCGGACCAGGAGTAGGTAAAACTACGATCGCTAAAGCTATGCTCGATGAGATGGGCTGTGACTATATCGTTAAAAATGGTTCTCTTAATGTGAATATCGACACTCTTCGATATGATATCTCAACTTATGCAAGTGCTGTTTCCCTTGGTGGAGGCAGAAAATATGTAATCTTTGACGAAGCAGATTATCTTAGTGCAGCAAATGTACAACCTGCTCTTCGTAATTTCATTGAAGAATATTCAGCGAATTGTGGATTTATATTTACTTGTAATTTCAAAAACAGAATTATTGCTCCGCTTCGTTCAAGGTTATCTGAAGTAGATTTTACTATTGAAACGACAGAGCGCCCACTTCTTGCTATGCAATTCTTTAAAAGAGTTATTAGTATTCTCGAGAATGAGAATGTTAGTTACGATAAAGCAGTTGTAGCAAAAGTGATTGAAAAACACTTCCCAGACTTTCGTAGAGTATTGACTGAACTACAATCTTATGCAGCTTCAGGTAAAATTGACGAAGGTATATTTGTAAATCTAAAACAAGAAAGTATTGATGAGTTATATAACTTACTCAAATCAAAAGACTTTACGAATATGCGTAAATGGGTAGCAAAGAACTCAGACCAAGATATGAATGAGATGTTCAGACGTATCTATGATATGATGCAAGAACGAGTAGAATTTAAAACCCAACCTGGTTTTGTTGTGACTCTCGCTGACTATATGTATAAGAGTAATTTCGTAGCTGACCAAGAGGTTAACATGGTTGCCTTTTTAACTGAAGTTATGATTGAATCCGAGTATGTCTAATGAAAATTGATTTCCAAAAATCATACCAATGCTTTAATTGCGACGTGAGTGTAGAAGGAGGTGAAGAATACACTCTAAAGTACCAAGCATCGGATGGTGAAGCGGAACTCAAAATGTGTGCAACTTGTGCAAAAGACATGAACGAAATTCTTATAAACATAGAGGAGATACAAAATGGCAAAGGGTGATTTAAGTCCGTTTGATTTTATGAATGCCGCGTCTTTTAGTAAAGCGGATATCATAAGAGATAGCGACATACCAGACGTAACGGAAAAACAATACAATGCTTATATTGTTAACCGTGGGTTTACGAACTTCGAAGATACGATACTTCATGCTAATGAAATGAACCAGAGGCATGAATTGTTCCCAGCAGCACAGTTTGATTATTACCGTGCTGTACTACGAAAGCGTAAGAGATTCTCAAAATGGCCTAAGGCTGATAAAGACATTAATCTTGATGCAATACAAGAAGTTTATCAGTGCAATAGGACAGTGGCAAAACAATATCTGAAAGTTCTTAATGAAGAACAACTTCAAAGTGTTCACGACAAACTCGTGACAGGTGGTTAAGTTTTGAAAAAGATAAATAACTCTATAGTGGTTATATACCATCAGTCACAAAATAATTAAAAGGTGAATATGTATCATGGAACAAGAAGATATTTTTAGAGGTGTAGGTGTAGAAGTTACGTTACCGACACCCGACAGTTTCTTAAAAATCAAAGAAACACTCACGAGGATTGGTATTTCAAGTCGTAAAGACAAGAAGCTATTTCAGTCCTGCCACATTTTGCACAAGAAGGGTAGATACTCAATTCTACATTTTAAAGAATTGTTTATCCTTGACGGCAAACACAATACATTTACAGAAGAAGACCACGCTCGTAGGAACACAATTGTTAACCTATTAGAAGAATGGGAATTAGTAAAGATTGTAGATGTTGAAAAAACAAAAGACCCTATCGCATCATTAAATCAGATTAAGATTATTTCTTATAAAGAAAAAGATGATTGGGAACTGACAGTGAAATATAATATTGGAAACGCAAAAACTAGTTGACATTATTATAAATTTGTGATATAATATGGTATATAAATTATGAATGTGTTTAAAACAAAAGAATGTGCAATCCTTCCAACATACGCTACTCGAGGCAGTGCTTGCTTTGATATTTCTGCAGCATTTAAAACTGGTGAAAAGATACAAGCGTATAATACAGTAAATAGAAAAGTTGATATTACAGCTAAAGATATAGAAGGTGAACCTGCATTTTTATTACACCCTGGCCAAAGAGCCCTTGTTCCAACAGGTTTAATATTTGATATACCTGACCACCATGTAATGAAAATGTTTATTCGTTCAAGTGCAGCTGCCAAAAAAGGTTTAGCGCTCAGTAACGGAGTAGGTATTATAGATTGTGATTATGTCGAAGAAACTCATATTCTTCTACTTAATATTTCAGATAGTTTATCGCGAATAGTACACGGTGAAAGATTGGCTCAATGTATGATTGAACCTATTCATCAGCATATACCAGAATTTATTAGTGAACGTCCCGGCCAGAAAACTGACCGAGATGGTGGAATAGGAAGTACTGGAGATTAAAGAGCAGCTAGAGTTGTAACTCTACATTGGTGCTTATCTTTTTGTTTAGAACCAATAATAAATGTTAGTTCTGAACCTTCCTTAATTGTTCTTGAGTCAGTTTTAAAATTGACTTTAGAGTCGGTGGTAATTGGAAGTTTGCAATCTAAATTTGCATTCCAAAATTTACCAGCTGTTTTGTCTAATATGACCATTGCATCTTTAGTCATTATAGTTGTATGGTCTATGTGACGAATATTAACTTCATCTGCAAAAGCTAATGAAGGAACAATAAGAAGTGTAGCTAAGAATTTATTGGCTACTTTTAAGAAATCGCCAGACTTCATTAGTTTGTCGAATTTTTTGAATATATCGTATAGCATTGTATTTCTCCTTATAAATATTTTGTATATACTTTATTTATATCAAATGTTACATGTGTGTGACAAAAAGGTGACAAAAATGAAAAAAGATGATACGTTAATAATTAAGATTAACAAAGAACAAAAGAAACAATTCATACAGCTATGTAAAGATGATGACACATCTGCATCGCGTGAAGTACGAAATTTTATTAAAAATTTTATTAGTAAAAGCGCTGAAGCTGTATAAATAATTTTGTGAATACGAATTATCGGTTCACATAGGCGGTGTGCTAATAGCCACCATAGTATAATAATAATCTTGCTTAAAAGGAGATAAAAATGACTGGATTAAATATACACAACCTTTCCCCATTCACTGTGGGGTTCGATAGAATCTTCGATAGATTGGTCGAAATTGAAAACCACCCAACTCAAGGCGGAGGTTTTCCACCTTATAACATCAGAGTAAATAAAGCCGAGGACAAATTCTCTATTGAATTAGCTCTTGCGGGACTTGATGAATCTGATGTAGATATCGAAGTCAAAGAAAATCAGTTGACAATCAAATCAACGTATGATACAAAAGAAGAAACAACTGAAGTCTTTGTACACAAAGGAATTTCCAAAAGGAAATTTACACGAAGCTTTACTCTTGCAGATGACATTGAAGTCGTCGGAGCTAGCTTCAAAAATGGTTTATTAACTATTGGATTGGAACGAATTATTCCAGACCATAAAAAACCACAGAAAATTAAAATCAATAATAAAAAGGAATTCTTAGTAGAATAACTTTAATTGACGAGAGGGCGCAATGCCCTCTCACTAACCTATAGGAAAATATATTATGGAAAAAAGAGTACCTAATGTAACTTTTAAAACACGCTCTCGAAACGTAGATACTGGTGATTTTGAATGGCAAGAACTCACTACCGATGATTACTTCGGTGGTAAAAGAGTAATTGTATTCTCATTACCAGGTGCATTTACTCCAACCTGTTCAAACTTCCAAGTACCCGGCTATGAAGCTAGGTTTGAGGATTTTCAAGCAGAAGGGATTGATGATGTTTACTGTGTATCATGTAATGACGCTTTTGTTATGAATGCTTGGTTGCAAGACCAACGCGTACAAAATGTGAGATTTATCCCAGATGGTTCATGTGAATTTACCGCTGGAATGGATATGCTTGTTCGTAAAGATAACCTAGGCTTTGGCGCAAGGTCTTGGAGATACGCTATGATTGTAAATGATGGTGTTGTCGAAAAGATGTTTGTTGAACCTGGCAAATCTGATGATTGTGAAACTGACCCTTACGGAGAAACATCACCTGAAACAGTATTAGAGTTTCTTAGGGGAGCCTAATCAAAAACAATCCACGTGGGTGACATCTCGCCTGGCCGTTTTTGGAGGGAAGCTTAGTGCTTCCCTTTTTTTAATTTAAAAATAAATGCAAAAAAGGGTTGACAAATCAAACAAAACCAATTATAATAACACTTATGAGAAAATATAATAAGCAAATCAATGGGAGAACCGTTGATTTAAGAGCAAGGCCAAGACATCCAAAAGATAGAAGGCCACCACAAGATATGCCTTTCGATATAGCTTTAAGGAAATTTAGAAAACAGATTGAAAAAGCTGGAATTATAAAAGAATTAAGAGCTAGAGAATTTTATGAAAAGCCGACAGCAAAACGTAAACGTAAAAAAGCTGAAGGCAGAAAGAGATGGCTTAAAAAAGTAGCATCTGAACAATTGAGTAACTACCGAGGAAGAAGGTAATACAAGTTTATGGTCTGCGGGATTAAAGCATGACGGCGAGATGGAATCACGGAGTTAATAGCTCTACCATTTAGGACCCACGACGCCTACCGCGCTCAATATGGAACACCAGAACTACCGACATACTGAGTAGGAACGGAACACCAAAACAGCCGACCGCAAGACCACCCTTTTAAGGGTTGACAAATACATTCTAACGTGTTATAATAGTTTTTTATATTATGAGGTTTATTATATGGGATTAGCTAGAGGATTATCGACCATAAGCACTAAAAAGCGAAAGGTCAAAATCACGAAAGCAAAATTGCAAGAACTCGAGCTGCAATGGCGAGAGCACAATCGTGACATGAAACGTAAAGGTATGCACGACTTACGATATGATACTCTACAAGAGTACATCGATTACTCTTATGGTCGTACAAAAATGCCAGACCCTCGTCACTATAAAAATTTCAAAACTTATCAACCACAATCTGCTTATCGTAGAGAAACACCAAACTATCCTTCGCTAGAAGTTACAGGCGGTGGCAGTGGTACTAAGAAAGAAACACTTAAGTATACTGGTGACCTGATTGTTGGTATTGCTACTATGCACAAATCAAACGCAGTTCCAGTTATGAAAGGTACTAAACAAGCAGAAGAGATTGCTAAAATGAGGAGAAACTAATGCAAAATATATCATCATTACCAACTCTCTATAAAAGAGATACAAAAGGTAAAATCAGAGAACTGACTATTCAATATGGTTGGGATTCAGATGATGTTGCTGCAATTAGAAGTATTGCTGGAATTAAAGATGGAAAGCTTGTAACATCAGGCTGGAAAGAAACTAAAGCAAAAAATGTTGGTCGTGCAAATGCAACCAATGCTTATACTCAAGCAATAACTGAAGCAATGAGCATCTACGATCGTAGAATTGAAAAAGAGTACTTCAAAGATATCAAAGACATCGACTCTTATACAGCATTTAAACCAATGTTAGCTGGTGGTTATAAAGAGAATGATGATTTTCCAATTATCGCTCAACCAAAGCTCGATGGTATACGATGCATTGCAAACAAGAGTGGACTTTGGACGAGAGCAAATAAGCCAATTACAAGTTGCCCACATATTTGGAATGAGATTAAAGGAATATTTGATGAGCATCCAGAGTATGTATTCGATGGTGAGTTATATAACCACGAACTTAAAGATGACTTTAATAAAATCACATCGCTTGTTCGTAAACAAAAATCTACAGAGTATGACATTTTAGAATCAGAAAGGCTTGTGCAATACCATGTTTATGATATGTATGACACTTCTGAGAGCGATTTAGTCTTCTCAAGCAGGTTTTTTAGGCTGGGTATGACACTTTCTGACATGAATGCAATTAAAGTTGTAGAAACTATATCAGTACAATCACAAGAAAGTTTAGACAATCTTTATGGTCAATGGATGGAAGATGGTTACGAAGGGCAAATGGTGCGATACGATATGCCTTACGAAAACAAAAGAAGTAAATACTTACTAAAGCGTAAAGAGTTTATTACTGACGAATTTAAAGTTGTTTCAATGTTAGAAGGTAAAGGTAACTGGGCTGGTTATGTAAAACATTTTGTATTACAAAAACCAGATGGTACAAACTTTGGAGCAGGAGTAAGAGGTACACAAGATGTACTTAAAAAATTATGGGACAATGGTGATACACCAAATTGGGCAACACTAAGATACTTTAACGAGACGCCTGATGGAATACCAAGATTCCCAGTTGTAATTGATTATGGATTTGGCCAAAGAGAAGATTAATGAAAAGTATTGCTGAATGGTTTAATATTTGCAAAGTTCATTGGAAAGAAATTTTTGCACTAAGTTTTATCATGCATTTCTTTATTGACATCTTCGTATTTTGGCTAGGATTTATTATAGGGAGAATGAGCTAATGCCTAAATGGCCTGAAAAACAAAAGTGGCACGACGGTGTGCGAATACAATTTGATTATGATGATTACATCGTATCAGCTGTAAGATTTACTGGTTCTTATGGGTGGAGAAAAGGCCTATGGGAAGTTGCCTTTATGGATAGAGATACACAAGATTTTGTGGAACCACCGCTCGACTTTATGAGTGAATACACTTGGTCGGGCGATGTTGGAATTTATGGGCATTTAAATGACCCAGATTTAGATAGAGTTCATCAAGCGATGAGTAAATTAGGTAGATTATGAGTAAATGGCACGGTGGCAAGGGCTCAAAAAGAAGACCTGAAGATAAGAAAAAGTTTGATTCTGAATGGGATCGTATCTTTGGTAAAAAGAAAGAACAACCAAAACCTGAAAGGGCGAATTGGTACGGAGAGGCTGATGTCGATGAAGATGAAGAATCAAGTTCTGAATTTGCTCATCCTGCCTATACAAGATACCCTCACTTGAAAGATCTCGAGAAAGCACTCGACGACTTAAAAGGTGAGATTGAAGGGAAGAAAAATGATGACTGAATATAAAGCGATGGTGGAGAAATACTCTATGTTAATTGAAGCAGATGAATGGAATAAGCAATCTACAGGAATGCATATGCATAGACTAAAGTCAATGTGGTATGAAACAGAAGAAACACAAAAACATACTGACAACGGAATGGTAGTTGATTATTCTTATCCAGATGGACATATCGAAAGATTCCAAAATGGAAAACTCATTCATACTTTTGGTGAAAAACTAGAAGGTGAAGCTCTTCTTGCTGCATACCAAAGTAGAACATGAACAGAAAAATAGCGATCGCTCTGATTGCTCCTTTGTTTTTAACAATAGGACCAATAGTTGCTGAATCTAAAGAAATTAAATTTGATTATGTTTTAACACAAGCAGAACACTGTATGGCACTTAATATTTACCATGAAGCAAGAAGTGATAATCTTGCAGGTAAATTTGCAGTAGCTGATGTGGTTCTGAATAGAGTACGAGACGATAGATACCCACATACAGTATGTGATGTAATATACCAGGGAGACCATAAACCATCTTGGAAAGACCCTAGTAAACTCGTACCTGTGCGTAATCGTTGTCAGTTCAGTTGGTATTGCGATGGAAAAAGCGATGACCCTTATGATACTGACTCTTGGAATGAAGCTGTTTTAATATCATCACAAATAATTAAAGAAGGAAAATATCGTGGATTAACTGAAGGCTCTACTCACTATCATGCAGATTGGATTGAGCCATATTGGGCACCAACTTTACAAGCTGTAGGCACAATAGGAAGTCACATATTTTACCGTGCCGACTAATATAAATAATCCTTTATAATGAGGAGTTTATTATGGTCGTTGCAGGAGTAGATTACAGTTTAACATCACCTGCAGTTTGTGTACATTCAGGCGAAGAGTGGAGTTATTCAAATTGCAAATTTTATTACATGGTGCCAAATGAGAAAAAGATTAGAGAAGCTGAAAACTATAATTGCACAGTTTATCCAGAATGGAGCGAGGACTGTGAGCGCTTCAATAATTTGGCCGAGTGGAGTTTACACTGGATATCTACCGCCGGATGTAGTAGAGTTGCTATTGAAGGATATGCCTTTGGAGCAGTCGGAAGAGTCTTCCAAATTGCAGAAAACGCAGGACTCCTTAAATACAAACTCTGGGAAAAAGGAATAGAGTACACAGTACCTGCTCCTACAGAAATTAAAAAGTTTGCAACTGGTAAAGGTAATGCAAATAAAGACATGATGTTAGATTCCTTTAAAGAAGAAACAGGGGTTGACATTCGTGTCAAACTTGATATAATAAAAGGATATAATCCAATATCTGATATTGTTGATGCTTATTATATCGCAAAATTCGGATTTTTTAACGGAAAAGAAAATGATAGTAATATTTAACGGACCACCAGGCAGTGGTAAAGACGAAGCTGCATCTTTATATAAAGAGATGTTTGGCTTTAAATCATTAAGTTTTAAACATCAATTGTTCAAAGAAACGATTGAGTTTTTTGGTGTCGATAAAGATTGGTTTATGCAAGGTTATAATGACAGAGACCAAAAAGAAATTGTAGAACATGCTCTTGGTGACCATTCGCGAAGAGAAGCAATGATACATGTATCTGAAAATGTAATGAAGCCAAAGAAAGGTTTAGATTATTTTGGCAAATTGGTAGCAGACGAAATTGAAGATGAAGTACATTATGCAGTTGCAGATGGTGGATTTGTAGAAGAACTCAAACCACTCATCGAAAAAGTCGGTAGAGAAAATATTGTAATTGTTCAGATTACAAGAGATGGTCATGATTATTCTTCAGATAGTCGTAGATACTTTAATGGTAATCTAATAAAAGAATACACAATCAATTACGAAACACCTATTGACGGTGCTTATGTGCTTGAAGAAGAAATGAACATCAAGACATATCGTGTACATAATAATGGCTCAGTCAGAAACTTCCATAGTATTCTAACTGATATTTACAATGAACTAAACGAAGATTATAAAATTGAAGCTAACACAGAAATTAGAGAAGATACCGACACCGAACATAATCAATCTGATTGATTGTCCCGAACGTAAATCATATACAGAAAAAGAATTTGCAAAGCTCGGAGTAGACAACATACATGTTCATGTCTATGAGCGATACAATAAAAATTCTATAGGATTCATTGGTGAACCAGGGTTATTAGAAATAATGACCAAAGGTGTTACATCATCTCATTTACTTACAATCAAATGGTGGTACGAAAATACTAACGAAGAGATTGGTTTATTCTTTGAAGATGATGTAGACTTTGAGCCTGTAAAGCATTGGAACTTTACACTCATGGAATTTATTGAAGGTATTGAAGTAGAGTGGGGAGCATTACATCTGTGTAATGTATTTGAATATCCCTACGATAAAGATACTGAATATCCACCAATGAATATTCGTCGTCGTAATTTATGGGACCACGGTTTACAGTGTTATGCATTAAAGCGTGAATACGCTAAAAAGATTATTGATTATTATTTTATTGAAACAGAAAACAACCAATCACTTGCAATTCACTATAAAATGCCATTAGGTGCTCCACCATCATTTGAAAACAACGTGATGCACGGATTTGGACCAGTGTATACATTTCCACTGTTCAATCAGAATGTAATCGACTTTCGTTCGAAGAATATATATTATTATAACCAACAAGCACAGAGTGCTATTTACTCTTACGAATTTTTAACAGATTGGTGGAGAAAAAAAGGCTCAACAAAATCATTAACTGAAATTTATGAGGAAGCGAAATATGAATGATTTAGAAAAACTATGCGCAGTACAAATTGTAATTAGCGATTTAGAAAAGCAAATTGATGGTAGACAAGCACAAGGATACTTGTATACGACTATCAATACATTAAGAGATTATGCAGATTCACTAAAGAAGTCTGTGAATGAAAAATTGGAGAAAGTAGAAAATGAGTTGCGTGTATAAAGGAGAAGTAATCGACTCCGAACAATCAGGTAACGCTAAAGGCGGAACTGAAATGATGAGGCAACGTTTTGTTGACCTCGTAGATAAAGACCTACAAGAAAAAGTTGCTGTTCACTTGAGTAGACCTCGTGAATTGAAAGATGATGTATTAAATATTTTATGGTGCCACGATTTGGCAGAAGACCCAGAGAATAAAATCTTATTAGATGGTGGTTGGGAAAAGTTTGACCATTTTGTTTTTGTATCAGCATGGCAACGTGACCAATACATCGTTCGCTTTGGAATTCCATACAGTAAATGTACTGTGATTTATAATGCTGTTGAAAAGCAATTTGCACCAACAGAGAAAAATACAGACACAGTTAAGTTCATCTATCACACAACACCACATCGTGGATTGGAATTATTAGTACCAATCTTTGATGCATTGAGTAAGCAATACGATAACATTCATTTAGATGTTTACTCTGGTTTTGAAATTTATGGATGGGAACAACGCAATGAAGCTTATAAAGGTTTATTTGCAACAATTGAAGCACATCCAAATATGACATATCACGGAGTAAAATCTAACGAAGAAGTTCTTGCTGCGCTTGATGATGCTCATATTTTCTTATATCCAAATATATGGAAAGAAACTTCATGTATTGCTCTTATTGAAGCAATTAAAAGTCAGGTTATTTGTATCCATCCAAATTATGGTGCATTACCTGAAACAGCACAGAATGCAACGATCATGTATGACTGGAACGAAGACCCACAAGTTCATGCAAACTATGCATTCTCAGTTGTAAGACAAGTGCTAGAAAGCATGAAACAGAATCCAGGATATTTTAATGGATTTACCTATTCAGATAGGTTTAATCTCGCAAGAAACAGTGTTCAGTCATTCCAAGTAATGTGGAACACAATTTTAAGGAACTTAACTAATGGCGGACAAGGATAACGTCGTACAGTTTCCTAGGCTAATTTCAGACCCGCCAATGACAGCGGGTGAAGTTAAAGATAAATTAAACACATATAAAGAAAATTATGCGAACGATTTATCTGAAATTATTTGGGAAAATGTGCTACATGAAATGGCGCGCGCTAATTGTGACTTTGACTCAGATATAGAAAAATACTTTCCGAGTATGATTCTTGTATTTGAAAGTATCAAAGCTTTACATTTGAAAACATTAGATGTCGACCACCCACTACATGAGTTTGCTAATAAGAATGTAGTAGTACTTGAGTCAGATGGGGCTCATACTGTAGGCGGACTAAAAACTACGCTCGACATAGGGGTTGACAACGACGAAGAAGTATGATATAATATACTCTTAAATTAAATTATGGTAAAATTATGATATTAGTAGACTACAACCAGGTGATGTTAGCTTCACTCTTTGCGAGTATAGGCAACCACCACAATGTGGAACCAGACGAGAATCTTATTCGTCATATGTTCTTAAATTCAATTCGATTTAATCGTAAAAAATTCTCTGAAGAATACGGTGAGATTGTTTTATGTTGCGATAACAAAGACGTATGGCGACGTGACTATTTCCCTTATTATAAAGCTAATCGTAAAAAAGGTCGTGATGCTTCTGAAATGGATTGGAATAAACTCTTTGAAGTTATCCATGGAATCAGACAAGAGATTGAAGAATTTTTTCCTTACAAAGTTATCAATATAGAACGCTGTGAAGCTGATGATATTATTGCTACATTAGTACATGAATATGGTACTGTGATGAATACAGGAGCTGAAAAAATTCTAATTCTTTCTGGTGACAAAGACTTTATCCAATTACAGACTTATGGGAATGTTGACCAATACAATCCTGTAATGAAAAAATGGGTAAGACATAACGATCCAAATAAATACTTAGAAGAGCACATATTAAAAGGCGATGTTGGAGATGGCATCCCTAATATACTTAGTGCTGACAATTGTTTAGCTATTGGTGAAAGACAAAGACCAATGACTAAGAAAAGATTAACACAGTTTTTAACTGAGCCAGAGACAATGGACGAAGAGACAAAACTGCGTTTAAACAGAAACAAGCAAATGATTGACCTGAGCTTGGTACCTCAAGAGTTCAAAGACAAAATTCTTGAGCAATTTAATATAGACAAAGAAATTGGTCGTGAACATCTCTTTAATTTCTTTGTTAAGAAAAAGTTGAAAAACTTGATTACAGATATACAGGATTTTTAAAATGATTAGATTATCTATGTCCGAAGTTCTATCTGAACTTCCAAAAAAGAAAACAAAAGCTGATAAGGTTGCATGGCTTCGTGAGAATGACAATGTACCTTTCCGCAATGTATTGCGTTTAATATACGACGAGAGTATTGAGTTCTTGTTACCCGATACTGCTCCACCTTGGAAAACAAACCAATTTGAAGATGAAGCAAAAACTATGCTTTATAGAGAAGCAAGACGCTTAAAAATCTTCATTAAAGGTGGTGGTTACGATGATATGAAACCAATTAAGCGTGAGCAATTATTCATTAAACTTTTAGAAGATATTGACAATGACGATGCTGGATTACTAGCTCATAATATGTTGTCACATACTAAAGTTAAAGGATTAACCTTACCAACTCTGTTAGAAGCTTTCCCAGACTTACTAACAACTCCGATGGATATGCGATAGAAGGAATGCAACTATGCCTAAGCGATTTAGAGATTATCGCAAAGGTGACGGCTGGGGACAAGACCCTCGTAAAGAAGACCGTCTAAATGAGAAACGCAAAAACAAGCGTAGACAAACAAAGCGCAGGCAAAGATTAAAAGATAAGTATGACCAATAATGTTGTTGTCGTAACAAACTTTCGTACAGGTAGCACAAGCTTTACATTAAACAAAGCAGAAGAATATGATTTGCCATATAAAGGTGAATTATTTTCTCACGAGAGACCTCACAGTATTGGTAAACTATTGACGCCCGATGATTTCAATAAAAAATTTAAATACAAAGATGCAAACATTGCTAATCTTGCTTTAAGTAACTGGAATATATTTGATGAGTTAAGATTTGGTGCAAAAGCATGTTATAAAATTATGCCTAGCCATTTCCATAAGCGATTTAATTATAAGACAGAAGCCGACTTATTTCAAATAAAAACTATTTTAGAACATGCTGATAAAGTTTACTATTTGTATCGTCGTGACTTTAGAGCACAAATTAAAAGTTGGTTAGCAGTTCGGCGTGATGGCTCATTCGGCCATACTGGGTTTATTACAAATGTAGCATTAACTCATTTAACGCCAGAAAATGATTATTATAAGAGAATGCTACAATTACATCGTGGCACTTATGGTAAAACAAAAGAGCCTTATAAAGCAACAATGGACCCAGACGACCCAGTATTCCATGCAAAAACGACCATGTCAATGCGCTCTCTAGTTACTCAATTAACTGAGAATTATGACAATATGGCCAAGCTATATAGTATGGTACCAGGTGAACTGGTTTGTTACGAGGATTACTTTTCAGGTGACAAATATAATCCCTATAACAGGGAAATAACTTGGACTGGTGAGCCTGAAATTGACCAGTATGTAACAAACTGGGACATTGAAGGACTATTCAAATAGGGGTTGACAAATGCATAAAAACATGTTACAATATCTAATAATGAATAGGAAAAGGATAAATTATGGACCATAGAACTGATAAATTAATACTAGTAGATTGCGATGGCGTACTACTAGACTGGAAATACGCATTCTATAAATGGATGTCAGAAAACGGCTACGAAGTTGCAACAGAAGGTGTTTACGATGTAGCAGAAACTTTCGGAATAACAAAAGATGAAAGTAAAAAATTGGTAAGACAATTCAACGAATCAGCAAGGATTGGATTTCTACCAGGGTTGCGTGATGCAATCAAATATGTTAAAAGATTACACGATGAAGGATATATCTTTCATTGTATAACCAGCTTAAGTACTGATTATTACGCTGGGAAACTCAGACAACAAAATTTAGAAAAACTTTTTGGACCAGCTGTGTTTGAAAAGATTGTCTGTTTGGACTGTGGGGCTGACAAAGACGATGGATTATTACCATATAAAGATAGTGGATGTATCTGGGTTGAAGATAAACCACTTAATGCTGAATGTGGATATGATTTAGGCTTAAGGTCAGTATTAATTGAACATTTATTTAATGCTGATTACAAAAACGATTCCATTCCAAAAGTAAAAAATTGGAAAGAAATCTACGAAATGATAGTAAATCAGTAATAAATAAAATAATGATAGATTGGATATTTAATTAATGCCAACATACGAATTTCAAAACACCGAAACTGGTGAAACCTTTGAGAAAATTCTTAAACTCTCAGAGCGCGAACCCTACCTCAAAGAAAATCCTCACTTAAAGCAAATAATTTCTGGAGCACGACCTGTGATTGACAGTGCTCGACTTGGTCGTATGAAACCCGACCAAGGTTTTCGTGATATACTTTCGTCAATGAAAAATAACAAAAGCTATACAGGAAACAAGATAAATGACTGGAAATAGAAATTTATCTTCCATTAACAAGGAGATTATATATGTCCAAACAACGTCGTATTTCACAAAAGGAGAGACGAAGACTCGCTAAGAATGGTAACGGAACACTAGATAGAAAATTTAGTATGCGACCCATTCAGCCAATCACAGATACTCAACAAGAATTATTTGATGATTATCGAACAGGCTATAATATAGCTGCGGTTGGTACGGCAGGAACAGGTAAAACGATGTGTGCATTATACCTTGGTCTAAATGATATTATGAACAAAGATGAATATGACCAAATTGTAATCGTACGCTCGGCTGTACAAACAAGAGAACAAGGTTTTATGCCTGGTTCACAAGCTCAAAAAGAAGCAGTTTATTCAGTACCTTATGCCGATATAGTAAATGATTTATTTGGCCGGGGCGATGCCTGGGAAATTCTTAAACAGAAAAACCAAGTAAAATTTATGACTTCATCTTTTGTGAGAGGATTGACATTTGATAATTCGATTATTATAGTCGACGAATGTCAAAGCATGACGTATCACGAGTTAGATAGTATTATTACTCGTGTTGGTGAGACAAGCAAAATTATCTTCTGTGGTGACACAGCTCAAGATGATTTAGCAGGAACTAGACACAAACACGATGTCTCTGGTCTTAGTAGTTTTATGAAAGTACTAGAAAAAATCCAGAGCTTCAGCGTAGTAAAATTCGGCGTTGAAGATATCGTAAGAAGTGGATTAGTGAAAGAATATATTATTGCTAAAGAGCGCGCTAGTAAATTACAAGTGCACTCACCTGTGAGTTATGGAACAACTAAATTTGCAGTAGCATAATAAATAAAAGGAGAGATTCAAAGGGGCTTCGGCCCCTCAACTCCTAAGGTACAAAATTATGACACAACAAACAATAGACGACTATAGACTTAAATGGTTAACAAAACAAGTCTTTAGAGTGAAAGTAAAAGGTAGTGACTCAGACCAATATTTTAATTGGATTGAAGAAAATGTAACCGAGCGATCGTTTACACATGCCTACGATGTTGATGCTGATGAATATACATTTATGTTTGAATTAGCAGCACATGCTGACAGCTTTAGAGAAAAGTTTTGTGGTGATTCCAGAACGGTTGATATAGTATAAAACAAAAACGGAAACTACATTATGGCTTTTAAGCATTTTGAACATGGTATTGATTTACCAACATTAACAAGAAAAACAACAGAGGAAGGCCGAAGATATTTTACACCTGCGGGTGACGCTTATCCTTCTGTTACAACAGTACTTAGTATCTTAAGTAAAGCATCAATTATTGCATGGCGAAAAAGAGTAGGTGAAGAAGTTGCAAATCGTATTTCAACTCAAGCTTCTCGTAGAGGAACAGCTGTCCATAAAATATGTGAAAACTATATTGATAATAAAGAAGATTGGAAAGAGGGTGTGCAACCTGCAAATATGTACATGTTCAATACAATGAGAGCCGTAATAGATGAAAAGATAAATAATATATGGTTCCAAGAGTGTTTTCTTCATAGTGATGAATTAAGAACTGCTGGACAGGTTGACTGTATTGCAGAATATGACGGAGAGTTATCTGTTATTGATTTTAAAACATCTCGCAGACTGAAAAAAGAAGAAGACATTACTGGTTATTTTATGCAAGTTTCATTTTATGCAAAAGCATTTAATGAAATTACTGGACAGAATATATCAAAAGGTGTTGTACTTATTGGTGTAGACGATAATGACCCACAAGAGTTTATTATTGATACTAACGAATATTTAGAACACTTTAAAGCTGTAAGGGAGAAATATTCAGAACTGCATGAAAAAGAGACGATACATTTTAGCTGATAAAGACATGGGTGTGTTCTTAGGAACATACGATGGTCGAGAGTTAGGATATGAAGATGACGGACGAGTCTTTGCTTGTTTTGCATCTAATAATCCTTTTAATTTAACAACAGCATGTTCTTTTAAAACACAAACTGCAGCAGACAGTTTTGCTAAAGATATGTTCGCACCTCACAAATATAAAAAACTTACTGCATTACCAGTAATGACAGATTCAGAATTTCCTAGTGTTGTAGACATTATAAAGTCTGGGCACTACGAAGAATCAGCAGAAATGCTGGAAATACTTTTTGAGAATGGAAATCAAACAATACATTAAGGGTTGACAAACACAAAAGAACGTGTTACAATAACAAGTATGATAGACAGAAAAGTAATAAGTGAAGCCACCATGTTCGCAATAGAAGCTCATGGTGACCAACGTAGAAAATATACAGGTGAGCCTTATGTTGTTCACCCAATTCAAGTCGCAGACATTCTAGAAAAAGAAGTTGAAGCTACAACTGAAATGCTAGCTGCAGCTATACTACACGATGTCGTAGAAGATACTCCTGTTACATTAAGAGATATCAAAGAAAAGTTTGGCGATACAGTCGCTGAATATGTACACTACTGCACCAACGTGTCTGAAAAAGACGATGGGAACCGTGCGTTCCGTAAGAAAATGGATGCAGACCACTTCGCTTTGGGCCCAGCCGAGTCCCAAACAATTAAAATCGCAGACCTTTTGTCTAATGCCGAATCTATAATCGAGCATGACCAAAAGTTCTTCCACAAAGCTTTCAAGCATGAAAAGCAATATATGCTCAACATCTTAACGAAAGCTGACGCAAAACTACTTAATAAAGCTCAAGAAGTCCTAAAAGAACACTGGGACAAGAAATAATTTAAAACAATTTCAACTTTTTTCACAAAAAGGGTTGACATTTGTAGAATAGCGTGTTATAATAGTCTCATAAAATATTAAATGGAAAGGAATTATTATGACAAGATTTGACAAAACACAATTTACATGGGACGGAATGTACCTCATGTACAGAGGCGATTACATCGGTTCTAAGACTATGGACGAAGTACATCCTAACTGTCACCCATCATGGGTAGGCAAAGTAAAACCTGCTTTTATCGCAAGACACAAGTATGGTTCTTTCCCTTACAAATCTTGGATTAACTGTTTAGTTGACAACTACACTGTTGAGGAATACCTCAAAGTTTCAACTGAACTTTCACCACTTGAAGCTGTCAATGCTGTCGGATACTCTGGCAGAGGACGTTATAACAGGAGAGCTGCATAATGAATATTCTTTCAAACGAAATCACAATCGCTGGTGACACTCATACTAAGCAACGTTTTGGTATGGCGTCTATCCACGACGAAAACAAAACTTTTACAGGTGATGTTCTATTCACCGACCAACTGAGAGCAGACCCACAAGGCAACATCTGGGATAAGAGCATCGAGATGAAATTTGAAGATACTGCACAAGTCGATGGCCTCACAGTTTGGAAATCAAATGGCGAAATCCCTTTCGCAGACATGTTACTTGACTTTGTTCAAATTGGTGCAATCACTCTTGAGCAAGCTGAGTTCTCACTTATTCAAAGAGCAAAAGACGATAAAGCTTCTCTAGCTACATTGTATAGAGCTGAAGATGGCAACATTTATCTTGGCGAAGGTGCTCTTGATTATCGCAAAGAGCGTCTTGCACAAATTGCAGAATACGATTACTTTGTTGCATAATTTGAAACAAATTGAAAATAATTGCAAAAAAGGGTTGACAAAACGATTTTGTTTTGTTATAATATACCCAACAAATTGAAAAAAGGAATACATTATGAGCGACATATCAATTCAACAATTCATTACCAACTTTAATGATGGTAAGTATGATTCAGACGACTACCAAACTCAGTGCGATGCTGGTTGGTACGACTGGTTCTGTAAGCAATCTTCATTGCGAAACAAAACAATCTTCTTAACAAAGAAGCTCAAGCAACTTTGTTTGTCTGATAAGATTGATATGAACAAGCACTACGTGTTTTTCAAAAACAACTGTGGCAACGTCTTGTACGACGACTTCCGTATTTGTTCTTTGGATACTGGTGATGTATTGTACTGTGTAAGTCCAAATGACCACGGACGTGCAACAGTTTGGGGTAAAGATAATAATTTCGATGCTCCTTTGGTAGATGGTAAGTGGAAGGATGTTAAAGCATTCTTCGGCGTTTAATTAATAATTGAAAAGGAAAATATATTATGGCACATGAATTAGAAATGGTAAACGGTGAAGCTCAAATGGCATATCGACTCAGCAAGGGTGTACCCTGGCACGGTCTCGGTGTTCCAGTTAGCGATGACATGACACCGTTAGAAATGATGAAGGCAGCTGGTCTCGACTGGACTGTTCGTAAAGTACAATCTTTCATCGAAGTAAATGGTGAACAAATTCCAACAGGTCAGCAATCTCTTATCAGAGAATCTGACAACAAAATTTTGACAAACGTTGGTGACAACTGGAATCCATGTCAAAACGAAACGGCATTCGAGTTCTTTAATGACTTCGTAAATGCTGGAGATATGGTAATGGACACTGCAGGTTCTATCAATGATGGTAGAATGGTATTTGCAGCTGCCGACGTAAATGATGGATTTACACTCTTTAATGGTGACGAAGTTAAAGGCTATTTGCTTTTCTCTAACCCACATGTTTATGGTAAATCAATCGACGTTAAATTTGTAATGACTCGAGTTGTATGTAACAACACATTGTCAATGGCACTTACAGAAAAAGGACAACCTGCTGTAAGGCTATCTCACAGAAACGAGTTTGATGCTGAAGTAGTAAAAGAGCTACTTGGTATTTCACACACTCGTGTTGAACAATTTAAAGAAGCTGCAGAATTTCTTGGTTCCAAGAGATATACTGACGAAGCTTATATCAAATTCCTTGCAAAGGTATTTGGTACATCCTCACAAGAAAACAAGGTTCTTAGCAGAACTGGTGAACGTGCATTAGAAATTGTTGAAACTCAACCAGGAGCGAATTTCAAGCCTGGCTCATGGTGGAATGCATATAATGCAGTAACTTATTTGACTGACCACGAACTCGGAAGAAATGCTGATACAAGAGCAACATCTTCATTGTTCGGCGGAAACGCAAGACGAAAGCTTGATGCTCTTGACCTTGCAGTCGAAATGGCGGAGGTAGCGTAAGCTACCTTCCTTGAGGAAATAAGTGCTATTATTTTTAGCAAAAGGGTTGACAAATTCATTTTTGTTTGATATAATAGTACTTATAAATTAAATTAAACTTTGGAAAAGGATATATTATGGTAAAATTGGATAAAAACGGTAAAGTCAGAACTGACGCTTATGTAGGTACATTCTCAACAGAATGTTCAGGTGACATGTTGGAAGTAGAATCTATCAAAAACATGGTTAAGCATATGAATAAAGAGCTCAAGTATCACAACGCTCTTGATAAATTTGGCAGACCAATTAGATTCAGAACAACTCTTAAGGCAAGAAAGCCTATCAATAAAATCAGAAACTCAAGAACTGGTAAACTCAGAGGATATACTTCCTTTGGCGATGTGATTGGTGGAATGGCAAATGCTGCTGAAATGGATGTGTACATTCACAGATATCTATCAGACGCAATGTGGAAAATGGGAAGGTATTCATAATGGAAAAACCAGCTTTACATAGAAGAGCTCTTATGTTCGTCGTAGACAGCTGGAGGCTCGTAATGGATGCAAAATACAATCCACTAAGATTTATACCAGACCCAAGCTTACAAGCATACTTCACATTAGTACTCTTTACTATGTGGTCTGTTTATTTTGGATTTGTAGCATCTTACTACATGGGATGGATTGGCTACTCTACAGTAACAAGTATTTTTGTACACTTTGGTGTATTGTTTCCAATCATCATGACTAATGCAGTGTTTAAAGATGCTGAGCGTGATGGCTCTAAATGGGTGCAAGACTGGAGAGAAGAACAATCAAGCTTCAATCTCTGGAAAAAAATCTCACAAAGAAACTTTGAGAAAAGAGTTAAGTGGGATATTGATAAGGAAGCATAATGAGCTATCCAACTCAATCGCAAATTCATAATGCTATCGTAGATGGTATTGAAAAGATTTTAATTCGACTTGACGAGATAGAAAAAAAGCTCGAAGAGTTTAAGGACAAAAAAGATGAAAATTAAATTTGATGTCGAAATTGACACAAAAGAAGATAGAGATGTTGGTGATGAAATCATCAATCTTCTCAAGCTCATGGCTGAAAGGCTTGAGCAACTAAATGATGATGGTGAAGAATAATGGAAATTCTTAACTTTCTAGGAGCATCGGTATTTATGATAGGTGCATTTTGGTTTTGCTATATGAGCTTTCATGTAACAGAAGAACAAAAGCAGGGAAAATACATACCGCTACCTTGGGAAGAAGGTGGATTTCTTAGAAAACTTTTTACAAAATCTAAATAATTGTGACAAGTTTGTAAATTATTACAAATATATACAATTTTTATAAAGCATTATTACTTTTGATTATATATAGTTATGTATGACATAATGGAGTGTCATACTACTTTTGAGATATAATGAAAAGCAACAAATACACAATAGCAATTGCTGCTTGCTTAATTGCAGCACCAGTATACGCAGACTGGAGAATGGAACGATTCGATTTGGATGGTGACAATCTAATAAGCGTAAATGAGCTAAAGGCGTCAGGCTGTGTAGTAAAAGAATCTCTTTTTAAACACGCTGATAAAAACAGAGACTCCTTCTTAGACAAAAAAGAAGCTAAAAAAGCTTCTGAGTATATTATAAGAAGCAAATGTCCTAAAGGAAAATAATGAAAGAAAAAATACAAGAACGATTAGAATTGTTTGTTCTCGTTAGTATTTTTTGTGTTTCAATATTAGGAGTCAGTCCAAATGTTATTTAAAGCAATCCGTAGATTTTTCACCCGAGGGTGGACAAGAACATTCTTTAAGTATTGGATTCAACCGTGGCATACAGGTAGGTAATGGAATTAATTATAATTCCTACAGCTTTACTGATGGCATACTTGCATCTCAAACATAATCCTATGTACGAGATACGACAAGCGCTCTGGCTCGAAGCTCGGCAAAAGCAAAACTCAAAATAAAGGAGACAAATAATGAGAGCCATTCTAAGCAAATGGTTTGATTTAAATGTGGAGATTTGCGTCGAGTGTTTACTATGTACTCTGATGTTAGGAGTAATGGTATATTCCGTAAGTACAATCGTTTAGACAAACCTAGGTAAAAAGCTAAAGCACTCAGAAATGGGTGCTTTTCTTTATACGATGTAATCGACTCTAGATTTTTTTGCTGTATGTAATTTACCGCTCTTTCCTTTATAAGGTTGTGTAATTCCTTTACTACCTTCCTTAATAAACAATAAACTTCCCATACAATATGCTACTGAAATTAGCATGATCGCTAATAAAATAAATTCCATTTTAAACGTCCTTAAACTGTACTGATACTCCGCATCCACATGATGCTATTTCGTTTGGATTAATAATTTTAAAGTATTCATTGAGTCCTTCGCGAACCCAATCAAGAGTAGAATCTTTTAGATAAGGCTTAGACATCTCGTCAATAGCAATTTTAAATTTGCCATAATCTAAGATAGTATCGTCATTGCCCACTGAATCAGAGTAACCAATGATATACTCAAAACCAGCACACCCGCCCCCAGTGACACCAAGACGAATAGTATCTCGGCTGTCATTCTCTGTTCTCTCAATCGCTTTAAGTATTGCTGCATCTGTTAGTTCCACCATTCCGTTATTTATCTTCTATTACATCGCCCTTCGGCTTTTCTTAAAAGTCTAAAGTTATTTACTGTAACTGCACCTGTTGTTAAACCTGCGCCAAGTTTCCATCCATACCAAAAATTTTCATCACCAGATGACAAAGCGCCAAGTCCACCAATAATAAAAAGTTTTATTCCTACCATTTCATGTATCTCAGGTACTTCTGGTAGTAATGGATTTGCTTCGGTTATACAATCATATTTTAATCCACGATAAGTTGAATAGACATCAAGTACTTGAGCAGACCAAAAAAGTATATCTATGATTCGTTTTTCATCTTCGGTCCAGTGGTCTATTGCGTATTTAGGTTCTTTTTTTACTTGCCATTTTGGGTCGTGTTGTAAGGCGTAAAAAGAGGGAACCATATCAGGACCGTGTGGTAGATTAACAATAGCACCATTTGGCATTACTCTTGCTTTACCAACAACGACTCTCTTAACTGTTAATTGATTGTAAGGAGCTGCATGCCCCATTTTGATAAGTTCTTTTCGCGCGTCTGAGATTTCAGAAATAAATGGGTCCTTTGGAACAAAGGCTGAGACCGGGACTGCTAATAAAAGAAATCCTAGTAATAAACTACTTAGTGGTCGCGATGAAAACTCCATTCCAGTCCTTCGGAAGATCTTGCGTTTTCATATACTCACAACGCTCAATCCACATTTTATAATAACCTTGCATTTGTCCTTCGAAGCAATCCATGAGGTCATTACATATTTTTATCGCCTTATCAAAGTTTTGCTTTTGATAATTTGAATGCATTGCTTCGTGCATCTCTGCTGGTTTAATATATTTATTCTTATCTAGGTCTAACACAGTGTGTATTCCAATTCCGACTGTTTTTCCTTTCACTGCAAGGTCATCTACTTTTAAGAAAAAGAAATCATTAGGAGAACATCGTTTAACTGTTTCTTCACCGACTAATAATAAGCAACCATATTCTTTACATTTTGACTCAATTCGTGCAGCAGTTGAAACGCTGTCGCCAAGGACGTCATAACTATGTCTTGCTGTAGACCCCATCTCACCAAGATAACCAAGACCAGTGTTAATCCCAGCCCCCATACCAATTGGTGGTCTACCTTCTGCCGTAATCTGTTCATTAAATTTCTCCACTGCTCGAAGCATGTTAATACCAGTTTGTACTGCATTTTTAGGATGTTCTTTATCTTCTATAGGTGCATTGTGAATGTGCATTGACGCATCCCCTATATACTTTATAATCATACCATCTGCATGGAGAACAGGCTCGGTGATAGCATCCATATATCCATTCATTAGTTTAGTCAAGCCTTTGACGTCGTCACCGAAACTTTCCCCAAGCGGAGTGAAACCTCTCAAATCAGAAAAACAAATACTTATCTCACGTTTCATGCCATCTTTTATTAGAGAAGGATTCTCTTGTAAGAGGCGAACAACTGTGGGCGATGCATAACCTGCAAATTGCTTTTCTATTTGACGTTTCTCTTGGAACGTGATATAATACTTATTATAACTTGATTGAGCAAATACTACTAAGGAAGCAAATGAACTCAATGTCGCGTCGACGAATGTCAATGAATCGGTCCAAAGCCAGTAGCTTACTCCGTAAGCGGAACCAACAAGAGCAAGAGAACTTATCACCGCAGGAATTGTGGGAAGTCCATAGACCGCTGCAAGGATTCCTAAACAGCATATCAGAAGAAAGACGAGCTCAAATATTGGCTGCCAGTCGGGAATCTGTATTTCAACTCCTGAAAGAACGGTTTGAATCAGATGAGCTTGAACTTCGTGGGGATACTTTGCACCCATTGGGGTTGCGACTGGATTAGAGTAACCTTCTGCGGTTATTCCATATAAAAGTACTTTACCGCTCCAGGGATTCTGGCCATGAGTTGTTCGTTCAGATAATTCTGTTATACTGATTGAGTCAAACTCATTCCAAAAAGATATTGGTACTTCTGCAAAAGAGTTTGTTGTAATTGGATTTTGTCTTCCCATACGAATCCATTCGACACCGTTAGTGCCGACTTTCATCTGATAGCTTGGTTCTCCAGAGTACACACGTAATGTGTCGAGTGCGAGAGATGGGTAGGGATTCCCGGCTGCTTTGACAACGAGCGGTGCACGTCGCACGACTCCTGTTGGTTGGTCAGGAATTGCAACAGTAGCACCAACCCCAAAAGCCCAGCTAGATAACTCATTAATAGGATAGAGTAAGCCTGGGAATTCGTAAAGCCAGTTATCATTTTGTTCTCCAAATAATGCAACACCAACGAAGGTTCCAACTCCATCTGATGTTTGTTGAGTGGGAGCAGAAGATAATACGACAGCTTTATTTGCCATTGCTTCTGCGAGGTCATTGTCTTTACCAAATCTATCTTGTTCGGAATATATTATGTTCAATACATTAAGTGCATCAGCAGGAGCTTCATTTAAATATTTAGCAACTATATCTCGAGGCCATGGATACTGACCTTCTTGAGCGATCGCCTTTTCGTCAATATTGACTAATACTATATCGCTTGACTGTATTGTTTCTTGTGTTGATTGTAGATAGTCATAATAAGAATATTTAAAAGATTGAATTATATCTGGATTACTAATTTGTAAAGCACCGAATGCACCAATCGTAATTAATACAGTCCACCATTTTGTGAGATATTTAAGCACGATATTCCTTAACAGTATTAACTAATGCTCTCACATTTTCTACTGGTGTAGTTTTATGTATGCCATGAGCAAGATTTACTACGTAAGGTTTATCTTTCATTTTATCTAATACAGGAGTTATATCTTCTCCGTTTATGAGTCTTTGTACTGTTATTCCACCTTGTAATACTTCACCGTGTATTTCATCGACGGGTTTATCATCACTAATATTTGTACAATCTGGATTGACAATCTCGATGTATTTGTTTATTTTATCACCAACTAATCTTGGGAAAGCTATAATACAAACATGAGGATAATGTGCTCGAATAACATCAACAATTATTTTTGTTGGTTCAATAACAATTTCATCAAAGTCATGTTCCGATATATCACCAGCATGACTGTCGAATATTTGTATCGTATCACAACCAGCTTCAATCTGCATTGAAAGGTGAGTTACAATATATGGTATTAATCGGTTAACTATATCTGAATCTACAGAATCACACATGTACTTACAGAGCGTATAAGGAGCTGCTGCAAAACCAATAAGTGATTTACTATCATCAAGTTCTTCTCTTACTCTTCTGATAGCTTCATAAACAGGTTCGCATTTTTGAATAAACTCACCTTCTGTTGTTTCCCAAAAAGATTCGTTATAAGGTCCCAGTACGGGACTAGGTGTATAATCTAATTCTTGCCCTAAAGCATAATTGATTATTAATATGTCTGAGAATATAATTGCTGCATCCATATCAAATTCTTTAATAGGTTGCATTGTAATTTCTGCTGCCTTACTTGGAGTAAGAGCCATATCTAAAAAGCCATTTGATTTTTCTTTGATCGCCATATATTCTGGCATGTATCTTCCGGCTTGTCTCATTAACCAAACAGGATATAAATTGACCTCTTTATCCTGTATGGTCCTTTGTAATAATGTTTTCATAATTAATTAAATTGTTTTTGTACCCATTTGAATCCAGCATATAGCGTCAAGCCATAGATGGCAAATATAGTAAGAGGCACTGCCATATTTAAAATTGTCCATATATCTAAAAATAGCAAATCTGTTGTAAAATCTATAATAGCTTCTGCGTCGCCCATCGGCTCAACTTGAAACGTTTCTGTATTGTATTGCATATCGGCTTCAGCAAGCATTTGGTTAAATCCTTCTTCGGTTAAACAAATCATATCTTGAGGGCAACCTTCATCACCCGGATATAATGTTCCTACTGGATTTCCGTAAATATCTAATTCCATTATTCTTGCGTCACCGTTACACCACAACCATTCGAGTTCATACAATCTACTGATAAGTTATATGTCTGATTAGTTGTACTCATTTGTTTTAAAATTAAATCTGTTCCATATAAACCATCAAGAGTAATATTAGCATTATGAGTTGCATTGGCGCCTTTTTGGCGAATGAACACATCGTTAAAATCGTTGTATATTGTAAGGTCTACATTCTTTACGCCACTACTTTGTTGTTTAATTTTAACTTCGTTATTACTACCTGCTAAATGTAAATCAAAGTTGTGTCCGTCTGTTGCATCTGTTTGGTTTGTTTGTTGAACTGCCAATTGATTATTGTTACCATATAAAGTAATATCAATCTCGTGTCCACCACCTTCATAGTAATCATATGACCAATTTAAATCTGTATCAGAATCGAGAGTATCCCAATCGACACCTTGACCTAATTTCATTTGATTACCTGAACCACTTACTTCATCAAATGTAATTGAATTAGGAAGTGTTGTTGTATGGTCATTGTATTGAACCAAATACATATCCAAACTCGATGCTGTAATGTATGAATTACTATCTAACATTTGGATTACATTATCATAACCAAATTGGTCGATGCCTAATTGAAGATTATCTCCGGTTTGTTCTATACTGATTTCGTTATCGCCATAAGCTTTTCCTGCAGCAAGAAACAAATACATTCCTAGAATGAACCATCCTAAGTATAGTAAACCTCTATCTATTTTTTCGTCTTTCATATGTAAATATCCACTATCTGTCCTGGTCTTTGCAACCATCCATATTTTAATCTTAAATAACGTTGGTAATTATTTTTATACCTCATTATTATTTATCCACCTTGCTTAATTACAATTATTGAATTTTGGCCATTGTTCAAGTCAATGATACCAGAATATCCATCTACTTCAGTGTCAAGTTTAACTGAAGCATCTACTGCAAATACGAGTCGTATTGTTCCTTGTACATTTCTGTAAAATACAATTCTACCACTATCTTCAAAAACGTTGTATTGCGAATCTGCATTTAATCCAAAATCTGCACCCTTAAGTTGTGCTCCAAAAGAACTACTTGAAATAGCTCTATCGTCGAGTGCTGCTGTAGTTTTAACTAATTCTTCTACTACATCTAAAAGGTCAGTTAAGAAATCTACATCAAGATAATCAATATCTAATTCTGTAAATTCTAAAGCGTCATCAGCTAAATAATCATATTCTAATTCATTAAATTCTAAGAAGTCAATGTCAAGTAAACCTTGGTCTTGGTTTGCGTCATCTGCTAACTCTTCGTCTATAGATTCTTGTACTTCTTGAGGCGGTGATACGATAAACATGTTATCAATCATCGCTGGTGTTATATTGTTTATTGTGACAGAATTAGTGGGTGGACTATCTAAAGTTGAGACCATTGTAGCTGCGTAGGCCTCATCTAGAATCACAGAACCACCCAGATTGAATACTTCTATTGTGCCTGATGGATTACCTTTATCATCAGGAAGTAGTACTACGAGGCTCCTCCCTAATTCGTCTATTGTTGTTGTAAAATCTGTACCACGAACTGATATTGTAGCTGTGGGTGTTTGTATATCAATATTGTTTTTATTGACCATACCCAAACGACCAGATGCAAATCTTGCAGTTCCCATTGCCATTCTCATGGCCATTTTTGATTTGCTTGGGTCTGGGTCATAGTATACTTTATCGATGTATACTTTTGTGTTTTCTGTGAGGCTAAGTTCTGCCTCGTCTAAAAATTCTATTTTAATTCGGCCATTTTCTGTTTCGGCCGTATCGTTCATTTCGATGTCTGGTATAAACGCACCAGTTACTACAAACTCTTCACCAGCTTCTCTGGTTAAAGTTGCATCGCCTTTGTATTCAACAATGTTGCCAATTGAGTCTGCTGCAGACAAACTCAACGGCAACATTAGGAAAATACTAGCTATCGTTAGATGAATCTTTTTGATTAATCTGAATTGTAGCATTTTCGCTGTCGACATCTAATGTAATAATGCCATTACAAGTTGATACACCTGTAGGGCATGTTCCACTCATTTGATTAATATCAATATCAGCAGATGAACCATCGAGAGTTAAATTAATCTCATGTTCTGCTCCATCTTTCTGCATAGTATTAATATTGTTTGAACCACCCGTTACGTCAAAATTCCATATTGCGTCGTCCACGTCAATATCAACATCAAAAATATTACTGTCACCTATTAAGGTTAAATCAAAATCCAATCTCTCAGCACTTGCATTAAATCCTTGGTCAAAGTCCATAGTGTTAGAATCACCTGTGATATCCACATCCATTGTAGAGCTATCAGATGAGCCTGTATCACCAATGTTCCAATCCCAAGAGTTACTGTCACCAGTAAACAATAGATTCATAACATAGCTATCTGCTGTTAATGTACCAAATAACAAGTTTTCGTTACCTATTTGGTCGATATCAATATCTAAGCTTGAACCAGTAATTACCATAGCACTTGAACTACTTGAAAAGTTGTCCAATCCTATTTTGTTACCATATCCATATTGGTCAATGTATAGTGTTAAAGTATCACCAACCTGCTCAATATTAATTTCATTATCGTCAGTAGCTTGCGCAAATGCGAAAGTTGGAATAATTAAACTTAGGCCTAAAAGTTTTCTAATCATTCTTCTTCCTCTTTATTTTTATTCCAGTCTATTTCCCAGTATCCACGACGATTACCTTGATAGACCATTTCCAGCACGGCAGCTTCTATTGCTGTTCGCACTGCATACGTCACACTCTCATTATTTCCTACACCGTCTTCATACTCTACTAACTGTGTTCCTTGTTCATAAAATCTAAATAAATCACCACCTGAGCCATAACTTAAAATTGTCTTTTTCGTTTGTACGTTCAATAGTACTTCACCTGTAAGAACAGATACTGCTCTTACGGAAACAGTTACTTGGTCTTGTCTGTATTGTTTACTAAATCCAATACCAAGTGTTCTTGCTCCTCTGCCACCGGTTTTAATATTACTATCATAACCGATAATACCACCTTCGATTATCATTCCTGCGAATAAAAGTGGTCCTAAATTTTGTGGCTCTTCGCCTAATACTCTAGCAGCTTCGTCTCGGCCAGAACGAATAATTTGTCGTTCTCTCACTAAAGCATCAATCCCTTGTCTTTCTACTACTCTAAACCATGCACCATCACCTGCTGTTTTGAGTGCATCAATTAATAATTCAGTTCCGCCTTGAGTTACAGCTGTTGAAAAGCTTTGACCAGAAACTGAATCTTTACGTTGTCCTGTTTTATCTAAAAAGTTATATACAGCAACCACAGGCTTATTTTTAGCAGGTGGTAAATTAAGCAAATCAATATATGATGGTAACCTTACAACTTCTGGTGCCTCGACACAAATTTGTTTTGTTTCAACATATTTACGAGTACCGGTATATATTTGTTTTCCAAAACTTAAAGCATCATCATTTATAATACCATCATTATCAAAATCGGTATTAAATCCTTGTGCAAATCTTCCTTCGCCATATTCACAATAAGCTGGTCCATCAGACCACTGTGGCATTTGTGCACAACTTGCCAAGATAAGTGTTGACATAAGTGCAGGTAATATTTTAGCCGCCATCTGGATTCTCACTTCCAAAGTTTCCTGTACCTACTGGAATCTCGATAACAGTTGTAGTACCATTCTCGTCAGTAATTGTCATCTTAATAAATTCTGTACCGTCTGCATTTGTAATGACTTCATATGTTACGACTGAACCTTCCAATGTAAAAGATCCAAATCTTACTGCGTCATCGTTAGAGAACATATTGTCTACTAACTGTTTTGCTAACTGAGCATAAATTCTACTTTCCAAGTTACGAATAAACTTTGATAGAGTAGAATTATCTAATTCTCTTTGTGCAGCTCTTTCTGCAGCTTCAAGAGCATCTTTAATTGCTTTCTTTCTGCTGTGTTCTTGGTTCTCAATAGTTAAGTAATGAGCACCAGTTCCTACTCCACTAAAAGATGGATTTTTAAATTTATGAACAATAGGCTCAGCCATTACATGCTGTGCACTAAAGTATAAAAGTAAAACTAGAATCCCTAGTAATGTCTTATTAATTATCTTTAGTTTTTTCATCTTTTTTCTCTGCCTCAATTTTATCATCATAGTGTTGCATCAGTTCTTGTCTTGCTCGATATTCCAAAACTACATTTACTTTCTGTTGTAAACGAATTAAGTCTTGGTCGAGCATTCTTACTCTATCAATCACTTTAATAAGTTGCATGTGGTGTTTATCAATAGCTGGGTTTATTTGTTCGTTAATAAATTTCCAAACGAAATAAACAAAATATCCTAGACCTACCACCATGATTGTTGGGAAGCCATATTCGGATATTAATGTTGCTATATCAAATTCCAAAGTTTAACTCATATTGTACTGGTGCATGTTTTCTAAAAACCATACATCCATCTTCATCTAACTCCAATGTAAAAGTATCACCTACATTAAGCGGTGTTCTATCAACTTTTACTTGCTGATGTGGTTCCAATTCTGTATCCACACCAATTAACTTCAACCCATTTTCAGTAATAGAAAATGGAAAATCAAAATATAACATTCAGTCTCTCCTTACGTCAACTTTCCCGTCTTCAACAAAATTTTCTGCTCTTGCAATTCTATCCGTATCAGGTCTTAAGTCTAATGCACTACTGACTAAAAGGTCGATTTTAACAATTTCATTACTCATAGAACGCGCTCTATTTTCTAGACCCTCACTGAAAATTGTTAGAGTTTTGATACTATCAATGATTCCTTCGAATATTTGCTTAATAATAAGAAATATGAAAAATCCCATTGTTAGTGCGCCAGCAATAGGTAGTCCGACGTCTGATATCAATTGCAAGATTTGTTCCATTTTTTACTCCATTTACGAAGCTTTGGGCCTCAGATTCTATTTATAATAAAACAAATTGAAAAAAAGGTGAATTATTTTAACAAAAAGGGTTGACAAACGATACAAAACCAATTATAATATACTCATATTTTAAATAAAACGGAGAATAAATGGAATATAGAATCTTAGGAAACCAACCAGAACCAACTTTAACAAGGAAAGATATGTACATATCTGACTTTGAAATGAGACATAAATCTCAAGTAACATGGAGAAAAGGAGTTGCTTTAGTCAACGAATTTTGCTCAGCAAATCCAGAGTTTGAGGGTTGCCAATTCTTTATCAATGACCCGTTAACAGTAGGCATATATCCACAATATGCAGAAGGTGAAACACCTCACGATTTCGACGAACTAGTACTAAAACTAGAATCATTAGGATTCTACGGAAAAGCTGCTGGTTACCACACACAACAACAAGCATTTGCATTTTAATTTAAAATAAATGCAAAAAAAGGTTGACAAATCAAATCAAACGGGTTATAATAGACCCATAAATTAATGAGGAAAGGAATTATATTATGCTAACTAAATCTGAAATGACTAAACTGAATGCTCTTTTTGCTAAGGCTGACTCAAGCCAAATGAAAGAGATTTCTCAAATGTTCAACACGCAATTCAAAGCTAAAACTCAAATGGCTAAGAATAGCTTTACTGTTGGACAGAACGTATTCTTCAACGATAAGCGTGGACAGAAAATCGAGGGTGTTGTTACTAAGGTAATGATTAAAAACATCCAAGTTTCTACAGACGCTGGTTTGTGGAGAGTAGCTCCTACACTTCTAAAGGCGGTGTAACATGAATCATACTTATGCTAAAGAATGTATTGTCGAAAATGTCGACAGTGGAAAAGAAGTCGAAGCTGAAGTTTCGCACTTCGTAGCAGAACAAAGCTTATCGGTATACATGAATACCGTTAAAGTTAACTTCTCTTATAATGCAAAGTACGGTGATTACCACGGAAGCTTTGCAGGAATGGATTTTGTGACCAAAGGTCCTAAACTACTAGGTTCTTATAGATGATTGAAATTCTTCAAGAAATAACTGACTGGGGCGATGCTCCAGTTGCAAATGGCCAATATCATGTCAATGGGCTTGGTCAATTAGTTGCTTATCAAGCACTAAACGGAGAGTTGAAAACATTCAAATCTCCAATGAAACAATTTTCTAAGGCAAGAAGAAAGTTTAAAAAGGTAGGTGAATACAATGCGTAATGCAATCTTTACAGTAATTTTTATATGCCTAGTTGGTGCTGGATTCTATATGGGACTAAGTTCTGTTGCATCTATGCCTGATGTGCATATCAGTCACTCAACAGGCGAATGTGTAAAAGTTATTAATTATGATGAGCGTTTTGATTACACTTGCGAATCTCTACCTGAAAAATATAATCACATCTGGGTAAAATGAATATATTTGTACTTGACGAAAATCCAATTATTGCTGCACAAATGTGTTGCGATAAACATATACCCAAAATGATTGTTGAGAGTGCTCAAATGCTTTCAACAGTACACCGAATGCTCGATGGTATACCAGAAAAAAGACCATCACGTTCAGGTAAAACTATACAAACGTACTACTCTTTTGGTGACGAAAGAGATGACATGTACTATTTAGCTGTTCATAAATTCCACCCTTGTACAACGTGGACTGCAGAAAGTAAGACTAATTATGAATGGCATTACGAACACTTTCGTGGCCTAGCTAACGAATACGAATATCGTAGAAATAAAATACATGCAACGTGGAACAAACTTGGCATCATGCTAAGTAAGCCACCTAAAAATATACCAGACATTGGGCTCACTGAATTTGCACAAGCAATGAGCCATTATCCTGACTGTAAAGTTGAAGGCGACCCAGTTCAGGCATACAGAAACTATTACCATGCCGCAAAACCTTTTGCGAAATGGGATTGGGGTCGACCAGCACCTAGCTGGTGGCGCGGATATGAAGGTTACGATGGTCATTTACCATACGCAACACTCAACGAAGCGTCGTAAGAGAAATATTGTTTATTATAAGTATATTAAGGAGGCACTAATGGCAATGAACCAAGATATGGTTAAAACTTTAATGAAGGAATGTACCGACGGTAGTTTAGATACTGAAACGGTATTATATGCTGCTCTAAGTAAGCTTGATGAACTAGGTGAAAATTTAGTTTATGATTTAGCTATCGAGCAGAAATTTATTTCTACAGAAGATTTTGTTCCTGATGCAGATGAAACAGATATAATCGAAAAAGAAATAGATGAAGATGTTGAACTAACAGCTCAACAAAAAATTATTGAAAAAGTTTTAGCAAGATACGGGGATGTCTAAGTGGATACAACTCAATTTATCATAACATCAATAGTTTTTACCATTGCTGGTTATTTGATGGCAAAGACTGATAAAAGTAAAGCCTCACTTTCAGAAACTAAACGCATTACTCAAGAAACAATTAATACCCTTATTGATATGGGCTACGTTAAAACTCGTGGCACAGGAGCAGAGCAGGAATTAGTTCGTTACGACGAAGAATAAACTTGCCCCGTTCGTCTAGTGGTTAGGACACCGGGTTTTCATCTCGGCAACAGGAGTTCGACTCTCCTACGGGGTACCAACACTTTATATTATGGAAAAATTTATACAACTTTTAAGAGAAATAGTTTGGTGTTTAACTGGACTAGGTGTATTAGCTATGATTATATTATGGACCGAAGGTGCTTTTGCTAATACATGTTTTAAGTTACTTATGGCAGCTCTGTGAAAACTGAAACTAAACGTATTCATAAAGAAACAGCAACACAAATTGCAACTGGTTTAGCTGTAAACTATCCACTCAATTTGTTCTTGCTCTGGATTTATATTGAAAAACTCGGTATAACAGACCCAATCAAATTGGGTACTTTAGTTACTCTTGTAATGACAGTCGTAGCATACACTAGAATATTTCTTTTACGCTCATACTTTTCTAAGAAGTATAGTAAATGAAAATAGGAACTCGTAAATCAGACTTAGCGATCGCCTATACAAACAAAGCTTTAAAACATTTAGAGCTTGATTTAGATATCGTACATATCGATTCAACAGCCGACCTTAATCCTACAACATCCATTGAAGAAATGGGTGGCAAAGGAGTATTTACAAAAGAGATAGAACAATCACTTATAGATGGTGACATCGATATTGCTTGTCATGCGTTTAAAGATTTGACTCGTGATAATGATGATAAATTAGAAATCGCCTGTGTATTACCAAGAGCAGATTTTAGAGATGCACTTATTGGTAATCATATTAATCCAAGAACAATTGGCACAAGTAGTCCTCGCAGAATTTGGCAATTAAAAGAATTATATCCTGGTGCAGAAATTGTTCCTATTCGTGGTAATATAGATACTCGAATTGCTAAACAAGAAAATAGCGAATATGATGCTATTGTTTTAGCAAAAGCAGGACTTGATGCGATGGGAATTACTATTAAAGCAAGTCGTATATTTGGTACTGCTGATATGATGCCTGCACCTGGTCAAGGTGTAATTGCTTTACAAACTCGTAAGGGCGATCAAAGTATTAAACAAATACAAAACAAAAATGATATGGAAACGTGGTATTGTTGTATGGCAGAAAAAGAAATGCTTAAAACAATAAACGGAGATTGTCAAACACCGATTGGTGCATTAACCTATATTGACGGAGAGAATATCAGAATGGTAGCTAAAAACTTTGAGAATGGTAAATTAGCCTATGAAGAAGGTCATCTAGATTCATTTAAGACCATTGGAATCCGAGTCGGTATGTCACTATTATAAAAAAGGGCCATGACTGGCCCTCTTCTATTTAATTCTAGTAATTACTTTTCAGTAACAAACTCATTTAATTTTCGAGCAAGACTAATAACAGCTGCTGCTGATATTTTCTTTACTGGAATTGGTTTGATATCTTCTGGATTATTCATGTTATGCTCTTGCACAGCTTGAATTTCTCTTTCGATATTACTGTACAGAATTCCTTCTGCTTGACTTAATAGATTTGCTCTGATTTCAAAGCCTGTTAAATTTGACATATTTTTCTCCTGTGTGTGTATGTGTGTCATGTACATTGCTGTACCTATTATTTATAACAAATTCCAGACAAAAAAAGAGGAGCCCGAAGGCTCCTCCCAAAGATACTACTAATTTATTATTAGAATAAGTTAGTTACACGTACTCTTCTGTAGTACTTGTTAGTATCGTTAGTTAATGCACCAAGACCTTGGCTAGATACATCACCCTGTGCAAATGGATTAGCAACCATTCCATAACGAGTTTTGAACCCGATTTTTGGTTGGAAGCTATTCTCACCAACAGCACGTACCATTTGTAATGGAACGTATGGGCAATAGAATAAACCAGCGTCAAAAGCGCTTGAACCTTTGTAGCCAACTACTAAGTAGTTTGAGCCAGCAAATGGGTCGATATATACTCTGAATCTTCCGTTAAGAACACCAGCAAAAGTATTACCTGTGTCATCAACTTCTAAAGAGTTAGAGTTAAGAGCAGGAGCGTAGTCAAGTACACCAGCCATTTGTAAAGCAGAAGCAACGTCTGAAGAACAAATAACGATGTTACCTTTCCCTCTACGAGTTCCCTTTGCAATAGCGTTAGCTTCTTGTTCAACTTGGAACATTAAGCCTTTGAACTTCTCTACAGACCATCTACCATTCGCATCAACGTCTAAGTCAAATACGCCTGCGTTTGCAGTGCCAGGAGCACCAACTTCTGCAGTGTTATGGATAGTTCTAACAACTTCACGGTTGATTTCTGTTAAGATTTCAGTTTGAAGAATGTTAGCAAGTTCTGTTTCAGCGTCTAAGCCGTGAACAGCTCTTAGGTCCTGAGCAAGCTCAGTTGTGTATTCAGCTTTTAAAGCTCTTGTCTTCGCAGCCACTGTAACTTTCTCAATTGAGAATGCCATTTCAGCGTATGCGTCACCAACACCATCTCCTAAAGCTTCACCAGCGCCTGTGTCAAGACCTGTACCAGTCGTGATAAGTGCTGTGTTAGCATTTGTCAATGTGTTTGCGTGTGTACCAGTACCAGAGAAGTCTGTATCAGCTTCGTTATAGAAAGCTTCGTCTCCGCCCTGTGAACCGTATCTAGCTCTCATCGCAAAGATAAGACCTGTAGGACCAGTCATAGGCTGGACACCACAGATGTCGTATGCGATTAAGTTAGGTACTGCTCTACGTACTAGTGAAATCAAGATAGGGTCATAACCAGCTGTTGGACCAGCTGCTGCATTACCTGGAGATACAGTTGCAGAGAAACCACCTGTGCCAGCATCGTTAGTTGGTGCTGCTTCTGAAAGTAGTGATGTCATGTTTGCAGACAAGTCACCTGTTTCTGAAAGTGCTCTTTCTGTATTCTCAAGGATAGTAGCGGTTACTGCCTTCTTGTGTGAGTCAGTAATTGGAGAAAAAGATTCGTGCTCTAGGATAGGGCCCCACTTTTCTACCAATGCTTGATAATTACTCATAGTAATTCTCCCTTTTTTAGTTAATATTAAATTACTTAAAAACCAATTTAATTATTCTTATTGCTTTTTATTCTTAGCATTGAATGCTTCAACTAGAGCGTTAATAGAAGAGTAATCAGAAGTTGGTTTAATGACTTCCTGTTCTTCTAGAATAATTTCGTCTTCTTCGACATCCTCTACTTTAGGTGTGGCAACTTTGCCTTCGCTAAAGAAGGATTCCTTGATTACTGAAAGATTTGAAGTATAATCTTCGATGTCTTCCACGTCAAGCTTTTCAGAAAGTACTTTAAAACGCTCTACCTGATTTTCAGATAAGCCGTCTGTCATACTCTCAAATACTTTTTCTGCTTTCATAGATGAGATAGCAGCTTTAAGCTCAATGTTCTCATTTACGAGACCATTACTACCTTCTTCTAAATCAGCAACTTGTTTCTCTAAACTATCAACAACGTCGAATGTATCTTCGTCGATTTCGATGTTATGCTCGTTAAATAGGTCTTTTAAACCACCGAGTAAAGATTCAGCCATTTCAACTTTAATTCCAGCTTCAACAGCAATCTTGTTTTCTTCCATCCACTCACCAACAACGTAATCTAGATATTTGTCTACATTTTCAACAACATCTTTCATTCGATTGTCAATAGCTTCTGATAGTTCAGTTTCTAATGTGCTTTCTAGTTCTTCTTTTAAAGACTCAGTCTTTGTTGCAACTTCTTCGTTAACAGCTGCTTCGAATACTAGCTTAATGTTTTGTTTAAATTCATCTGAAAGTTCAGTACCCTCAAAGATAGATTCGATTGAAGAGCTAACCTCTACAACTTCTTCTACAACTTCGTCTGTTTCAGTAGTTTCTACTTCTTCAGCAGTTGGTACTTTCTCACCGGCTTTTTCTTGACCAGGAGTCTTTACATCTGATTTCTTGACTTCGACTTCGCCTTTTTTCTTTTTGACGTCTTCTCCACCTTCAGGCTTTACAGGCTGAGGTACACTTGAGTAACCGTCATCAGCAACGAATTTATTTTTGTCGTCTGCCATAATTTTTCTCCTTTAATACTTGTTTTAAATACAAATTAAATCTGATTGCAAATTATTTATTAATTTATTTATTTCTCAAAGAACGAACGAATGTTTGAAACATTTTCGCTGCCGTTGCTTCGTCAATTGTTCGCACTACACGATTAACTTTCTTTTCGACTTCTTCAACAATTTCTTCGATGACTTCAGCTACTTCCTGAGGCCTCCAAGATGAAGAAGCGATATCGTAATAATACTCTCTGTTCTCCATAATGCCATTTACAAATGCATTAGGAGCTGATGGGTCGGTTACAATATCAACTGTCGCCAAATGAAAGTCTTTTTGAACTTCCATTACGCCATCTTTCAATTGCTTAACCGAACCTAACCCTCTTGTTGAAACGCCAATTTTAACACCTTCGTCAAGTAATGATTTTACAATATTACCCATAGGTGTTGATAATACTTTTGCTTTACCGTAAAAGTCATTACCTTCGCGTCTCATTGATGTAATTAAGTGTGATACTCTATCACCATTAATTGTAGGACCATCTGGATGTCCCAGTTCTCCAAGTGCGCGTTTATTTTTGATAAATTCTGCATCATAACGCTTCATCTCTTTTTCAAGAGTTTCGCTTGGATATGTTCTACCGTTTCTATTTTTAATGTCACCTTGCATGAAGATACCTTCGATAAAGTGGGACTTAGTTCCGTCCTCTTTAGCCTCGGTAATTACTTCAAGGTTTTCATTTAGTTCTGTAATAAGTTTCATATTATCACCTTAATTAAATATCTTTAATTTATTTATTAACTTATGGTACACCATTAGCGTTTTTATTGTCGTAGAAGTTTTTGTTCAACTCTCCACGTTCAACAGTTTCCCCTGCTTTTCTTACTCTAACGTAAGTATACTGAGCGTTTCCGCCCGTTGGAGTAAATGTTCTAACTCCTGCAGTTGTGGTTCCGTTTGCATCACTATATGTATTAGATGCAGTTGCGGTATTTTCATATTCCCAAATACCGTTTGAACCTGGGACGCTAACCCATGCCATAATTAAATTCCCGCTTTAGTAGCGAATTTTAGGATTTCTTCGAATCCTTTTTTGTCTTTCATTAACTGGTCTTCCATCTCTTTCTTATTCTTTGGATTCAAACCTTTCATAAAGTGATTTAAGTGTTTTACATCTGCAAAATCAACTTTAACTGTTTGACCATTTTTAAGTTTAAGACTGCCAGGCTTAAAATTTGCTTCGTTTACCTCTTCTGACATCTCATATCCAACTTCCTTAGCAAGGTTTGGATGGATATCAGCTGCGTCGTCTTTGTCTCCGTCATAATGGAATACTGCAAATTTCCAAACGTCTTTTGCATCTCCACTTACAAAGGCCATATCGTCGCCGTGCATTGAGATTTTTACGTTAAATCTTTTTTCGTGAGATGCTTTTGTTTTATCATCTCCAATATAATCAACATCAATTTTTGATTCGCTTAAGTCAAAAGCTTCTTTGATTATTTTTGTTTCTTCGATACCTTCATACATGCTATTCATGATGTTGTCTACTTCAGAATCATCAGGTACTGCAATGTCGTCATCAGCTCCATCTGGGTCTAAGTCGTCGTCTTGTTCAATGTCTTTCTTAACAACTTCTGAACCTTTAGCATATGCATATAAAGATTTCATTTGACCGAATGTCTGTGCTAATTTATTCTGCCACCATTCTTCTGGGTCCATATCTTCAGCACCAAGATACTCCATAATTTCTTCAGAAGCATAACAGATAAAGTGTAATTGCTTCATCATCATAGATACTTCTTCTTGGGGACTCTCAAGAAGGTCTTCTGTATCAGATACTTTTTCAATTAATCCTTTAAAAGTTAATTTTGTTTCGTCGATATTACGAGGCATCTTAAATGGTTTAGCTTTAGCTGCAGCTCCACCATCATATTTTTTCTCGTCGTCACCAGCTTTAGTATCTGCTGGGCGCTCTTTTTTTGTTACGCCTTTAATTTCACCAGTATGAACATAATCAGGAGCAACCGGGTGCTTGATTAACTCAATTTTATGCTGGTCTTTAAAAGCTTTCTCTTCTGGCGACTTTGGTTGTGCCACTTCAGAGAGGAGGTCTTTAAAGTTTTTCATATTTAGTCCCTATTTAATTTAATTCGTTATAATTTATTTATTTCAAAAAGGATTCTCATCTGCGCCTTCGTCGTCGATAGGCTCTTCTGCCTTTTCTTTTTCAATTTGGTCATTCATCTCGCTAAACTCTTCTTCACTTAGCTGTAATATGTTACGAATAACCCATTCTCTAGAATAATATTTTCCAATTTGGTCTTCGATATCTCTAAGTGTACTCATACGTTCACGTAGTATCTCAGACTGTTTCAATTCGTCGTAATAATTATCCTTAGCAAATTCATATCGTATATCGTTACGAATTGCATCAAATTCTTCAGGTGTTAAAATACCTTTAAGAATAAGTTGTTTTTCCAAGATAATATTAAACAACCAAGAAAAACGTGTTCTAATTCTTTTGATGAACTTACCAAATTTTAGTTCATCTCTTGTTATCTCTGAAGTTCTACCAAATGATGCCTGTGTTTCAGGCTCCAAACGTGTTAAAGGTACTTTCAACGCCTTATAAAGTTTACGTTGGAAGTACAACATGTTTGTATCATCACTTAAGCCTTGAGCACTGCCTCCAGCTAGTGTATCAACTTCAGTTGTTCGTTCACCACCTCTTCGTGGGAACCAAAAATCTTCAGTCATTGTCAACATTTTACGTGAGTCACTAATCTCACCAGTTGACGAATTATATTGTAACTTATTCTTATGTCGAGTCATCATATCTCTTAGATACTGCTCGGCCTTATTCTTAGGCAAGTTACCTACATCAATATAAAAAATTCTTCTTTCAGGTGCTCTTGTTAATGTGTAAATAACAGTCGCATCCTCTAACATACGAAGTTGGTTTAACGGTTTAATCGCTGGGTGTAAATGAGATAGTACTAAACTATTATTCTCATTCATTAAGCCCGATGTGATTCGAGCTATACTGTCTTTAGCGATTCTAAACCCTGTAGTACTTCCTGAAGCACTAGTTGCACCAAATCCACTGTCTGAGTACATATAATACTCATTCTTAATCTTCTTAGTAGGAGACCCACTGTGTGGGTCCTTACTCTTCTTGTCAACTTCTCGTATTAATTTTAATTTACGAGGGTCACAATAACGAAGTTCTTGTATACCCTTTTTGATATCTTTAGGGTTAATTACAATATGGTAATTTAATCTACCATCAACGTAGAATTTGTGAAACATATCGTAACCGTTGTTTGCCATATCTAGCATAGCAACGATATTACCAAATTCTTCTACGATGCGATTTTTTACTTTATCTGGTAAATCAGTTTCACCAAGAGTAATCTCTACAACGCTTTCGTCCATTTCTACTGATATCGCTTCGTTAACGACATCATCTACAGCCTGAGCAATTTCAGGTTGCATTGCCATATTACGATATTTTGTGATAAGTTCTGATTCCGTTTTAGCGGAACCTTCCATATCTAGTATCGTACTATAAAAACCACCGAGGGAATTACTAGAAACAGTAATTGCCCCGTCATCATTTTGAGGTTCCACAAAGGAGACAATATCTTTGTCCGTCTCGTTTTGTGGCCTCGTTATTTCAAAGCCAAAAATTTTCATGTTATATACCTAAATTAGGTTGTCGGGATTCCAGTTGAACCTTCAACACGCCAGAAGTCATAGCTGAATGTTACCGTAAATTCTTCGATAGTGTCAACTGTTGACCAATCCATAGTGATTTGGTCTACCTGGGTTGGATACATCCCTTCAAAGACGTATGTTCTAATTGCGTCTCCATCTTTACTATATTGTGTAATAATACCATTTGATTTATAGTCTTGCGGAAGTGCACGTAGGTTACTATCGTGAGTATTGATAGAATTCATCCACGCTTCCATTCCGTTTCTTACTATAAAGTCTTCGTCGTTTATAATTGTTACAGTCCAATCTGCAAATGTTCTATCACCTGCATACTTAACTTGACGACCGAAGTAGTTAGTGTTAAAGGACCCTACGGTAGATGCTGGAATACCAGCTGCTCTACACATAAATGGAACTTTAAAATCTGCTTCTGGGGCGACAGGGTTAAGGATTTGAACTTGGAACAGACTAGGACGTGCACCACCACCAACTAGTTGTGATTTAAATTCATTAATATTAAATGCCATGTTCGTATTCTCCTTTTATACTATTTATTAACCGATTGAGCCAACAATTTCTTCAAACTCAATTCCGCTTCGTGTCGCCACAAAGGTTAACTCAATAACGTTGATTGACCTTGCAGGTTTAATAAAGATATTAGCTTTAAATTTACCTTGGTCAACAACTGCTGGAGTATTTACTGATGCATCAGAAATAACTCTGAAATCAATAATTCCTCTTCGCCCTTGAATTTCTCTTAAGAAAGGTTCGACGATATTCTTAAACTGTGTTTGAGAAAACTCGTCATTCAGTTCAAATAAGAATGATTGAGCTGCATTTGCGATCGCCTTTTCAACAGAGATAAACAATCTACGAACATTCAGTCTGTCAAATGCGCTTGGTAGACCCAATCCAGTCTTATCACCAAATAGTACAATACCTTGTCCTACTTGACTCATTACTGGGTTAATATCTTTGCTGTATAATTGGTCACGTTGAGCTTTATTAGGGTTAAACGCAAGTTTTACAACATTCTTAATTACGCCCTTACGGAAGCCTGCTGGAGATTCAAAAGGTTCAACTCTTGAAGCAAGTCCTGCAGTATCACCATTTAATGGTACATATCTGTATACATCGTTGTACTTGTCATATCTGTACTTATATCCAGAATCCATAAAGAAGTATGAACTATTTTGTAAAGCGTTTCTGTATGCAATTACATTAGATAGTTTTGTATTTGTTTTGTTTTCGTCAACAACAGCTTCCTTAGAAGGTGAGATGAAAGCAACAGCGTCTTTTCTATAATCTGCAATATTACTAATAATGTAATTTGCAAGATTACCAGAGTTATCACCCTTACCTTGTAATACGAAAGAAACATCAATTTCATTTGAGTTCTTAAATAAATCGTATCCACCTGCTAAAGGCCCGAGAGTTGTAGCAGATTCAGAAGTACCATCAGTACCTAGTGCTAAACTTTCGTATGTGCTTGATTGTGCTGATGCTTCAAAATGTGTTGTATTAGCAACTTCTACCCAACTTGATTTATTTAAAATTACATCTTTATAGTAGTTTGTTGAACCATCAGAAAGTTTTGCAGTTGAAGTTGTTGAAACATCTTCGTATAACTCTAATGCTGCACCTGCTTCACCTGAAATATCTCCATCTTCATCAATTACGATAACATGATAGTTACCAGATTGTGGAGCTCTACCAAATAAGCTGTGGTATTTCCATTTGCGGTTAAGTGATAATTTGTTTAAATCACTTTCTGCTAATCTGTATGAATTACCTAAACCGATTGTATATTGATGTGATACAATTAGTGAAGTATTTGCTGTAGGTGTACCATCAGATGCAAGAGTTGCTTCAGTAAAACTTGTTACTGGAATATCTTGATATCCGACAGAATCGTTACCAATTACAATAGTATCATCAACTTCCCATTCATCAGCTGCAAGAGCATTTGGAGGTGTAACTTCAAATACAACTTGTGTTGCGTTAAAATCTAATGTTTGTGAAATTTGTGTGTTACCTGTTAATTTACTACCAGATACGTCTCCAACAGCAATTACATCAGATTCGAATTTATCAGACTTAACATATCCAACTTCTAAGGAGTTACCTAGAGCTCCTGGATATTTTGCGTCGAAGGCGCCGAATGTATGTAATTGTGTATTTGCACTTGATGTATCTGATGCCGATGCTTTGACAGCACCATTGTCTACTCTAGCTACGTAAAGAGCATTCGCATATGAAAGGTAATCTGCTGCTACAAAGAACGTTTCGTAGTTATCATTGGTTGGTGTACCAAATCTTGCTACTAACTCATTCTCTGAAGAAACAAGAACTGTTTCGCCTACCGGACCCCATCTAAAAACACCTGCAATAGCGGCAGGTGGCGTTGCGATGGCAGGAACCGCTGCTGATGCGTCCACTTCACGAACTATTACCGAAGGACTTACGGAAAAAGCCATATTATTTCTCCTTTAAAATTATCTATTTAAAATCTTAGTCTAAAATTAGTTATCACTGTTATTATTTATAATATTTAGCATTTATCAGATTTGCCATGATTCTCTTACGATGTCAAAACCATCGTCGTCAGGAATATCTCCTCCATCATCAATAAAACCAAATGGTAACAAATCTTGCTCTATTTGTTCCTCTGTTTTCTGTCTTAAACGCATCATTGTATTAATATCAGTAAGGTCTTTAAAAAACGTTTGGTCTGTTAACCATGAAAAGATAACTAAATTCATTACCAAATCATCGTGTGCTCCAGATTCTGCTTCGTAAGAAGACCCTCTTTTACTAAATCGTGATAACTCTTGTATTGTGTTATAATCCTGTAAAATAAGCTGATTTTGTTCAATCAGCAATTTTAATATAGAACAACCGATACTTTTAACACTTTTTGTTGTTCTTATGCCATTATCTACTCTTTTTCCAAACCCGCTTGAAATTCTTTTTCCAGACCTTCCAGCATTTTCAGTATAAAGAAGATTCTCATACCCATAGTCCATTAAGAGTACATCAGATACTTGTTCACCGATATCGTTGATTTCGATAAGTATTGCACTCTCATTGTACATTAATCCTATTCTATATATAATAGCTGCGAAATCCACCGGACTTACAGTGTTATCTCTATAGGTACAAACCTGTTGGTAAGGCATTTTTGTGATATCTATTACATTAAATGTACTATAATCTAATCCTTTACCACGAGATACGTCAACTGTCATAACATAAGTATGACCTTCTTTTGCAGCTTCATATTGTGTTATTCCCTCACCCTCTTGTATTGGTCGAGAATAAGCTAATTCTTTTAATTTGGAACCATCAATAAGAGTTCCTGAGCTACCTAAAAATTGGCAGCAATATTCTTGGTTAAATTTTTCTTGGTCAAAATCTAATGCTTCAAGCGTTTCGTTTTTCCATTTTTCATTACGGCCTGGAACATCACTCCACATAACTTCAACAAACTCATAACCATTAGTGCCTTCTCTTGCACCTTTACATGTTTTCCAAAAATGGTTTAATCCGTTTGGTGTTGATGTCATTAATAGCTTGGTTGTTTGACCAGATGATATTGTTGGATAAACTGAAGCAAAGAATTCATCAAACCCTTCAATAAACGCAACCTCGTCCAAATATAGGAATGAGATTGATTTACCACGAATAGCACTTGATGTCGTAGTACCAGCGTAAATCTTACATCCATTTTCCAAAGATATATTACCTTTGTTCCATTCTTCAATACCTTGCTGCATCCATTTAGGTAATGCTTCGTAAGCAAGTTGTACTCTACCTAATACTTCACGAGCTGCATCTCCTTTGTTAGCAAGTATTGCAACTGTTTTAAATTCGTTAAAAAGAATGTAATGAAGAATTACAGCCACTGCAGTAGTTGTTTTACCACTCTGGCGAGCAGTTAATACAGCAACACGACGACTCTTTGTAATTTTTTCTGTTATCTCTTTTTGATAATCATACATGTCAAGTGGAACAAATCCTTTGTCCACATGTACAATCTTAATATACTTTTCTGCAAAATATATTGGGTCCTCGGCGCATTTCATATACTCCTTAATTTGCTCAGGTGTATACTCAATTTGCTCGTTAGAACGTTTGAGATAAGTATTTCCTAAATAACCGTTAGTCACCTTCGCCCTTTATCATTTTAAGTAAATCTGCAGTAGATACAATAAGATTATTATTTGTTACTTCTTGTTTTGCAGGATTTGCTTCTTCTTTAGCATATCTCTTTTTAGTACTCATTTCAACATAATCTTTATTTGCATCAAGTAATGTTTTCATTAATGTAGATACAACTTCAAATGCTCTGGGCGATTCTGATTGTTTAGCAATTTCGACCATTTCTTTTACTGAGTCATCTCCTAAACTAATAATGTTTTCAATATTAGCTTTAGCTAACTCAATGTCTTTTAAATTTTCTTCAGCACCATCATCGAGTACAACAGGATGTTGGATTGGTTGTTCGGCAGGTAAGTTTTCAACATCATCATTAGTAGAAAAAGCGTTGATAGGCAAATCAGGCAATTTGTCTGGATTTAATTCGTCCAGCTTTTCTTGCTTTTCTTCGTCATGTACATCGTTTAACGATCTCATATTGAGTGCCTGTGCTATCTTATCATCGCTCATATACTATTTATCCTTCTTCGGTCATCTTCCAATCACCGTCTTTGTTTACCCAAGCACAAGATTTTCGCAAAGATGATGTACTAAACCTATGGTCTCGTTTATTAAAGAAGAGCTCGATGTCTCGTTTACGGCAGATATCTTTACCTGTAAATTCTTTATCTCTATATTCGTCACCTAAAATACGAACATCGATATGATACAATTCCAAAATATCCATAAGGTCTCGCTCAGAGTTGTAAGGAATAATCTCATCGACATATCCAATTGCTTTGAGTTGAGTGTATCTTTCTACGATTGTTTGTATAGGTGGGTTCTTTTCTTTGGGTCTATCTAATGCAGGGTCCATTTGTAATCCTACCATTAAATAATCACATTGAGCTTTAGCATCTCTTAACATTTGTACATGACCAGCATGTAATAAGTCAAATGCACTACATGTAAAACCAATTCTCATAATATTCTCCATT